>Ga0265292_1002174_pt1 | contig 14394 bp, 12 predicted proteins | sample Munlanlewell296A_FD_189080 | JGI IMG/M metagenome (GOLD analysis project Ga0265292, IMG submission 189080) | Leachate microbial communities from a municipal landfill in Southern Ontario, Canada - Leachate well 296A | ecosystem: Engineered > Solid waste > Landfill > Unclassified | place: Canada...
AGAAATTATGAGCCCAAACCAGGATTTTTGGAAACAATCAGAAAAGTAACGCAAGAGTTAAAAATCATGATGATTTGTGACGAAATCAGTTCGGGGTGGAGGCTTACGGTTGGGGGAGCCCATTTGCAATACGGTGTCGCCCCGGACATGGCAGTCTTTGCCAAGGCCATGAGTAATGGCTTTCCGATGGCGGCGGTTATCGGCAGAAAAGAATGGATGCAGGTAGCACAAGAAACATTTATCAGCAGTACTTATTGGACCGAACGGATCGGGCCGGTGGCAGCTTTGGCTACCATAAAGAAGTTGTGCAGCGAAAACGTTCCTCAATATTTGGTGAAGATTGGAACACGGATCCAGCAAGGGTGGCAGCAAGCAGCGGCTAGGCATGGTTTAGAAATTGCGGTTTCGGGTATACCACCTTTGGGGCATTTTTCTTTTAATTATGAAAACGCGTTAGCCATGAAAACCTTGTTTACACAACTGATGTTAGAAAAAGGATATTTAGCCACCAATGCCTTTTATGCTTCTTTTGCACATTCGGCAGAACACATACAAAATTATTTAGCAGCGGTAGACTGGGCGTTTGCTTTTATCGCGAACGCAAAAAGAAAAAATCAAATCGAAGCCAATTTAAAAGGCCCGGTTTGTCACGCTGGTTTTAAGAGGCTTGAATAAATGAAAAACAAAATTGGGCTAAAACTGTTTTCAAGTAATATTATTGTTTCAAGTGCAGTTGCAGAGCTTTTGGCGAAAGGGCAGTTGGATTACATAGAGTTATTGGCTTTGCCCGGCACTTTTGAGCAAACCATTAAATATTGGCAATCCTTACCAGTACCATATATTATTCATGTCCCACATGCCGGATATGGTTTTAATCTTTCTAACCCGAATTTGCGTGAGCAAAATATTAAAATATTTGTTGAAACCCAAAAATTTGCTGACAATCTAAAGGCGCAGTTTATGATTATTCATCCTGGATTGGCAGGCGAAATAACGGAAACCATTTCCCAGATCCAATGCCTAAAGGATAAAAGGCTAATGATTGAGAATAAGCCTTTTATTTCTTTATTTCAAACACGCTGTGTGGGTTCTTCTCCGGAAGAAATAAAAAAAATCACAGAGAAAACGGGGGTAGGATTTTGTCTGGATATTGTCCATGCTGTTAAATCCGCTTTTGCCAATGGCAAAAACCATATTAATTATATTAAAGAGTTTCTATCTTTAAACCCACAAATGGTTCATTTGTGTGATTGTAAGCTAGCTGGGTGTTTTGATGAGCATTTGAGTTTTGGAGAAGGAGAGATTGATTTTCCAATTGTGCTTGCTTTGTTTTTGGCACTGAAGCACGAAATTTATTTTACCCTAGAAACACCGGTGGAATCTTATGGGAATTTAGATGATTTCAAGACCAATCGATTGCTTTTGGATAAATATTCAGGAGTTTTAGCAAAATGAGGATACGCATTGGAAAAAGATGGATTGGAGATGGTTGCCCGGTTTTTGTAATAGCTGAGGTCGGATCAAACCATAATTGTGACATAAGGGTGGCAGAAAAAATCATCAAGGCTGCTGCGGCGGCGGGTGCGGACGTGGTTAAGTTTCAGACTTATAGTGCAGAGACACTATATTCAAGCTACACGCCTTTCATTTCTGAAATGAAAGGACGAGCAAGAAAAGGAGAGACTCCTTACCAGTTGATCAAACGTATTGCTATGCCGCGAAATTGGCAGCCAAAACTTAAGAGGCTTTGTGATAAATATGGTGTGATGTTTGCTTCTACTCCATTTGACCTAGAGGCAGTGCAGGAGCTTGATGCCTTAAACGTTCCTTTTATAAAAATAGCGAGTTACGAAACGGATGATGTGAGATTACTGCGGGCAATTGGAAAAACTAGGCGGCCGGTAATCATGTCTACCGGTAGCAGCGATTTAAAAACGGTATCTTTCGCTTATCAGTTATTAAAAAAGAATGGAAGTAGAAATATTGTATTATTGCATTGTGTCAGCCAATACCCGGCTAAACTATCAGACATTAACTTAAGGGTAATGTTAACTTTAAAGAATAAGTTTGGCGGATTAGTTGGATTTTCGGATCACACACTAGATTCCGTTTCTTCGATAGCTGCGGTTGCACAAGGAGCTTCGGTCATTGAAAAACATATTACTCTAAATAAAAAGCATAGGGGACCAGATCACTCTTTTTCACTCGAACCAGAAGAATTCAAAGTGTTTGTTGAAAATATTAGGGCGGTTGAGTTGCTTATGGGGGAGAGCCAAAAGAGAGTGCAATTGTCTGAGGTTGAAAATAGCAGATTAGCACGCCGCAGTATTCATGCGGTTTGTGACATTAAAAAAGGAGAGTGTATCAAGCCGCAGATGCTCATGGTCAAAAGGCCGGGATTGGGGATTAAGCCACGGCTTGAAAAAATGTTAGTAGGTAAGAAGGCTAGGATAAATATCAAAAAAGACAGATGGATAACATGGGGGATGGTTAGTTGAATATGCAAAAAATTCATGAAATAAGAATTCCACAGCTTGGAGTGAATGATGAATTTGCAACCCTGGTTGAGTGGTTGGCAGAGGATAAGTCCTGGGTTAAAAAGGGGGATTCTCTTTGCGTTATTGAAACCAGTAAAGCGTTAACCGAAATAACAGCTGAAGAGACGGGTTATTTACACCGAATGGCTGAGCATGGGAAAGAATTTAAAATAAAAGAGGTAATTGGTTTGATTTCTAATTCCCTTGAGGTGGTTCTTCCTACGGTAGAGCATAAAGTAAAAGTGTTTATGAATCATAAGTTATCGTCCGAGGCAGTAAAAGCCACACCCAAAGCCAGAGAGCTGGCAGCTTCTGCGAATATTAATTTATTTGAGATAAAAGCAAAGGGAATAATTAGAGAAAAAGATGTAAAAGATTATCTAAACTGTTGGAAGAAAGACAAAAAGGAGTCCATTGCTATTTATGGGGCGGGATTGGGAGGGGTAACCATAAAGGAAGCTATTGAATTATTAGGATATTATAAAGTTGCCTGCTTTATTGATGATAATCCAGAATTAAGTTCAGAGCTCCAAGGTATCCCGATTTTCAAGGGCGATCAATTGGAAAAATTGAAGGATAAAAAGATTACAAAAATTGCAATAGGAATTGCTAAGGCCAAAATAAAACTAAGGATTCGAGATAAAATGATCAAACTGGGGATGGATGTTTTAAATGTAATTCATCCTGGAGCTTACGTAGCGCCTTCGGTTCAGATGGGGGTGGGGAATTACATTAAGGCTGGAGCCATAATTGAAACCAATAGTATTATTGGCGATTGCTGTATTATTGATAATGGCGTGATTATTGCTCACGATAACATTATTGGGGATGGTTGCCACTTGGCTCCCGGGGTTTCTCTGGGAAGTAGCATAGAAATTGGAGAGCAGACAATTATTGGGATTGGCGCTAGCATTTCTACAAAGGTGAAAATTGGTAGCCGGGTGATTGTGGGAGTAGGCAGTAGTGTTACCAGAGATATACCAGATAATGTAATAGTAGAAGGCGTTCCCGGGAAAGTTATTGGAGATAGAAGATAATTATGCTTGAACAATTTTACGAAAAAATGTTGTTGATTCGTTTGTTTGAAAAGAAAATTGAGGAACTTTTTACCAAAGGAGACCTTTTTGGGACCACCCATGCCTGTATTGGGCAGGAAGCTGTGGCGGTAGGAGTTCTGAGCGCAATTAATAAAGATGATATTGTTACCAGTAATCACCGCGGACACGGACACTTTATTGCTTTTACAGATGAGATTGAGGGATTGCTGGCTGAATTAATGGGTAAAGAATGTGGTGTGTGTGGTGGCCGAAGCGGCAGTCAACATATTTTTAAGGAGAGTTTTTATGCGAATGGAATTACCTGTGGTATGACTGCGGTTGCTACCGGTATGGCTTTTGCGGAAAAATTAATCAATAGTCGCAAAATTGCGGTCGCTTTTTTGGGGGACGGAGCACTTGGCGAGGGGGTGCTTTATGAATCATTAAATATGGCTTCGCTCTGGAATATCCCGATAATTTTTGTTTTAGAAAATAATTATTATGCAATGAGCACGCATATTAGCCAAGGGGTTGCGGGAAGCATGGCTGATCGCGGGCGTGCTTTTGGAATTGAAACAAAAGAAATTACTACTAACGATGTTGAGATTATCCATTCAACTTTTAAGGAGATCGTAGGTAATGTTAGGGCAAAAAATAGGCCGTTTTTCTTTGTAGTAAATACTTATCGCCAGTCTGGCCACAGCAAAAGTGACGATTGTTGCTATCGAACGAGGGAAGAAGAAGAAGAATGGAAGAAAACCGATCCTTTAGCCATCTTGCGCGGGCGGATAACTGCCGAAGTTGCGGAAAAAATCCATCAGAAATGTGGAGAAAGGATTGAACGGGCCTATGCAAAAATTCGTCAAGCAGGAGACCTCAGTATAAATTATATATTTAAAGGTTTATATCAATGAATTTGTTGGAGAGATAAAAATGATGTTAACTTATGGTCAATCAATTAATCAGGCCTTAAATGCAATATTATCGAAAGATAAAAGAGTGGTTTTATTAGGTGAAGATATTTGTGACCCTTATGGCGGTGCTTTTAAAATAACCAAAGGGTTGTCTACTAAATATCCTGCCCAGGTAATCAATACCCCCATGAGTGAGTATGCTCTAACCGGGATTGCCGCTGGTATGGCGATCCGTGGCAGGCGGCCGGTTCTTGAAATAATGTTTGGTGATTTTCTTACGATTTGCGCAGATCAGCTGATTAATCATGCCGCTAAGTTTGGCTGGATGTATAACTCACAGGTAACGGTGCCCATGGTTTTACGTACTCCTATGGGAGGACGGCGGGGTTATGGGCCTACCCATAGCCAGACATTAGAAAAATTATTCCTCGGGATTCCTGGTTTGAAGGTTATTGCGCCTAGTCATTTTCACGATCCCGGTGAACAATTAATTAAGGCCATAGATGATAATAATGTAGTTCTTTTTATTGAGCATAAGTTACTCTATTCTCGAAAGGTCGGAGAATTAAAGGATGGATATGTCTTTGATTTCGCCTGCAAAAAAAGCCAGGATACTTTTGAGACCATTACGTTATCAAATAATGATTTTAAGGAAGCCCGGGCTACAGTTTTAACCTATGGAGGAATGTTGCCGTATGTTATTGAAGCAGTTAATGAACTGCTGGAAGAGGATGAGGTTTTTCTTGAAATTGTTGTTCCCAGTTATATAAATAATGCTTCCATTGTGGAAGTTTTGGCATCGCTGAAGAAGACCGGTAGACTAGTCATTGTTGAAGAAGGGACGCTGTTCAATGGTTGGGGGGCAGAAATGGCAGCCAGGGTTGTTTCTGAAGGCTTTGAATTATTGGAAGCACCGATTACGCGGGTTGCGGCGAAAGATCTTCCAATTGGTAGTACAAGGGTATTGGAAGATGCAGTTTTGCCGCAAATAATAGATATAAAGGTGGGCATAAAGGAGGTTTTGCAATAATGGTACATGAGATAGTCATTCCGCAGTTGGGGGTTAATGATGAATTTGAAACGATTAAGGTAATTAAGGGGCAAAAAGTGCTGCTTCGGCAGCTAAAGGTTTCAGACGTTACGCAAAGATATGTTGATTGGCTCAATGACCCGGAGGTTAACTATTTTTTGTCGGTGAGGGATACGCATCAGAACATGGATATGGTTAAGCAGTATGTTCTTTCTTACGAGGGAGCGAGCAATAAATGCTTATTAGGAATATTTGACAAACAAAGCAATTTGCATATTGGAAATATCACTTTTTCTACGGTGGATTGGAAAAATGGAACTGCTGTGACAGGGATTGCAATTGGGGATAAGTCTTATTGGCGAGGGGGCTATGCTACTGAGGCGCTTTCTCTTGTGGTGGATTTTTCTTTCCTGAAATTAAAACTTCATCGGCTTGAGGCTGGAATCAGCGTTAATAATATACCTTCACAAAAACTTTTTAAAAAAGGTGGATTTGTACAGGAAGGAATATTGAAAGACAGAGAGAAATTTGGCAGCGAATATGTAGATGTTTTAATGGTGGGATTGTTAAATAAACGCTGAACAGGATATAAGGTGAGAAAATGGATAAATTTAAAGAGATAAAAATTGGGCAAAGTGTTGAGCTTTCACGTCAAATTACTGAGGCAGATTTGCAAAAGTTTGTGGATCTTACCGGCGATAATAATCCTTTGCATATTGATGCGATGTATGCGGGAAAAACAAGTTTTAAGAAGAGGGTTGTGCATGGAATGTTGGCCTCGTCCTTTATCTCAACTGTTATTGGTACAAAGCTCCCGGGAACTGGCTCTCTCTGGTTGTCACAAACCTTAGAATTTATTATGCCTGTAAGAGTTGGGGATACCATAAAAATCATTGCTACCGTTAAACATAAATCTTTATCACAGAGAATTGTAGTAATAGAGATAATCATGTTTAATCAAAATGGTCAAAAAATTCTGGAGGGAGAATCCAGGGTGAAGGTGTTAATGGAAGCGGAAAACGCTCAATCCGCAGCCGCGTTTGAGAATGTAAAAATACTTTCACCTACCAATAATGTAATACAGGACGTGTTGCCAACGGCGCCCCTGCCCAAGGATTCGGTTAATTTGTCTCAGATTGCGAATCAACAGGAGGACTTACTCGAAATGAATAATCAAACCAAAGGTGCGGCAATAATTACTGGGGCCAGTGGGGGGATTGGAGCTGCCATTGCTTTAAAATTAGCCCAAGACGGATTTGGGGTAGTTGTAAATTTTCACGGTAATGAGGAAGAAGCTAAAACTGTATTACAGCAAATCATAGCGATTAATGGTCGCGGCGTCATCTGCCAAGGAGATGTGAGTAACTATGCGGATGCAGTGAAAATTATGGAGTTGGCTTGTAATAAATTTGGAGCAATTGATGTTTTGGTGAATAACGCATCCAGTAAGATTCTTAGCCATTCATTTGACCAATTATCCTGGGAGAGCATTCAAGTACATTTGGATGTACAGCTTAAAGGAAGTTTTAATATGTGTAAAGTGGTTATTCCAACTATGTTAAAGCAAAAAAAAGGGAAAATCATCAATATTGGATCTATTGTGAGTGACAACGTCCCGCCTTTAAAATGGTATGGTTACAGTATTGCAAAATCAGCGCTGGCTTCTTTTACCAAGTCTTTGGCGGTTGAATTTGGCCCTAAGGGGCTGAATATAAATTCTGTCTCTCCCGGTATGACGGAAACTACCTTAATTGCGGATATTCCTGAAAAAGTAAAGATGGTCACGGAGATGCAAACCCCCTTGCGCAGAATTGCAAAACCAGATGATATTGCTAATGTTGTTTCTTTCTTGGTAAGTGATGCCGCAAACTATTTAACTGGTGAAACGATTCGAGTTTGTGGCGGACAAATAATGCTTTAAGGATAATCGGATAATGTTTACAGAGAATAATGCAGAACTGAATTTAAGTGAAATAATCCAAAAAGTAGATTTAATGGAGCAAGCTAAAAATGATTTACCCCCTCTAAAAATCGCATTTTTGCATAATATCATGATTGACCCGATCGTCCCGTATTTAAAGTTTCTTTGTTTTGAAGAGGGATTTTATCCTAATATTTATTTGGGTGACTATGATAATGTGATGCAATCTATTTTGGATGTAGAAAGCTCTTTTTATCGGCACCAAGCGGATATTGTTGTTTTATGTGTAAAGCTGGAAAATTTATCAGAAAAGTTATTTCAGTCCTTTACCTCTCTTAGCGTAAGTGAGGTGCAGGAGGAGAGCGATCGTATTCTTGGCTATTTTGAACAAGCGATCGGAGAAATCAGAAAACATAGTAAGGCGACGATCCTGGTGCATAATTTTGAAATTCTGGCTTATCCGAGCTTTGGCGTGCTTGATTATCAGTGTTCTTCAAAGCAAATCAATACGATTCGACAAATTAATCTAAAATTAGTTGATTTGATTAATAAATACGAAAATGCCTTTATCGTTGATTTAGACTTATTGCAGTCGAATGTAGGGTATCATAATTTTATCGACCGCCGGTATTGGCAGATTGGGAAACTACCTTATACCCGGCAGGCAACGGAAGTACTGGCGAAAGAATACATGAAATTTATCCGTGCGCGTATGGGAAAAAACCGTAAGTGTCTGGTGCTGGATTGCGACAATACTTTATGGGGCGGTATTCTTGGCGAAGATGGGATCGGTGGTATAAAAATAGGTAAAACCTACCCTGGAATTGCTTATTTTGAGTTTCAACAGGCAATTTTAAGCTTATATCATCGAGGCATTCTCCTGGCTATTTGCAGCAAGAACAATGAAGCTGATGTTTTGGAGGTTTTTAGGGATCACCCAGAGATGGTGCTCAGAGAAAATCACTTTGCTATATTAAAAATTAATTGGAAAGATAAGGTGGCAAATTTAAAAGAAATTGCAGACGAACTAAATATTGGATTGGATAGCTTTGTCTTTATGGATGATAGTGAGTTTGAGGCTAATATGGTGAAAAATTGTTTGCCCCAAGTTAAAACGGTGAGTCTTCCCAATGATCCAACTCTCTATCGGGACATATTAAATTCATTGGGTTTTTTTGATTCGCTTGCTTTTTCAGAAGAAGATAAGGTACGGAGTGCAATGTATCAGGCGGAAGCTCAGAGGAAGAAAGTTAAAACGCAATTTGAAGATTTGGATGAATATTATAGGTATTTGGAGATAGAGGTAGATATTTGTAGCGCAGATGAATTTTCAGTTGGCAGGATTGCCCAATTGACCCAGAGAACTAATCAATTTAATTTAACCACGAAAAGATATACGGAAACGGACATAAAGAGTTTTAACCATTCTCCAGAGCATGCGGTGCTTTACTTAAAATATAAGGATCGTTTTGGCGATGCGGGAATAGTGGGAGTGGTTATTTTAGCGTACACGGCAGAGTATGCTTTGATAGATACTTTTTTGTTAAGTTGCCGGGTAATAGGGAGGGGAATTGAAGATGTGCTTTTGAAGGCATGTCTGGAGCGGGCCAAAAAGGCCAATAAACAGACCATCTGCGGCTTATATCTTAAAGGTAAGAAGAATGGGCAGGTGGCTGATTTTTATCGAAAAAGAGGTTTTACGCTTGATTCTCAAGATGAAAATGAAGCTAAATTCGGCTTTTCATTAGAGAAACCAATTTTTTGCGTTCCAGCTTATTTTAAGGCAATCAGAACTCAATAAATGGGTTGGCCTTATATATTTATTAATACGAGGAAAATACTTTATGGATAATCAAGTAAAGAAAATTATGGCGCAGGTGTTTAATGTGCCGGAAGGAGAAATTACGGATAATGCTTCTCCGGATACTATTTCGAGTTGGGATTCTCTAAAACATGTTAATTTGGTGCTTGCGCTTGAGCAGGCATTTGGGGTTTCTTTTGAGGCCAGTGAGATTGTCGAAATGTTGAACTATAAACTTATCTTGCTTACTCTGAAAGAAAAAGGTGTCGAGATTGGAGGTGCCGGGTAACCGGGCTACAGGTTAAAAACTAGGCAAAGGAGAAAATAAATGACACCTTTTAAAATCTTAGAAACCAAACCAGGAGTGGATAATTCCGAGAAGGCAATTTTGTTAGGAAAAAAACAAAATATTTCGGTGAATCTAGGAAATGCGCGTTTTACATTAAAATTAGCGGATGGCAGATTCCTTTATCTTTTTGGGGAGGTTTTTTATTGGATGAATACTGATGGCAGTATCCAATACGTTGATTCTGATAGCAATGATTTTTTAATCTCCATTTTTTCTGAAAGCAAATTAAACTACATCATCCCTCGGCTGGAAGGGCAATATACGGGAGTTTTGGTTGACGAGGAAAGGGCTGAGGTGGTGATTTTTAGTGATCGTTATGCCAGGTGTGATACTTTTTATTTTTCGGATGACAAGTTTTTTTGCATTGCCGCCGATCTGGAGGTAATTTTTCAGCATACCCAGCCTAGCTATGACCAGAAAATGCTGGCGCATATTTTTTCTGTGTATGGTTGGTATACACCTAAAGGCTTGACGATTTACCAGAACGTTAAGCAACTGCGTGTGGGAGAAATCCTTACCTTGTCTGAATCCGGGGTGGTTTCTGATATAATTGAATTTAAGCCCTTGGAAATCGAAAATTATTCGGATCTGGATTTGGAAAGATATTATACATTTTTAAAAGAATCTGTTGTGGCACGTGCAAACCGCAGCGGAATAACCTGGGTTTCAAGCTCTAGCGGTTGGGATTCTTCAATTCTTTTGGGTTTACTGGTTGAAGCGTTTGGCACGGATAAGGTGCGGATGCTGACGGGCAGTATGCAGTATTCAGAAGAAACAAAAGTAATTAATGAATTTGAAATAAACAAGATAAAAAAAATTGGGGAGTTTTATGGCATTAAGCCGAGCATTGTAGATTTTGATTTTAAAAATAGCTCTGCGATGACGTACTGGAAAAAAATACTTCCCTTTTATAAATCTAGGCATATTTATTCTTATTCTTCTTTTAATTTTTCAAGGTTGTCCGAGGGGTTTTTGAATCATGCTGGAGCCGGCCAAACCGTTTTTAATGGTGAAACTTCAGATTCGTTTCATAATTTTGGTTTTTCTCAATTTGTTACCTTTTTCCATACCCAAAAAGCGTTTACAGAATATGGTGACAAAATGAATTGTTATTTGTACGGTCCTTCATTTTTCAAGAAAGTTTTAGATGGCGGGGGTGCAAGGGATAAAGTTTTTCAGATTTTTGTGAAGATGTTGGGGACAGCAGGAAGTCCGGCTGGTGATGGCAGTCGCGCCGCAATAATCCAAAGCTATCTCTACCCGCTTTTCTATGGATCGCCGCGTGTCCCATTTGCTAAAACCTATGCCAATCCTGCGCTTAGCGAGCAAGGGCAACGGGCGATTTTTGATTTTCCGTTTAGGGAATATATGCCTGAGGTATTATCTGGTTTGACGGCCCAAACAATCTATTCCTGGATAATTTATTTGTATCATAGTTTTCATTCTCAGGGGTCAACGGTCAATGTGCATAAGCATAGTATGGAAATGTACGGCCATTCCTGGAGATCCCCCTTTAATGATTATCGTTTAATTGAATTACTGTCCAAGGCTCCTGAAAAATGGGGGCGAGGGTTGGATTTTAATCATACCAAATATCCGCTAAAGTGGGTTGCCCAAAACAAGATTAAGTTTCCTTATGAATTATTGGATGAAGGACCGCATTCCTACCTTTATGATGTGATTGAGGGCTTTTCTCTCATGGCCGAAATTACCTATCGTTCTGCTGCAACCGATTTTTTTAAAGAAACCTTAGCCGCAAAGGCATATCGCAATATCCTTGGGCCCGAATATTTTGACCTTGAATACCTGGATAAAATTGTTGATGACTTTTTGAGTGGCAAAGAAGCTAAAGGGCAGGATTTTAATAATCTGGTTACCTTAATTACTCTTTCTGTAACGGGATGGTTTTAAGATTATGGAAATGCTTTCTCTTATAAATGAATTGTGGCCCATCAAACGATCCTTGGTTTCTGATGGGTATGATAAGGCAATCTACTATTTAGCTCAAAAGTTTCCTTTGCAAATTATGGAGTTTCCTTCCGGGAAAGAGTATTGGACTTGGGTTGTGCCGGAAAAATGGACTTGTCACGAAGCTTATTTGGAAACTTTGGATGGTAGGCGTCTGATCGATTATCAAATCCAGCCGCTGCATTGTGTTGAGTATTCAACTTCGATTGATAAAGTTGTTACGAGAGATGAGCTTTTTTCTCACTTGCATGTTCATCCGAAAAATCCCCAGGCCATTCCATATGTATTTAAATTTTATGAACGTGATTGGGGTTTATGTTGTTCGGGGGAACAGAAAGCTGCTTTGCGTGACCCTGCCTATAAAGTTGTGATTAAAACCAGCTTTGAACCAGGCACACTTAAGGTGGGGGAATGGTGGTTGCCGGGTAAATCTGACGAGATCATTGTTTTAACGGCGCATTTATGTCATCCCTGTCTGGCCAATGATGATTTGAGTGGGATCGTAGTTGGACTTGGAGTTATGCAGCGATTGTCAGAGATTCTAGATCGTTATTATACATATTTATTATTATTGGTACCGGAAACTATTGGTTCGATTGCTTGGCTGAGCCAGCACGAAGAGTTAATCCCTAAAATTAAAGGCGGACTGTTTCTCGAAATGCTGGGCACAGATTTGCCGCTGGCCTTGCAGCGATCTTATCCTGGTAATACCCAATTGGATTTATGTTGTGAGCATTTTGTCCTAACGAGAGATCGGGATGCTTATGTGCGCGATTTTTGGGAGATCATTAGAAATGATGAGTTGGAATATAACTCGCCCGGGGTACGGATTCCGATGGTATCTCTTTCCCGTGTGCATAAGCCAGAATCAAAAAATTGGCCTTACCCTGAGTACCATACCGATTTAGATACGCCGGCAATTATCAGCGAAAAGAGATTAAACCAATCTTCAGATATAATTTTTGGGATATTAGCGGCTTTCGATAAGAATTATTGTCCAAAAGCGAAATTTAAAGGGCAAGTGTTTTGTTCTCGTTATGGAATCTTCCCTAAAGAAGAAAGAATGCATGAGCCGTTTTTTAAAACGCTTTTTGAATTAGATGGGGAACATTCAATCATGGATATTGTTTTAAAACATGGGCTTAGCTTTCAGGATGTTTTAAGAACAGTTGAAACACTGGCTTGCCATGATTTAGTTCTTGTGAATAGAAGGAAATAATGCATGCAAACGGTAAGTGAACAGGAAATCCGCAATGCGATAAGAACCATTCTTGTTCCCGAACATAATTTAGCTATGATACATAGTTCGAGCGGCACATTTGGCTTTACAGATTGTGTCGATATTTGGAAGGAAGAAGCGGATAGAGCTGGTTATACCATTGCTCTGCCGACCTTTTCGTGGTCCTACTGTAAAAGCAGGATGTATCATTATAAAAATACCCCCGCAGAAACCGGGCTCTTACCCGAATTATTCAGAAGGCAAAAAAATGTGATACGAGGAAAAAATCCTATTTTTTCTTTTGCCGGTTATGGGGTGCGTGCAGGAGAATTAATTGCGCATCCGGGAGAAACCTGTTGGGGCAAGGATACCCCTTTTGACTACATAAACAACCACGATGGTTTACTCATAATGTTTGGGGTGGGGTGTGAATATCTCACATTTTATCATCATATTGAGGAGATGAAATTAGTGCCTTATCATTATTTCAAGACATTTGACGGTAGGGCGGATTATGGCGAAGGTTTTATTGATGTTGCCCCAAAGTACCATGTGCGTTCTTTAGAATTACCGAGCGGAAGTGATTTTTCGTTGGTGCACAATGCCTTAGAGAAAGAAAATAAAATGCGCATTATCAGATTGGGTGGCGGCGTTATTCGCGTGCTTAAAGCGCGCGAGGTTTATGTCTTAGGTTGCCAATTGATTGAGCGCGACCCCTATGTTTTTCTTAAAGATAAAAAAGCTTATTTTGCTGCATTAAATAAATCTGGATTAGCATGAGTATAAAAAGAAAAAAAATTATATTTGAAACCATCCGGCCAGTCCATTTTTTGCTGGTTAAATATTTCCTGTGGCGTGGATATCCGGTTTCGGTTTTTCAGTTTGTGCATAATGATACTAAACCAAAATGGTTATTAAGGATGTTATCGAGGGGTATGGTTGAGCGCATTTTTGTGCCAACCGTTTCGTGTGAAGATGCTTTGTCGATTGACCAAACCGAGGTTATTTTTGAGCGATTAAAGGATTTTAGCGTTGGCAAGATTTTGATTGAACTTTTTGGGGACAGTGAAATTGACTTGATTTTTAAAAGGGCAATATCTGATGAAATATTTAAAGCGATGTATATTAATGATTTTTTGGCATCCGAGATAATAAAAGCAGATAATCTTGAGTGTGTTTATTTTATTCCGCTAGGTTATATTTTTTATTCTACAATTATTGGCAAATACAGTAATTATGCTTTAAAGAGGATTGATCGGGTGATTATTCCGGTGTGGGCGTGCGCGCTGGGTTTGCTTTTTCGATTATGCGATCGGTTTAAATATGTTGTTTTATTGCTGGGTTACGCTTTAATTATAGCCCTTTTGTCGTTTTTAGGAAAAATTCGAGGGTGTAAGGAAAATATTCCTGCCCATTATAAATTTGCCATATCTTTGCCGCATTCATCTGGTATTGGTACCCTAAGGGGCAAGGCCTTTGATTTTTTATTGGATCATGGTCAGCTGAATAAGAAAAATACAGTCTTTCTTCTTTCCGCCCCGGCAAAAAATGATAGGTTAATTCAGCTTAGGCATGATGGTTATAATATTGTTGATATCCGTGAACATCAGTTATGGTT
>Ga0265292_1002175_pt1 | contig 14391 bp, 18 predicted proteins | sample Munlanlewell296A_FD_189080 | JGI IMG/M metagenome (GOLD analysis project Ga0265292, IMG submission 189080) | Leachate microbial communities from a municipal landfill in Southern Ontario, Canada - Leachate well 296A | ecosystem: Engineered > Solid waste > Landfill > Unclassified | place: Canada...
CTGGAGGGATGCGCCCGAGGGCGCACTCGCCCAAACCGCAATGGCGGCGGCTGCTTGTTCGTTGGCGTACGCTGCATCGAGCATCAAGGATCGAAGACCGAGGAGGGTGTCTGGAGTGGTCGTGCCATCTATGGATGTTGTCAGATTTTGAGTCCGCCGCACGGTATCCTGTATCTGGCTATCCTGCTGAAATAGATCGGTTGTCTGCTTGTCCAGGATGCTTTGCATTTCTGCCTGCGCAGTACTTATTTCGCTCGCCCACCGTTGCACGTTATTTTGATATGCTGCAATCCGCGCCACGCGGGGGCTGAGAAATAGCTGTTTTCCGTCGTTGCTTAAGGGGGTTACATTCCGCCCGATAAATATCAAAATAACAGGCAGGAGAATAAGAGATGATATCCGTGTAAGCATTTTCTTGCTAATTACAATCTCGTCTAATCGCATTGGCATACGTCACCTGTTTCGCCGTTAATCTTCTTGCATTCTTTTCTGCGCGGCTGCTCCCGCTTCCCAATCAATATTTTCTAAAAATACCATGTGTTCGGCTATAACCTCGACTACTTTTTGACTTGTTGATCTGTCGCGTGTCTGGATATGCCCGTCTACTGCGATTACCGATCCAGAACGCAGATAAGGATATGCCAATTGGGCAAGATTACCTACCGTTACCACTCTGAGTTCTTTTACGGTTTCTTTTTCGCCAGTGTTGGTAAGCAGGACGCGCATATAAGCATATTGGTTACTTGCTTCGTTTTCGTTTTTTCGCCATTCAAAGTGTATGTCCTCCCCCACTGTCCCCACTACAAAGACGTTGTTCGCCCTGGGCTTGAGTAAGGCTGCGCGCCCACTTGCTTCTCCTGCGCCATCCCAATTTATGTTTCTCAAAAGAATCAGGTGTTTTGCTTCCACTTCTGTTATGATTTTGTCCCCATAATCCCGCGTCACGATATGGCCTATAACGCCCAACTCGGAGCCTTTCGCCAGGTAGGGGAAATACATGGTTGCCATGTCGTCCCACATGATGACACGTAATCCTTTGACAATCCTTGGCCTGCTGGACATCAATAATATCCGCAGGAACGGACGATCGCGCCCGTCCCTGTTCACAGTGTTGAAATGAATGTTGCCTGTTATGTTGCCAACGATAAAAATACGGTTCATAGTTTTTCAATCCTTTGTCTTAATCAGGTTTTGTTATCCATTGCGGTAGTGAGTGACGATCGTCTCGCGCCTGGCTTCTTCTCCGTCAACGATCATCTGGGTGAGCTTGCGTTCCCAGACGGGAGTGTCGCCCCATCTCCGAGCAGGATTGCCAGCAGGACATCGTGACGCCCAGAGGCTCCCATGGTCATTTCCTGGAGGTCGTTCCCGCACGGCTCTTCGTTGAAACTGTACTTGTTGGATGCTCTATGCTTCTTGTGCCGTGCGCAGCAACGGTAGTTCGGAGGCGAAAGGCATGGGGCTAAATTCCTGTTTTGGAACCGCTAAAAAGATGGGGGTATCCGTTTGCCCCCTTACGACAGATACAAGCCTTGCAGAGCTTTCTGGCAAGGGATGGGCTACCGTATAGGCTACCGTCATAGGGTAGCCTATACATTTTTTCAACGGTAGCCTATAGGCTTCCGCTGAACGGTAGCGTATCATTTAGGGTTTCTCCAATTTGGCAAGATCGAGAATGTACTCGAAGCGGGCGCAACGGGAGAGGCGCTTGAAAGAGGACAGTTCCACCTTGCCGGCATCGTAATCGATGACCCCTCGGTACAGGTAAAAGGTCACCAGGCCGGAAATGGAGATGCGCTCCCGCTCGGCGATCTTCCGCAGGGACTCGTGGAGAGCGGGCGGCAGGTCCAGCCCGACTTTGTGCCGGCTGGCATCTTTGTGGGCCTTGCCTTGCTTGGATTTTGGGAGGTTGGAGATGCGCTTCTTGCGCTCCATATCCGAGAGCATGTCGGCTACGGCAGGATCGATAATCGTGCGGCGCTTTAATGATTTATCCACACAGCACCTCCACCACGCGTCGAAGCGTACTGGCATATCCGTTTTCACGGCTGCCTTCATAACCGATGACGGCCGGGGAGCGCGGGCAGTATTCCCACAGGCTCTTGCCGTAGGCCGGAGCTTCGCGGGCTTTGGTATCTTGCGGGATGGGCGGCCAGACGTGACCCTGGAAGGTCTGCACCAGGGCTTTGAGTTGAATAATGGTTTCCCGCGTAGTGCGGTCAAAGAAAGTGGGCAGGATGCTGTATCCGAGGCGATGGCCGTGCTCGGCCAACTCCCCCATCGAGCGCAGGACTTCATTCACGCCATCCACGGCCATGGCATCCAGCTTGGTTGGGATGAGCACCCAATCGCTGGCCATGAGCGCCGAAACATGCAGCACGTCCAACGAGGGAGCCATGTCGAGAATGATTACATCGTATTCGGCTTTCCTGAGTACACGATTCATAATCTCGGCAGGGAAGTTGGAGATGACCACACTGCGCTTGGCTTTCTCGGTCTTCTTGTCACCAGGGATGATATCCAAATTTTCTCTAGCCTGGACAGCTATATTTGGAATAGGTTCTTCGTCCACGACAAGCCTGTAAAGGCCAGGAGCCTTCTCAATCCCCAGCGCAAATGCCACATGACCTTGCGGGTCGAGATCGACCAGCAAGGTACGCTGCCTGGTCATGGCCAGGCCGTGGGCCAGGGTGACTGCGCTCGTGGTCTTACCGACGCCGCCTTTTTGATTGGCAATACAGATGACTTTTTTAGGCATAAGAGCAATCCGTTCACTGAGGAAATCGAGAGATCTCTACAACCTTTCCTTCAAAGCATCGGCGAAGAGCAAGAACAGAAGGATCCCGATCACGATACAACCGAAGAAAATTGTGAGGCCGGCAAGAAATCCAAGGATCACGTTAGACCTCGGAAATCAGAGTAGCGGCATGGGCGGGAGACTCGCGTGTAGACGCAGCAGTCTGGGCTGGTCGCTCGGTTTGGCTTGCCTGTTGATCATTATTTTCCCGCCTCCAGCGCAGGATCAGCTGGTAAACTGCACCCAGCCGGCGGCGTTGTTCAGGCGTTAATTGGTACTCTTCAAGAAGCGGTGCTGCCATGAAGAGACTCCTCTTTGCTTGTAGGATCTTCGCCGACAAGCAGTGATTTTTGCTCAACTTCCCCATTCGATTCTTCGAACACCAATCCCAAACGTTCAAGTTCTTTGCGAATGATCAGGGCCGCTTGGGCTTTCGGAGCGCGGTATTCTAGTTGCGCTAACCTCTGCAACGCGCTCACCTCTTGGTCTCGCAGATAGATAACAACTCTTGCCATATTCAACCTCCTTCGAGATGCGGAAAATTAAAAGAGCCACTGTTCTGTGGCTCTTTTAACACGGGAGAGTAAAGTAATTCTCTGGGTTGAACTACGAAAATTCTATGGAAATTCCCCCAATGGGTTCATTACCAGAGAGTATCAAATTTTCGGCTTCAATCTTTGTTCGCGGTAATACTGTTCTCACGCGTTTCGAGATGTAAGGTTTGTAATTTCACAGGGGAATGCGCGTTACTTTAGCGCTGGACTTCAAGCATGATTTCAATCACAAAACGGAACTCGACCGGTACGTTGTCGATGTAGACGACGGAGGGTGCCCCAGAGCATCGAAAGTTAATTGCGCTTTGTTTGGGAATCGGTATAAAATGGGCTTTGTCTTAATCGCGCACGACTGTTTTGGCCTCGGTTTTTTATGCGCGCTTACATTTTGCCTCGGGTTATCTTGCCGGAAGATTTTATAGCTTCGGCTTCGTTTTTTAATTCTGCAAAAACCTTATCGCGCCAGTCATAATAAGATTGCTCTGTCATTCCGGGTGATCCATCGGCATGCGTCCCAAATTCCTCGGCGAGCAGGTCAGCCAGGGTCATCGTGTCGCGCAACGTGTCGCGATTTTCCCACTTCAGCACAATCCGTTTCCAGCGATCAATAGAATAGGTCGGCTTTCTGCCTCGACGTCTGGGCTTGTTCAGGATTGCCAAAACTTCATCGGCTTCGAGAGTTTGGGCCGCCGCAGATATTGCAGGACTTTCTAGCTGCTCGTCTATAAGTTCGAATCCCCATACTCTGATTAGCGCATCCACCCAGCCTCCAGGCTGCGGAGTGCGAAAGATAAATCTCCGTCTGCGAATGGTACTGTCAATGAAATACGCCAGGCCCATGCCCGCCAAAACCATCCCCAGGAATATTACCATTGCAAAGGTCAGGGTAATCTGCGCGACATCCACCCCCATGCCTAATTTCATTTTTTGATACATCCAGGCAATGGGAATAAACACAATCAAGCCCACCCCAAGAAGGGTCAGGTAAAGAACGCCTTTTTTAACAGGCGGGTATTTCCCGCTCCGAAAGATAGCGCAGATTATCATGGCTCCTGATTTTAACAGAAAAATGGGTCTTTGGGATTCCCGTGATAGAGGGAAAGATATGATGGTGTTGGGCAGGCGAAGCCCGCCCAACACCCCTCTCTGGCGTCTAATGCTTCTCTACGAGCTACTTTCGTTGCCCAGGAAACGAGTGCTGTCAATCCCCCGAATTCAATACCATTTGAAAGTGAAGAACTTAAGCCAACCATGAATACGCTTGTGGCATCGAACCGTGTAGCAATGCGTGGCATGGTTTTTTGAGTGACGAGCATCAATCGGCTATCATCTTGCCGATAGCTTCTATCCCACGATGAACTTCATCCTGGATAGATTTACGGATAAGCGCCTCCAGTTCCGTGTTTTGACTAGCAATTGGATTACTGTTCAATCCCAATATGTGTTGCCTGACTTCTCCGTCGGAGAGAAAAGAGTAGATCTCATCGGTGATGCGGGTACTCGAGTGCATCAGATTCATCGAGATGGCTTTAAAGTCAGCCGGCGTCCGGGCATGGAGCAGGCCATAGACGGCATGTCCATGGCGGAATTTGTGGGCGGATCTGTATGGCAGGCCGGCTAGGGCATACAACCGTTTCAGTCGTTTATCGAGCGCTCCTGCTCGATTTTTGCCGGGAGCCTGGTTGGTAAGTTTTTGTTCTCCCCACGAACTCTCGATGACTGCATACCAGGGGCTTGTGCCGGGCAATTCTCTTCGGACAAGTGTGTCCCATTCTCGAACTACATTCAGCAATTCTGGAAGTTGCAGCAGGTAAGTGGTTGCCGACCGTTGTTTCTTTGTCCGAACCCCAAGGGAAGGAAACTGGTCAATGCATTGATCCTGAAGCCTGACGGCCTGGATTGGCAGGGTGGTGAAAGCTGCTGCCCGCGCTCCGGATAAGAACAACGTGGCTGCTGCGGCTCGATCTCTTATCATGGCCAGGTCGCCTGGCGCTACAGGGGTTTGTAGAATGCGGCGTACATCATCCTCGGTTACGTACACGTGGTCTCGTATCGCCTCGGACGCGCTGGGAGCTATCCGCATAGTGTCTATCCATGATTGGGGTAGTGGTTGTAGTTCGCGTCCATATTCCTGTTTCGTCCAGCGCAGGAACCGTCGGGCACACTCGAGAATGGTTTTCTGAGATTCGAGTGCCAGCGAAGGCGCGCCATCTTTACCGGGTAACGTGCTGACAAAGACCGGAAAGGTGGGACGGACGCGGTCGGCATTCACAAGGGGCTGGTCATCCAACCAGAGAAGTAAATAGCGCAAGTGAAACCAGTACCTTTCCGCTGAAGCCGGCTGAACCTGGAGCACGTCACGCAGATACTGGAGATGCTGCTTGATTTTGAGATAATTGTCGCGTGCGATCATCGCTGTCTCCTCGGTTGATGGTGATTCCACATTGGGGGCAGATGCCCTTGATCAGATATAGCCGGCCCTTCACGTGCTGCCGGACGGGATTGATGAGATGCATTGCTGTTTTACAGCGGAGACAATATGCCTCGTCTGAGGCCAATTTTCGTTTTTTCTCTTTTTTCTTGCGATTCTGATTGACCCACTCAAAGAACTGCACCCCGTTAATCCAGATATGCTCACTCCTGTCTCGCTGGTGGGGCGCGCCAACTTTGAGCCAATCGTACAGGGTACGGGCGGGAATGCCAAGCTCCTCAGCGATTTCGGCTGGTTTGTAGAGCATCGGCAGGAGTCCTGAGACTCTGACAATGACACAATGGGGTAGGTGGATTTTGATCTCGGCCATGATCTCCTCCTCTGGGCGATTAAAAACAAAAAACCGACGCTCAGAGATGTGAAAGGTGATACCTGCCTGAAGGCAGGAGGCAACGGCTCTAACGATTCACATCTCAGGCTCGGCGGCCGAGATCTCAGGAGATTAGCCGGAATTACTATCTCGATGATAACAAAAAACAGAATTATGTCAAGGTTTGAATTGTGGTTTGAATTGTGGCTATGGTGGGGGTTTCGTGAGTTTCATCCCGGGTGCAATTATTCCCAGGTCGCTCGCAATTGTTAGTGATGATCGCGCATCCGCAGTCCCTCCTGCTGCAGTAAACATCCTCGCTTGGTATTAGCGGCTACATTCAGTCCAGAGCCATTATGTTTACCAGTTTTCTCCTCATCAGTTGTCGGCCGCTGTGTAAAATTGTGTGCAATTGATTGCCATGTAGTGATGTCTAAAAGGGCTAAAAAAAACTAGCGGAAAGAATTTCTCAAGTACCGATGTTTTTTAGGTTTTTTTCAGCCTTTTTAAGGGTTATTTTCAAGCCGGTCGTGAAATTACACCGGTTTTTTTCAAGGTTTTTTTCAACAACTTTGAGGTATATTTAAATTTGTTGGCATATCGGATGTTCTATAATTATCTTATCCGATACCGATATTGAGGTCTTATGCTTGATACCCGTTTGTTAACCCGAATTGAAAAGCAGGGTCGCGTGTGGTGGGGGCCATTCTATGTTTGGATTACTTTTTCCCTGTATTCTGACTCTGCCGATGGAGCCAATCGGCAAGAATGGGAAGGTCGGGATGAGAAGTGGCTGCCTGCAGGGTAAATTCTTCGAGTTCGGCGGTATTGGCTGACAATTGTCGGCCGTTGGCCTGCAAAAAAAGCGCTGCGGCAGTGATCCCGGTCCGTTTGTTGCCGTCCACAAAAGGGTGGTTGTTGATCAGCGAATCCAGCAATGCGGCCGCCTTCAGGAACATGTCCGGATATAATTCTTTGCCGCCAAACGCGGCCTGCGGGCGAGCCGCCGCCGATTCCAGCCGTGCCAGGTCACGCACCCCGTGGCTGCCTCCCGTTTCAGCAATCAGGCGTGCATGAATGAATAATATCTGTTCGGGAGTCAGATATTTCATTTCTTCGCCAGAGAATTCAGGGCGGGGCGGTATTCGGTAATAAACTCGCTCACCTGGCGGGCGAAATCTTCGTCCACGCCGGCTGCGGCGATTGGCTTATCCACCGGTCGGATAATGATTTGACAGTGTTCACGGTCCAGTTCCACCGAAACGTCCGAACCATCTCTCACGCCCAGCGGATCAATTACATCCTTCGGTAAAGAAACCACCGTGCTGTTGCCGGTTCTGAAAACTTTTCGTAACATTGTTTTACTCCTTGAATGTAATTACGCTGTAAGTATATCACGAGCCTGCCTTTTGTGCGTTTCGTAAATCAAGCGCACGCGACCCCGGCCTAGCCGGGGTCGCGTGCGCTTTGGTTTTCGAGTGCCTTGCAGTGAGCAGGGTGCAACTTGCAGGTGTAGGGTTTTCTAATTGAAAGGTCATGGTGATTTATGCAAAATCAAAACGGGGAACTGTCCAACGCGTTGTTATATCGGATGTGCTATAATTACCTTATCCGATACCGATATTGAGGTCTTATGCTTGAAACCCGTTTGTTAACCCGAATTGAAAAAAAGAAGGCTCTCCTTGATACTTTACGGCCGCTCCCTGATGCGCCTGTCAAGCGTTTCTTAGAGCAGATTATTGTGGAATGGATTTATAACTCGAACGCCATTGAGGGGAGCACAATAACGCTTCGCGAGACACAGCTTATTCTGGAAACCGGCCTTACGATAGGTGGTAAAAGTCTACGTGAGCATTTTGAAGTAATCAATCATAAAGATGCGATTGATTATGTGGAAAGTCTAGCGTCGGGGTCGGAGCCACTTACACCGTTCCATGTTCGTCAAATCCACAAACTTGTACTGACCAACATCGACAATGACGAGGCAGGACAATACCGGAAGACACAGGTGCTAATCTCCGGGTCCAGGCATGTACCGCCCGAGTTGTGGGAAGTGGTGCGAGAGATGGATGAGTGGGGAGGTTGGCTCAAGAAAGCAGAAATATCCACCCATCCTGTTGGAGTGGCAGCGTTGGCGCACTATCGTCTGGTGTCCATCCATCCTTTTGTAGATGGCAATGGCCGGACGGCGCGCCTGGTGATGAACCTGATTTTGATGCGCGCCGGGTACCCGCCGTCTGTAATTTTGCGTGTCAACCGGCGTCAGTACTACAATGTACTTGCATTAGCGGACCAGGGACAGTTTGAGCCGTTGGTCAATTTCGTTGGACGGGCAGTCGAGCGCAGCCTGACGTTGTATCTGGAGGCCTGTACTCCCCGCACCGAGAAGCCGGATAATGATTTTGTTTGGATTCCTCTGTCAGAAGCAGCAAAAGGCACCCCGTATACGCAGGAGTATCTGAGTTTGTTGGCGCGTACCGGACGGCTGGAAGCGAGCAAGCGCGGGCGCAATTGGTACACAACTCACCGAGCACTCGAAGAATATTCCAAATCTATCCGCTGATACTGTTTACAGGCTGGAATCCGATCGTTGGTTCAAAGAAGTTATATTACAACCAACGACCTCAAGGTTTTTAGAGCTGCTTGTTTTGTTGCAAGGGCTTGGAGATACAATTCTCAAATTGATATATTCAAGTTCGCTGTTTCCCGATGGTTGTAATAATATATATTCCGTGTTATCATATACCCATGATACAGTCCTTTAAGCAAACCGGCACAAAAGATATCTTTAATGGGATCAACAGCCCTGTTGCTCGAAGAACCTGCCCGGAAACTCTTTGGAAGATCGCTACCCGTAGACTGGATCAGCTCGACTCAATCTCAGCTTTGCAAGAATTACGAATTCCACCTGGGAACCGGCTCGAAGCGCTGGGTAGAGACCGGAAGGGCCAGTACAGTATCCGCATTAATGACCAGTACCGTATCTGCTTTTTCTGGACAGAGCAAGGTCCCGACCAAGTCGAGATCGTGGACTATCATTAGGAGAATAAAATGATTCGTATTCCAACCAATCGTACCCCTACTCATCCCGGCGAAATGCTGTTGGAAGAGTTTCTTATTCCGATGGGCTTAACCCAGCGTGAACTCGCAAATGCCATCCATGTGCCCTATCAGCGTATCAATGACCTGGTCAATGGGCGGCGGGGCGCCACCCCGAGCAGTGCTCTGCGCCTGGCAAAATTCTTTGGTAACTCACCTGATTTCTGGATGAATCTTCAGTTGCGCTGGGATCTTTACTTTGCTAAGCAATCTGAGACCAAGGTCATCGAGACCATCCATCCATACAAACAACATGAAAGCACCCGCATAGAAACCCAAGCACGTGATTAGGCTGGAATCCGGTCGCTGGTTCGAGTCCAGCCCCCGCAATTACGATAGTCCCACAAAGTGGAGAAAAGTGCCTTTTTAGGCACTTTTTTGCTTTAAAAGTGTGCGAAATAGGATTGGAGCTCATAACTTATGGGTCGCCGGTTCGAGTCCAGCCCCCGCAACTTTTCAAAAACCATAGCCCTCACAGCTATGGTTTTTGTTTACCAGAAGTACCTCGATTGGCCAAAGTCCAATTGTGGATGTAGCTTTTAGTAAGTTCAGTGAAGATAGTTCGATCAGGATACAATTGGCTGTAATAGCCTGATGAAGAGTCGCAAATATAATCGGTTTTACAATGCTCCCGAGTAATTTGGCCCGCCCTAATTAGGCAATTATGCCTATATGCACGACCCGGACAGCGGGATAGAATTTCACCCGAAAGACCATTTATCGTTTGGAGAAGCTGTATGAGCAACAAGAAATTCGAATCAAGACGACATTTGGCCCGGAAGCGCCGTCGTGCTCAACGCACCTGGCTCTTTCTAGCGCTTGGCGGAGTATTCCTGGTTGGGTTGGCTTTTTTTTTGTTGCGAGGAAGTCAGAATTCGCAGCCACTGGCCGCCATCGAGGTGAAGGGCGCACCCAGTTTGATAGCTGACCAGGAGCAAGTAGACCTGGGAGAAGTGAAACTGGGGCAGACGGTCAAGGTATCCTTCCGCCTAACGAACGTCGGCGACCAGCCTCTGCGATTTTCGGAACAGCCGTATATCGAAGTCGTGGAGGGGTGCTGACCTCCAACGCCGACCATCGGTTCGATGGTCCTTCAACCCGGTGAAAGCACCACCCTTTCGATGGAATTCTTGATGCACGGAGATATGGGCGGTATGCACAACTTCCGAGTGCATCTCCCAACCAATGACCCGGCGCAGCCAGACCACACCCTGACCGTGTTATCGAATTGGCTGCCCTAAACTTGTCCGAACAGGCAATTTGTCGGGCTGAGTCCCCTGCTCAGCCCGACCTTGTTTTTCGAGACTTAATAGGCAAGAATGCTTATTGGCGAATACGGCAAATGACGGTTTCCCACACAAGAACAAGACGTTATCCTTAAACGAATAATGCCCTTTTGGTTTTAAATCATCCGGAGCGCCTCCATGAATTCCGCCTCTCCTTTCGTGACAATTGAAAAACCCGGCGAAGAGACCATTTATTGGACAATTCGACAGTTGGAAAACGCCGGCCTGCAGGTAATCCGTACCTTCGACCTGCGGGAGGCCAGACTTTCGCATCCCGATTGCCCCTGTCCCCATCACGGCACCGAAGCATGTAATTGTCAGATGAGCGTGCTGTTGATCTACCAGGAGGAGCAATCACCGGCATCCATCCTAATCCACAGCTTCCTGGATACCACCTGGCTGTACCTCGTAGATACTCCCGAGCAGCCTGTCGATCGAAATCTGGATTTATTGATCCGGGAAATCCTGACCCTGCCTGTTCCCGGGTCAATCGAAAACAGAGAATAAATCCCTTATCACCAAGGAATCCCCTATGAAATTCTTTAGAAAATATTGGATTGTCGTGTTCGGAATTGCCTTCGGGTTCTATGCAGGTCTGCCATTCCTCGCACCGGTCTTCATGCACATCGGCTGGAAAGATGCAGGAAACGCGATATACTTTATTTACTCTTTCCTTTGCCACCAATTACCGGAGCGGTCTTTTTTTCTGTTCGGGCCCAAGCTGACTTACTCCCTCCAGGAGATCCACGCCACCGGGCAAAATACGACCAACATCATTTTATTGCGGAAATTCATCGGCGACTCTGCGATGGGATGGAAGGTGGCCTGGTCGGACCGCATGGTGTCCATGTTCACCAGCCTGTGGGCCTTCGGCCTGCTCTGGTGGCCGCTGCGCAAGCGTTTGCCCAAACTACCGGTCTGGGGCTTTATCCTGTTCCTGCTCCCGATGGCAGTGGATGGAGGAACGCACTTTTTGAGCGACATGGCCGGGATCGGGCAGGGCTTCCGGGATACGAACCTCTGGCTGGCTACCCTGTCCCAGAACATTTTCCGGCCCGAATTCTACGCCGGGGACGCCTGGGGCTCTATCAACTCGATGATGCGCCTCCTGACCGGGATCCTGTTCGGGCTGGGGTTCGCGTGGTTTGCTTTTCCTCACATGAATGATGCCCTTTCTGAGACCGATATGCCGGCTCGCCCTCGCTCATAAAAGATCCTGGAGACCCTATGCCATCCACCCCATCCCCCATCCGTGTCCTGCTTGCCGACGACCATACGATTGTGCGCGCCGGCATACGCCGCTTTTTAGAACAGCCCGGGGATATTGAGGTGGTCGCAGAAGCAGAAGACGGCGAAACCGCCAAGGTTTTGATCGCGCAGCACAAACCGGACGTTGCCGTGCTGGACATCCAGATGCCCAAGGCCAGCGGGATCGAAGTCACACGCTGGATCCGTGCGAATTTACAGGGAGTGGGGGTGCTGATCCTCACCGCCTATGACGACACCCCTTATGTGATGGGCGTGCTGCAGGCCGGCGCAAACGGCTACGTTCTTAAAACCGCGTCGCCCGAGGAACTCATCCAGGCCGTTTACGATGTGCACGCCGGTAAATCCGCTCTGGATGCAGCCATCGCCCGCAAGGTGATGACGCAGATGTTCGACCAGCACAAATCCTCCGCCTTCCAGCCCCTGACGGAGCGGGAAATGCAAGTGCTCCAGCTGGCCGCCAAAGGCTACACCAACAAAGCAATCGCTGTCCAACTGGATATCAGCGACCGCACCGTGCAAGGCCACCTGGCTCACATTTTTGATAAACTCCAGGCCAACAGTCGCACCGAGGCGGTCATGCGCGCGGTTTCGTTGGGTTGGATTTCGCAATCAGCCGGCACGATCGCAGAAGAGTAGTATGAAAAAAACGCTGTGGCGCGGCTCGACGCTCCAGTCCCTGGCTGTCATCATCCTGCCCCTGACGATCCTGCTGGTAGCAATCAGCTTTGTCAGTTTCTCGATCCACCAAAACGCAATGCGTTCCGTGGTGGGAGAGCGGGACGAGCGCTCTGCCCGGAGCGCGGCCAGCGCCATCGAGTCCGAGATCAACCACCGGCTCTTTGCTGTCCGCAGCCTGGCCTTGTTTGCCAGTTCCAATCCGCAGGAGAGCCCGGATGCGATCCTGTCCTCCTCTGAAAACTTGATGGGGGTTTTCGACTATGGGACGGCCTTCTTCCAGCAAGACGGCACGCTTCTGGCCGCAACAGGAGACCAGGCATTCTGGCAGACGCTATCGAGCATGGCAGAACTCGCCTCGGTGTTGGACCCGGCCACTGCTGCCGCTATTTCTACTGTCTTTATCTCCCCCGCGGACGGCAAACAGGTGGTCCTGGTTTCCTCACGAATAGAAGGTGATAACCGGACGGCCGTGGGCGCCTTCTCGCCGGAAGCGCTCATCCTGCACACGCTTGAGGAAATCTATCCCCCGGGTGGGGAGACGGCAATCTACGTTATCGATCCGAACTCCCAAGTCCTGTATCACAGTGGACCGGCCACCCTCGAAGGAGCGCCGGAGCGTCATCCGGGAGTTGCCGAAGCGTTCAACGGGCAAAGCGGTACTACTTACATGAGAGTGGACCGCGACGAGCATGTGGTCGCCTACAGCCCGATCCGGACTGTTGGCTGGGCCATCATTACGGAGGAATCTTGGGAGCTGGTCTCCAGCCCAACCCTGCGCACCTCGCAGATGATTCCGCTCATACTGGTGCCTGCGCTCCTGCTGGCCATGCTGGCGCTGTGGTTCGGGGCAAAGCAGATCGTCCATCCTCTTCAGAAGTTGGAATCGAAAGCAGCCAAACTGGCCTGGGGAAATTTCCAGGAGATCGAAATACCGGTGGGGGGCATCGCTGAAATCCGCGACTTGCAGAATGAGCTGGCGCACATGGCGCGCCAGCTCCAGGCTGCCCAGAAAAGCCTGCATAGTTATATCGGCGCGATCACGCAAGGCCAGGAAGCTGAGCGGCTGCGCCTGGCACGCGAGTTGCACGATGACACCATCCAATCCCTGATCGCCCTCAAGCAGCGTGTGCAGTTGGCCCGCATGCCCCGCAAGAAAGGCTCCCCCGTTCCTGAGTTGGAGGAATTGGAAACCCTGATCGAACAGACCATAGATGACTTGCGCAGGACGACGCGTGCCCTGCGTCCCATTTACCTGGAGGACCTGGGGCTGGTGGCGGCGTTGGAGATGCTGGTGCGCGAAACCGGCCAGAGCAGCGGACTGCCGGTTGACTTCAGCTCTTCCGGTATGGAACGCCGCCTGCCGGCCGAGGTTGAACTGGCGCTCTATCGCATGGTTCAGGAGGCGCTCAACAACGCCGTCCATCATGCACATGCCAGACACCTCACAGTACGTATGGAGTTCAATTCTCACACAGCAAGGCTTGAAATCACCGATAACGGGAAAGGCTTTGAAGTCCCTAAAACCCCCGCCGAATTCACGCCGCAAGGCCATTTCGGGCTGTTGGGCCTTTACGAGCGGGCCGAACTGATCGGAGCGCACTTGGAGATCAGATCTTCACCCGGAAAAGGAACGCACCTCTCTATCGATCTGCCGTTTCCTCCCCGAGAATAATAAGGAGTAAAAATTGATGGAATTTACCGGTAACAAAACAAACCAGAAAACCGTCAGCCGCATCCGGGTTTTCTTCCACGCTTTGATCTTCGTTGCCAGCTTCTCGCTGGTCTTTATCGTTGGCTGGGGCGGCGCGACGACCGCCCTGGGACAATTATTTGGCTCCTACAAATTCATCATCGCCCGCATCGGCGGCGTGTTGGTCATCCTGTTCGGGCTGGCCACCCTGGACATC
>Ga0265292_1002176_pt1 | contig 14386 bp, 12 predicted proteins | sample Munlanlewell296A_FD_189080 | JGI IMG/M metagenome (GOLD analysis project Ga0265292, IMG submission 189080) | Leachate microbial communities from a municipal landfill in Southern Ontario, Canada - Leachate well 296A | ecosystem: Engineered > Solid waste > Landfill > Unclassified | place: Canada...
GCAAAAGTCCTAAAACAGGCCAATTTGTCATTTCGAGTGAAAGGAGAAATCTTTTATAATCAATTGGATATAAGATTCCTCACCTTCGTTCGGAATGACAATCTGTGACTTTTGCAAGAGCCTCGATTGATAATTATTTTTTCCCTTCTTCCGCTTCCTCTTCCTTCTTGCCTTTCTTGACTACCTCAGGCGCGGCAGGTTCAGCAGGCGCGACAACTTCAACAGGCGCGACTACCTCGACTGTAGGCGCCACAATGTTGACTATTACTTCGTCAGGGTCTGTAAGGATCTTTACATCCTCTCCGAGATCGATTCCGCTGACATGGAAAGACTGCCCGATCTCAAGTTTTGATATATCGACTTTAACATGTTCGGGTAACTTGTCGGGAAGGCATTCGATTTCGATCTCTCTGATGACATGCTGCAATAACCCGCCGTCCCTTTTGACTCCTATAGGCTCCCCGATAGTGCCTACATGCACGCTGACCTTGACTTTCTCCGTAAGGGAGACCTCGAAAAAATCCGCGTGAAGCAATTCCCTGTTGACCGGATCGACCTGAAATTCCTTCATCAGCGCAAGTTTGTTTTCACCGTCTGCAAACTTAAGGCTCACCATAATCTGATTGCCTGCCGTTGTATTGATGAATTGTGTGATCTCTTTTTTAGGGAATTTTATCGGCAGGGAATCTCCGCCTCTGTAAAGGATTGCGGGGATCATCTTGTTCCTTCTGAGAGACCTCGCAGCTCCCTTCCCTTTTTCCTCTCTCCTGTGCACATTAATAGTAATACGTTCCATCTTGCTTTTCCTCCTTTATACAAAAAGCGAACTTATTGAAGTTTCCTCATGGATCCTTTTAACAGCCTCTCCGATAATAGGCGCTATGCTCAGAACGGTCAGTTTTCCGCACCGTTCTTTCTTGCTGTCGAGATTTATCGTATTGGTTACGATAAGTTCTTCCAGTACGGATTTATTCACATTTTCAACCGCATTACCCGAAAGGACCGCATGGGTGCAAGCGGCAATAACACGGTTTGCGCCTTTTTCTTTCAGGGCGGCTGCGGCCTGAATTGTAGTGCCGCCGGTATCCACCATGTCGTCAAGTATTATGATATCCTTCCCCTGCACGTCTCCGATTACATTCATTATCTGAGATACATTTGCAACCTCGCGCCTTTTATCAATGATTGCAATCGAACATTCTAATTTTCTGGCAAAGGACCTTGCTCTTTCAACGCCGCCGGCGTCGGGAGATACGATGATAAGACTTTTTGAATCATACTTTTTCTGCACATACTCAAGAAGGACGGGCGCCGCATACAAATTGTCGACCGGGATATTGAAAAAACCCTGGATCTGGGCGGCATGCAGATCCATTGTAAGTATTCTGCTGGTGCCTGCAGCGGTTATCAGATCGGCAACGAGTTTTGCGGAAATCGGCACCCTCGGCTGGACCTTTCTGTCCTGCCTTGCATAGCCGTAGTACGGGATAACGGCCGTTATTCTGCCGGCCGAAGCCCTCTTCAACGCATCTACCATCAGGAGGATTTCCATAATATTACGGTTTACCGGCATACAGGTCGGCTGTAGTATGAAAACGTCGGAACCCCTTACATTCTCGTTAATATGAACGCTGATCTCTCCATCGCTGAATTCGGTTACTGAAGCATTACCGACCGGGATATCGAGATAGCCTGAAATCTCCTTTGCAAGTTCTTTATGAGCATTTCCGGTAAAAAGTCTTATTCCCTCAGGCATCGCACCTCCAAAAAACAATTAAGAGTTATAAGTTAAAAATTAAGAGTTAAAAAATCCAAGCCTGCTTTTTTGTTTTGTTTTAACTCTTAATTCCTAATTTTAATTCTTCATTCAAGAATTTGCAGGGCAAATTCTTGTTGGCTGGGGCGGGAGGATTCGAACCTCCAAATGGGAGATCCAAAGTCTCCTGACTTGCCGTTTGTCGACGCCCCAAACTTTACATAACAATGCAAAAGTCAAATTGTTCAGACAAATTTGTAATTTGTATTTTACAATTTGCATTTTGCAATTATATTTATATCAGCGTTTCGACAACTTTACACCAGTGAGGCTGCATCGTCTTTGCCGCCTTTTCAGCCTTTTTCCTGTTTTGAAAAACGCCAAAGACTGCGGAGCCGCTGCCTGTCATAGCAGAAAGCATAGCCCCTGATTGCATTAATCGGGTCTTTATGTCCTTTATTACGGGATACCGTTCGGCAACCGCATATTCAAGGTCATTGTTAATTAGTGTATCAAGAGAGGCAAAATCCTGCCTGTTCAAAGCCTGAATTAACAGTTTAATATCAATAGCTTTTTTTGTCAACTTAAGGAGTGCGTCATAAGAGGTATAGGCCCATGCCGTTGAAACGGATACTGACGGTTTTACAAGCAGAAGGACCGTGGAATAAAGGACTTTCAGCGGCTTCAATATTTCACCGCGGCCTTCAATCAGGGCGCAGGTACCCTGCAAAAAAAAAGACACATCAGAGCCTATTTCAGCGGCTATCGAAGACAATTCCGTACTGCCGAGTTTTAACTTCCACAGCATGTTCAGCCCTTTGAGAGTGCAGGCAGCATCGCTGCTTCCGCCTCCAAGTCCGGCGCCGGAGGGGATATTTTTTTTGAGGCTTATCTTTGCGCCCTTATCACAGGATACCCGTTTCCCGAGGGCGGAAGCCGCCTTACAAACAAGATTCTCTTCCGGAGGAATATCCATGCCGCTGATTAGATCGAGCCCGTCCGCCTGTGCGAAGGTGAGTTCATCATAAAGACCGATACACTGCATAAGGCTTAAAATATTATGGTAGCCGTCGTTCCTTTTCCCGGTTATGCTCAGAAACCAGTTTATCTTTGCAGGGGCCCTGAGGACGAAGGACGAAGGATAAGGGATGACGCACGAATTTTTCATTTCAGATTAAGGAGTTTTCCCCCGACTCTCTCTTTCAGTCCTTCTTCTTCGCTTTTAGCATGAGAATCAACGGACTTCTGCCAGTATTCCCTTGCCTTTTCTTTCATTCCCATTGAGTTATAGACGTCGCCGATATGCTCCATCACAACAGGGTCATCTTTCACTTTTTGGGCGGCTTTGAGAAGCAGATCGAGAGCTTCACTGTTTTTCCCCTGTTTATAATATACCCACCCAAGGCTGTCCATAATATAGCCGCTATCCGGTTTGAGCTCGAGCGCCTTTTTAATCAGGGCGACGGCTTCTTCAAGATTTATGCCTTTATCCGCGTAACTGTAACCCAGGTAATTCAATGCGTCGGCATGTTCCGGATTTATCTCAATGGTTTTCTTCAGACAGGCAACCATTTCATCGAACCTTTTAGTCTTTTCGAACATAAGTGCAAGATTGAAATTCAGATCGTCATTGTTCGGGAAACTTCCGAGGGCGTCCTTCAATACGGTCTCGGCCTTCTGATAGTTTTTCTTATGCAGATAGACTGCGGAGAGATAGAGATAGACCTCCGGTTTTTCTTTTTCAAAGCCCAGAACTTCTTCATACAGTGAAATGGCTTCATCATCCCTGTTCAGTTTTGCATAGATCAACCCGAGGTTGAGAAAGGCGCTGATATGTTTGGGATCAACCTGAATGACCTTTTTAAATTCCAAAATTGCTTGATCGTTCCTGTCCATCTCCTCAAGCGCAATCGCAAGGTAGTACCGTATCGATGTATTATCCGGCTTTGCCTCAAGAACGATCCTGAACTCTTCCACAGCCTTGTCATACTGTCTGTCATCAAAATAGAGTATTCCAAGGTTCATATGGACGTCTATATTGACCGGCGCCTGCGTGCTTATTTCTTGATATTGTTCTATAGCCTTGCCGGTATCCTTCTGCCTGAAATATATCTGTCCCAGTCTCTCCCTTGCCTGGAGGTTATGCGGGTTGACCGCAATCGCCTTATTGTAGTAATCCGCGGCTTCACTTATCTTGCCCTTCCGCTCCAGGATCATTCCCAGATTTAAATAAGCGGCGTCGAAATTAGGCCGCCGGGACAGGACCATTTCAAAATATTTTGCAGCTTTGTCGGCGTCGCCCTTTTCAATAAGCATTGAACCCAGATAATAGACGGCCATAATATTATCCGGCGATTCTTCGGCAAGCTTTTCAAGAATAGCAATAGCCTCGTCATATTCTTTCCTCGAAGCGTATAGCAGACTCAGAAACAGCGCCGCCTCCCGGTTGTCGGGCTCCATCGCGAGCGCCTTACGATACATCTGAATGGCCTGATCCGGCTTCTTCTGACTGTTGTAAAGTTCGCCAAGCAGCATGAGAGCAGGGACATATTCAGGATCCGCCTTTACTATTTCCTCGGCAGACGACAAGGCCTCGCTTACCTTCCCGAGCCTGAGGAGCACAAAGCTGATCTCCGTCTTCAGATAGACCGATGAAGGGTCATGCCCGAGAGCCTCCCTGTAATGCTCAACCGCATCCTCCCATTTCCCGTCTTTTTCGGCACTGTAGCCGAGTAGAAAAGAATAATAGGCGTCCTTGGAAGGCAAGGGCTTCGCTTCCTGCGCCTTGACCTGCGGCGTCGCACATGCTGAAAGACACGTTATTATCAGCAAGAGTAATATTTTTCCGATCCACATAATTAAATTATGCCACAAAGATAAGACTGTTCACAATGTGATAGAATCTTCTATGGAATTTTTTGACGTCATCTTTCCGGTAAATATAGGCCCGCTCACATACAGATGCAGTGAATCATTTGCAGGGCTCCTGAAGCCCGGCATGATGGTCGGCGCACCCCTGAAAAACAGGCTCGCAAAAGGGATAATTATAGGTAAATCACCTGCAATTCCCGCAGGAGAAATAAAGGATATTTATGAGATCCACGGCGATGAGCCTCTGATGGGAAATGGCATGATGACGCTACTGAAATGGATGTCCGAATATTATATGGCGGAACAGGGGCTGGCGCTGCGAAACATGCTGCCGGAAGAAGCCTTTAAAAAAACAAAAAAGAGGACGCGAAAAATCCTCCCTGCCGCTCCTTTTCCAAAAGAAAAACCGCCTGCCTGCAACCTGAACTCTCTTGATCTCGCTAAATATGATTTTAACGGTTTGATGAAATCACTGAATGAAGGGATATATAACGCATTTCTTCTCCATGCGCCATCCGCCGACTTTGAATATTCACTGCCGGCAACAATACTTCAGGAAACCGGCAACGCAATAGTCCTCGCACCGGAGGTATCGCTCGCCGAAGGGCTTTTCCCTGCTTTCCTTGAAAGATTCGGAGACAGGGTTTGTCTTTTCCACAGCGAACTGAGCAAGGGCTCACGATCCGAGGCGATAGAGCGTATCCGTTCAGGCCGTTCCGATATTGTTCTCGGCACAAGGTCCGCCGTTTTTGCCCCGCTGAAAAAAGTCTCTCTGATAGCCGTATTGCACGAGCAAAGCGGTTCTTACAAAGAAGAGAAAAATCCCTGCTACAATGCACGGGATGTTGCGGTTATGAGGGGCTTCATCGAAAAGGCGACCGTCCTTCTTTCCTCCGTCTGTCCGTCCATAGAATCCCTCCATAATTGTACGACCGGGAAATATACCTTATTAAGGCCGGGAAATGACGGGAAAAGACCGGCTATAAAAATATTGGATATGCGCTTTGAAAAGAAGTTAAAACCCTATCTGGCAAAGACGGTCATAGACGCCGCTGCAAAACATATTCATAAAGACAAAAAAGTTATGTTCATCATGAACAGAAGGGGATATTCAACTCTCCTGCAATGCGATGATTGTGCTCACACCGAGGAATGCCCTCAGTGCAAAATCCCCCTGATCTTTCACAAAAAGGACCTGTCCCTGAAATGCCATTATTGCGGCTATGCTCTGTCTCCGGTCCCGGAACGCTGCAGCAGATGCAAAAGCTTTAATTTGAAAATGTTAGGGGCAGGCACGCAGCGGGTACAGGAAGATTTGGAAGAGCTTCTCGGGATCAGGGCGCTCAGAATAGACCATGATATCTCATCAAAAAAAACGGAACTGAAAAGTCTTGCAGAAAACGCTTCCGAAGCGGACGGCAGGGTCATTATCGGCACCAAATTAATGACCAGAAGGCTTGTCTTCTCCGGGAAATTTTCCATGGCAGCCGTCCTGAATGCAGACCTTTTTATGAACATCCCCGACTTCAGATCCCCTGAAAAGGCATATCAGGAAATATCGTCGATTATTGAGATGCTCGATCCGGGCGGGGAAATCTTTATACAGACGCGAATGCCTCAGAATTATCTCTATCGATGCCTGAAAAATTATGATTATCTCTCTTTCGTGAAAGAAGAAAACCAAAGGCGCAAAGAACTTAATTACCCTCCTTATTCAAGGCTCTTACTGATTAAATTTACAAGCAAGAGAGAGCTTTCAAAAGAACTATCGGATATCTCCGGTAAAATAGCCGGTGATATTCAGATACTCGGCCCGTATGCGGCAAAAAATAAAAGCGGCGGAAATGAATTCAAACTGCTCCTCAAGTCCGCTGTCCGCGGCAGTCTCCATGCAGCAGCCAAAATTTTTCTGAAGGCGTTCAAAAATGTAAAGGAAGTAAAAATAAGAATTGACGTTGACCCGATAACGATATAACTATAAAATCGTTCTTCCCTCAAACTCCTCCATCTTCTCCGCAAGGCTTTGCCAGTTGCAGTTTTGAAGAAGTTTGACGACATGATGGACGTAGCCTGTTTCAATAATCTTCCACCTCTCCGATTCTTCGCGAACGCCGTAAAAAGGGAGCATGATGAAGAAGGCGCGGTCTATATACTTTTTAATCGGTGTAAGGACGTCTTCCCTGCGGGTATAATAAGGGTCTTCGCCCTCCGCACACGGACTTCCGAAGACATTAAATTGTCTGCAGGCGGCCGGTCTCATCGCATGGACCGAGCAGGCAGCGTCGATCAGAAAAGGACAGGCGTCATTTTCCTTGTACTCTCTGAGACGGGTCTTAAGTACCTCGCGAACGGGACCATTTAGTTTCTCGGTCACATACCATGAAAGGCCCACCAGTTCCAGGGGATATACGGGAATGGTCTGATGGGTCTTGCAGCAGCTTGAACAACCTTTGGAACAGGCGAGTTTTCTGCCCTTCCCTGCCTCAAGTTTTAGGGCCTCTGCAATTCCCCTGTCTATTATGCAATAGGCGTCAATAAGCATGGAAAGCCAGGGGTGAACCTTAATGTCCATAGGAAAGCTAAGCCTGCCGGGATGGACGAATCCCGTTTTATTTTTCTTTTTATCTTTCATTGCCGGTCCTAAAATTATAAAGCAATAATACGAGTTAAATCAGCATCCTCAAATAATCCCCTCCTTTGCAAGGAGGGGATGGGGAGGTTATAATAAAACATTATGGATTTTCTTTTTGTTTCTATGCCCTATTCAAGATTTATCTCACGGTGGTTTGCAAACATACCGAACATCAACCTCGGCATCATGCAGGCGCTGCTGAACAAAAGAGGAAGAAGCGCCAAGACCTTTCACTTTCACCTCGATTTTCTGCCCTATCTCAAAAGCGTTGACGCCCGTTACTGGGAGAATTTTCTGGAAAGGTCGGAGCGGTTCGGCGTCGAATATATGGGGATAGACTATGCCTTTGCCTCATTGCTCTTTGAGAATACTTATGCGAGGTCGAAAAACCTTATCGGCGACCGCCTTGAATCAATGGGCTTAAGACTTGACGACTTTGAAACCATGAGGAAGTTGGCAGGGGCTTTTTCAGAATCCGCATACCGTAGGCTCTCGCCTTACCTGAAAGATACAAAACTCGTCGGCTTCAGTTGTTCCCATTACCAGTTGAGCGGTTCACTGCTTCTCTGTTCACTCATCAAGAAGGAATATCCCCATATCCGCACGGTCCTCGGCGGAAAGGACTGTTCGGGAGCTTTTGCATACGACATTCTTAAAAATATGGACTGCGTGGATTATGTGGGGTTCGGCGAATGCGAGGTGACTGTAGAGAGCTTGCTGGAGCATATTATTGACGACAAAGGGAAGGCTTTTTACAACGTTGTCTACAGAGATAAAACCGGCGTTGCAAAGGCGTCCGAAGCAAAACCCAACCTTTCGATTAATTCCATGCCCTTCCCGGAGTATCACTTTGAGGAATTCCCTTTGCCGCTGCATGAGATAATCCTGCCCATAGAATTCGGAAGGGGATGCCCCTGGAAACGCTGCACGTTCTGCCCCGATGAGTCATACAACATACAATGCCAGAGCAAGACGGCTGAACGTTTAAGGGAGGAATTTGAATTCTACAGGGGCCTGTCAAAAGAACTAAATAATTTTTTCATCCTCGATTCCGATGTGCTGAAGTCCGGGAAAGCGATTATTGATATCTCCCGCTATCTCGACGGGAAAAATCTCAATTTCCATTATGCCGAATTCCGGGCCGAACGGATAGACAGAGGAATCATGAAAGCGGTCCTGCATTTCGGCAACTGGGTATCGAACTTCCAGATCGGCATAGAGACTTTCAGCGACGGCTTGCTGAAATTAATGAATAAGGGCGTAACCATGCTCAAAAATGTCGAGGTCATCAAGGCCGCTGCGGAACTGAAAGTGCCCATACAATTCAACCTTTTCACCTGCTATCCGGGCATGACTAACGACCATATGGTTGAAAACCTGAGGGTGCTTGATATGATTACCCATCTGCTGATTTATGAGAATATCCAGATATTTCCCGGTGAATTCTATCTGCCTACGGACTGTCCCGTCTTTGAAAATCCCGGGGAGTACGGCCTTCAGAAACAGGATGAGAATATCTTCTCCTTTATATTTGATAAATTTAACTTGCCATCCTATTCCAACTATCCCTATCCGTACCGTTTTGACAATGATGAGGAACAGTTCGGGATGTCCGAGGCCGTAAGAAAAAAGGTGGAAGAGATTAAAGGGAAAAAGCTGGAGGATAACTTTATGGTTTTTGAAAAAACAAAAGACGGCCTTTTGATTACGGTAAGCCGTGACGGGGCAGGGACCTCTTATCTCCTAAAGTCGCCTGAAAAGGATGTCTATCTGTCTGCCGTGGAAACAATACAATCCGCAAACAGTGTTACAGAAAAACTCGGCCTCCAGCCGGAAGAAGTGGCCGGCATCCTGAAAGGCTTCGAACAAAAAGGACTGGCCCTCCTCTCACCCGACAAAAAGTCCTACCTGTCCCTATCGACTTTAAGTAAACATTGCAAAACAAGTTCTCAATTTGAAAGGTAGATATGATAAAAAAGCTTTTTGGCGACTCCATAATGCACTATTATCACTGTTCGATATGCATTTATCTAAAAGGCACATCACGTTAAAAGTGCCGTCAGGTGAATATAGATAAATTTTTGTCGCGTTTAAAATGTTTTTTATCATATCTACCTTTCAAATTATGCAACTGTCGACTTTCCTCTCCCTGCTTTCAGAGAAAGGATTCCCAACGAGAAGACAACTCCGGTTGAATCTATCAGCCAGTCATAAATAGAACCTGTTCTTGACGGGATGATGGTCTGAACGCCCTCGTCAAGCAATCCGTAGCAGACGGCGATAAGACCGGCTGAAAAAATCCATTTCCACTCCCATATCTTTTTCCCTTCACGGAAAGCCCTGAATAAAAGAAAGGCGAGGAAGGCGTAGTTGAAGAAGTGGGTAAGCTTCCGTATAAAAATATGCACGGCTTCCACAGAGGCTTCACCGGCATGAGGAAGAAAAAACTTTATGATAGGATACAGGAAATGGGATGTATATTCCGAACTCAGGGTTTTATTAGCAGGGGATATAAATACCATCCAGAGCAACGGCGGAACCCAATAGAGCAGAAAGCTTTTCATATCTTTACGCATACATTACCGAAACAGAGTAGAACAAGTTATACCCCGGATTATTCATAAAATTGGCAAGAGGAACTGAGGATAGAGTGTTTGAGCGGTTTTTTTTGCCGATAGTCAAATACAGTATTTGAAAATAAAGAGGCAAAAGCCTCGCAGGGAGGAACGACCGAGAATGAGCTCAAATACTCTGTCATCAGTTCAATCAGAAAGGGAGAATGGATATACCGTGCTTAACATACCACTCGTATGTGCTTCTCAATCCGTCCCTTAAGGATATGCGGGGCTGCCAGCCGAGAGCCGCTATCCTGCTTATATCAAGAAGCTTGCGGGGCGTTCCCTCGGGTTTGGCTCTGTCCCAGAAGATTTCGCCATTATAGCCGACAACCTCTTTTATCATCCCGGCAAGTTCTCTGATGGTCAAATCAATTCCCGTGCCTATGTTTATGATTTCGCTGCCATGATAATTCTTCATGAGAAAAACACAGGCGTCTGCAAGGTCGTCCACATGCAGGAACTCCCTGAACGGGCTTCCCGTGCCCCACACCTCGACGGATTTGCTTCCATGCGCCTTTGCCTCATGAAACTTCCGGAGAAGCGCCGGTATGACGTGGGAATCCTGCAGATCAAAGTTGTCACCGGGACCATAAAGGTTAGTCGGCATACCCGAAATAAAGTTTGTCCCGTACTGCCTGTTATACGACTCGCACATCTTTATCCCGGCGATCTTGGCAACGGCATAGGGCTCGTTCGTTTTCTCCAGATAGCCGGACAGGAGATATCCTTCCTTCATCGGCTGGGCACAGTTGCGAGGATAAATGCAGGAACTCCCCAGGAACAGAAGTTTTTTAACTCCGGAAAGGTAAGCACTGTGGATAAAGTTTGCCTCTATCATAATATTACCGTATATAAACTCAGCCGGATAGGTATTATTTGCAAGTATCCCGCCGACTTTTGCAGCGGCAAGAAAAACATATTCGGGCCGCTCTTTTTGAAAAAACAGCTCCACTTCGGACTGGCGGGTCAGATCAAGTTCTTTGCTTGTCCTGAGGATAATATCTTTAAACCCTTCAGCCTGCAGTTTCCTCAGAATTGCGGAACCGACAAGACCGCGATGACCGGCTACGTATATCTTTGAATTTCTATCCATATCCCTGACCTCTTCTCTATTTCAGCACCTTTCCCGTATCTTCTCATAAAGCGAAAAATCATGGTTGGTGTAAGAAAAACCTTTCTTCTCACATATCCTGATGCCTTCACCGACAGGGTCCAACCCAATAAGCTTCATATCATAATCAACCATTATCTTAACCAGTTCATCAAAAGTAGTCCTCGGCGCCCATCCGAGTTTTTGCCGGGCCCTTGAGATATCGGCCTGTAGAAAGTCGACTTCGGTGGGTCGGAAATATCTGGGGTCGATCTCTATTATTACATCCCCGACTTTCAAGGCAGGGTTTAAAGCAGAGGACAGGGACCTGACAATTCCTTTTCTGTCAATACCTTCTCCTCTCCACTCTATTTCGATTCCGACATAGTTAAAAACTTTTTCCAGAAAATCTTTCACCGAACGGCTTTCTCCCGTACCGACGGCATAATCATCCGGCTCATCCTGCTGAAGCATCAGCCACATCATTTCAACGTACTCGGGAGCAAACCCCCAGTCTCTCTTTGCGTTGATATTTCCAAGATAGAGTTTCCTCTGTTTCCCTTTCAGTATATTTGCTATAGCCCTCGTTATTTTCCGGGTAACAAAAGTTTCTCCCCTGCGCGGCGATTCATGATTAAAAAGGACCCCATTGCACGCGAACATTTTATATCCTTCCCGGTAGTTGACCACCATCCAGTAGGCATAAACCTTTGCCGCTGCATAGGGGCTGCGGGGACAAAAAGCGGTGTTTTCGTCCTGGGGAGGCGGCGCAGCGCCGAACATTTCCGATGAGGAAGCCTGGTAGAATTTCGACTTTATCCCGCTCCGCCTGATCGCTTCAAGCAGCCTCGTTGTTCCGAGCGCTGTTATGTCACCGGTATATTCGGGCATATCGAAACTCACCCGCACATGACTCTGAGCGCCCAGGTGGTATATTTCATCGGGCCGGATGTTATAAACCAGATTAACAAGCTGGCCCGAATCGGAGAGGTCGCCGTTGTGCAGAAACAACCTCGTGCCCGGCATATGCGGGTCGGTATATATATGGTCTATCCTTCCCGTGTTAAACGTGCTCGCCCTTCGGATCAGGCCGTGCACTTCATAGCCTTTTGACAGAAGAAGCTCCGTCAGATAAGAACCGTCCTGACCCGTAATTCCCGTCACCAAAGCCTTTTTAGACATATTTTTCTCCTGAACTGCATCAATTTCCAATCAATCTATTATAGCCTTCTCGACCCAAATCTACTATTTCCCTCGACTTGCCTCCCCAAAAAATAAATGTCTTTTATAAGCGCTATTTTATTCTAAAATGAAGGTATCTTACTAACTCTCTTATTTTTTCATAATCCGTTTCAATATCTTTTAGTTTCGGTATTATACCCTACTCTTTTTATATTATTTTTTTACTTTATCAGATTCTTTAGGTAAAAACCATCTCCGCATTTTCTGCTTGATTAGAACTTCTTCTGGCGGGATTCCCATTTTCCCCTGAAGGTTATCCAGAAGGAAAGGAGAATTAGTTCGAGGTCATACAGGAAGGACTGTTTTTGGATGTACATAATATCATATTCAAACTTACGCCAGCGGGGAGCATCCGAGGGAAGATAAACCTGGGCGATACCGGTCAATCCGGGCCGCACTTTCAACCGTTCATAATAGCCTGGAACATCCTCGATCGCCGTACTGTCACCGCTTCCGTGGACTTCCTTTTCCTTGGGCCGCAATGATCTCGGTCCGACAAAACTCATATCTCCCTTAAAAATATTGACGAGCTGCGGCAGTTCGTCCATAGCCGTCTTTCTGAGGATTCTCCCAACCTTCGTGACCCTCGGGTCGTTCTCCACAGCCTGCACAGGCCCGGTCGCCTTCTCCGCATCCTTTATCATAGAACGGAATTTTATGACCCGGAAGATCCTGCCGCCTTTCCCCACCCGTTCCTGTGAATAGAATATGGGCAGTCCGTCTTCGATTACAATTGCCAACGAGAAAAGAAGCCATAACGGCGCGGAACCTATGAGGCCCATGGAAGATAAGGTAATATCAAACAATCGTTTTAACATATGTTATTAGCACATAGCTCATTGCAGCCATGAGCTATGTGCAGCTTTTCCCCATCCATTCTTTCACACGCCATGTTATAAATTTCAGGTAGTTCAACGGCAATGTCCAATTCCTTCCGTCCCGGTAGAGTTCTCTGATTGCCTCCGGGACGGGAAATAGAGTCTTCGGGAAAGATAAGAGAATATCGGACCGACTGTCAAGGGCAAACCGCGCTATAAGCTTGTCCTTATATATATTTTGTGCTTTGTCTTTATGAATATCCATCCGGAAATATGATAAAACAATTGAAGGAATACTATACCCTGTATTGTTGATCCCCCGCTCCAAAGCCCGGAAAGATTTTAAATCATATGGAGCTTCCTTCCACAGGGTTTTTATCTGATGCAGTGAAATCAAAGTTGTTTTCACAAGACCGGCCTTCCTGATCTTCATCGCAAAATGCCGCCAGTCGATAACGTTTTCATATCTGTAAAGAGTCCACAGTATATCAACGAGTATCTTCAACTCCCTGAATGAGTGTGAATGATGGTGTATCAGAAGCATGACAAGCGTCATCTCGGGCGATAACATCATCGCACCCGAATCATTCGCTTTAACTTCCCGCCATATCTCATCCGACGTCAGTCTGAAGAAATAGGGAACGCCGAAGTGCCAGTGGATTTCTACAAGCATATTATTGCCGGGATGACGGTATATCGCATGATGGATGCGGGAGAGACAGTATTTTACGGGAGCAACGGCATCGCCCTGATATCCTTGTTCACGAAGGATACGGTCAACCTTTTCCGCATCAAATCTCGGGATAAGGATATCAATGTCCGATGAAACCCTGCAGTTCGGATCCTGAAATATCTCATTTGCAAGCCGATTTCCCTTGATTACCATCGACCGGATTCCCTTCTGTAAAAGCAGCGACGTGACTTCATTCTCAACCGCCTCCTGCCGCACGGACCTCGATACGCTTTTCAGATAAAGGCGTTCCGTTTCCTTAAGAAAATCATCGACTCCCTTTCGGTTTTCTATGGAATTCCCGAGATTTTGCAGACAGGCATATACAAGCGGAAATAGATTATGTCTGATGCCGAGCGATTTGACGACTGAAAGGTCTTCACCTGTAAATTCCGTGTCGGTCAAAGGCAAAGGCCGGATTAGTTTCAGGAAAAGCGAACTCATTCCTTTTTATTCCTTATCTGAACCAAGCAAATCATCTTAATTACATATTTAAGCTTTGACCCATCTTCTACAGTTGCGCCCTAAAAAAGCACGATCTCAAAAATAAAAACCCAGTATTTAAGCCTACTTACGAGAAAAGCAATTCAAGATAAATTCCAAACATAGTGCCACGTTAATAGCATTAT
>Ga0265292_1002177_pt1 | contig 14362 bp, 13 predicted proteins | sample Munlanlewell296A_FD_189080 | JGI IMG/M metagenome (GOLD analysis project Ga0265292, IMG submission 189080) | Leachate microbial communities from a municipal landfill in Southern Ontario, Canada - Leachate well 296A | ecosystem: Engineered > Solid waste > Landfill > Unclassified | place: Canada...
TTATCGCTTTGAGATCCTTCATAATATCTTATAAGCTCCGGGGGCAACCGATAAAAATCAATATGATCTCTGTTTTGCGCCAATAAAGTCTTGTGCCCCAAGTCACCGTTATACCACCATCCACTAATCCAAATCGCTACTATAAAAGTAGATACTATCAGAACAGTTTTTTTATATCTTAAATTTTTATAAGCTTCCCCGCACTGAAACTGCGGGGTTTTCTTTTCTAAGCTTTCAACCGCTTTGCCAAACTTAAACGGGGAAGCTTGCCATTGTTTACAATCCGCAAAGCGCAACCTTGCTTTGCCTTCATCCCCGTTTTGAAAAAACGGGGTTTTGTCAAAGCGGTTATAAAAATAATTTAGCGAGAAAGCAATCAATATGGGAATGATAAATGAAGGAATAAACATTAAATGCTGGGGGCTTCTATATAATTTCATCAGGGGAAAACTATTGTAAAGCCACAAAGTAAATTCTGGAAAGGGGTTATTTCCACCTTTGACAATAATAATCAAAATTAATAATGAGGCTATCCAAAAAATACTTTTTAGTATATTGTTCTTATTTTTTTCTTTCAGAAAATATATCAAGACTAACGACCAGGCTAAACCGACTGTTAATTGAAAAAGATAACTTAGCACTAGGGGCATAGAATGCAAATACATATTCCTATCAAAATACCCCCCAAGATTAAAAATATTCCAGATACTCTGCGCGGAATTTTTTATTGGATCAAAAGCGTGAGTGCCTCCATCCAATAAAACAACATTACGAGTAAAGTTAGTAAAAGTGTAACTAAACGGCAAAATCCAATATAAATTAATTAGAATAACTAAAAATAAAAATAAAACACTCTTTCGAAAAACAGAACTAATAGTAAAACGCCCGAAAAGCATGTTATATATTACATAAAACAACACTAATAAATTAATTAGAACAAAATTTTGTATTGAAATTATTATTCCCATCGATGTTAAAAGAGTCAGTAATAGATACTTAATTTTGGCAGCATCATTTTTAGAAAAGTAACTTACCAAAAAAACAAAATAAAGCGGGCAAAAGGCATATGATACCCACATTGCCCATGCTCCTCCGATAATGTCATTAAATAAAAAGGGCGAAAAAGCATAAAGGAAAGATGGGATATAGTTAAGAGAAGACCTTTTAATAAGAAAGTCTAATAACTGTTTAAAGCTAACAAAGGCAATTACAATGACTCCAAAAAATAAAGACGGCAAGAATAATTTAATACCCAAAAATGATCCAGTAATACTAAACAACGAAGTTGGTATCAGATGAGCTATCTCTAAATCAGTTAACTTACCTAAATTAATACTATGCCAAGTGAAAAGAGATGATAAGTTCAATTTATCTAAAAATATATCATCGGCCGGGAATATCCAATCCCAATTATGGCCCATATTGCCATCAATGTGCAAAAAGAACCTAAACGATAGCGAAAATATTATTATGAATAAAATTACACTTATTATTTTGCTTTTCATTTAAAACAAATTTTCTCTTCACTAGAATACCTATTAGTTATTTAAACTTTATTACTTTTTTACTACAACAAATGAAACAAAACCTAAAATATTTTGCCTTTTTTCAATGAAGTAAGAAAACTTTCTAAACAAGTTGCCAATAATTGGAAGACTGTTCAAAAAGAATCCAAAAATTTCGCCGTATGGTAAAACTCCATACTCAACAACCTTAAAACCCGATTTAATACTAAGTTTTTTTAAACTGTTTGGCGACAAAGATTTTTCGTAGCCAATATCCCATTTATTTAAAATTTTCAATACTGGCCTTGCAAAAGTATGCGTCGAGTAGACATTCGGGACTGTAATAATACCTACTCCCTCTGGTTTTAATAAGCGATGTAAGGTTTTCATCATTGGCACGGAATTTTCAAAATGTTCAATTACTCCGAGGCTAACAAACATATCACAATAATTATCTGGCAAAATTGAATTATTTAGATCGTCTATAGTAAAACTTACCAGACCATTCTTATTATCCTTTAAAAAAAGATTTAATCTATTTATGATCTTTTCAGCGATATCAACACCAATAGATTTAATCTTATATTTTGTAGAAGCATAAAAGCACCACTGACCCATTCCACAACCCGCCTCAAGAAAAATTCCACCCTTGTTAACTCTTCTTAAATACTTATCAATAATTGGTTTATGATTAAGCGTCCATGGATCAGATTTGAATGACTCTTTTATATACTGCTCAATATTAAAATCTTTCCATTTATGATCCCATACCTCACTTACACTTTGATGCTTTTTCATCCTATTACAAAGTCCTCAGCTTGGCTATTATAATAATCTCATTACCCTTATGCGGTTGTGGAAAATACTTCCAAACAAGATCCAAAAGACAAAACCTTAAAAAAAAGAGCAAGTCTAGCAAATTGTGAATTTTTTTAACTCTATCCACAATATGACGACAAGATTCAACTGCCAGAATTTCAAAATCATTTTCCTTCAGAATGTTTATATATGTTTTTACAGTATGCATTGTTTCATTTTCTGTGGCAATATCAGGATATAATCCCACCAAAAAACGCCCTATTTCCCTACTAAGGCTAACTATGGGATTTGAACCATTGGATTCAATTAAAGCTAATTTTCCACCCTTTTTAAGAAGTATACTTACATTCTTAATAACCTTATCTATGTCCCCTTCTTTAGGAAAATGATGTAAAACCCAACCAAAGAAAATAGCATCGAAATTCCTGTGAGTAAAGGGTAACTTTTCAGATAGATTTCCAACCAAAAAAGATTGATTCTTCATCGCTTTTCTCTCGGCACGATCAATCGCTTCTTTAGACAAATCAACACCTACTGTTCGATAACCATGCTTGGCAAGGTTTCTTCCCCAATACCCCTCACCGCAACCCGCGTCTAAAACTAATGCTTTTGGTCGTAATTTCATTAATAAAATCGCCTTATCTGCCAAAGTCTTGCTGTAAAGGGGTTCTCGTGATTTTTTAGAAAAAAATTGGAGTTCGCTTTCAATTCTTTGAGACATTTATTTTATTCATTAATTCATCTTTATTAACTTCTACTAATCACAGAGCATTAAATTACCGTGCTTCAATTCATTAATCTTTAATCTAATACTTATCACAACAATTCTCACAGTATATTTTACCCGATACATAGTCATACTTCAACACTTCTTAATACTTCCTTACTGCTATTTTCACTTTACTCAATAATACAGTTTTATAGCGAACTCTCTAGTTTTTAGAATGAGTTGTTAAAAATTGGCAGATTTTCATACCGTATTTGTTACTGAAAGCAAACCAACGAGCGATTTTTGCCAAAAAATTTATCCGGGTAAAAAAGAAAATTAAAGATCCTAAAATTTTCCCAAATCTAAACTGTAAAATTTTCCTTTCGTAAAGAGCAAAGCCTTTCCTTACTAATTCTTCTCTTTGTTCCTTAGTAAATTCCTTCGTTTCAAAAATAGGAATATTGTCTCGATAAGATATTTCTTTCAAAAAGGTCTTTTTAGGGACTAAAAATTTGGTTTTTTTCATCACCCAATCATAAACTTCAGTTCCTGGATAGGGAACTAGGTTGAAAAAATTAACAAAATTTGTCGGCAAACTCCTTGCAAATCTTAAACTATCCATTGCCTTTCCATAGGTTTCTTCTTTGTGCCCGATAATGAAGTTCACCGAATTTTTTATCCCTACTTTATTTGTCCAGTCGACCGCTTTTCTTACTTGGTCTAAAGTAATTCCTTTTTTAATCAAATTCAGTGTTTCCTGATTCCCAGATTCACATCCATATGAAATAAAACTACACCCTGCTTTTTTCATTTTCCTCAATAATTGAAGATTAACTCTGTCAACCCGAATTCCATTATAAAGCTGAAACTTTATTTTTAGTTTGTTTCTAATAATTAGATCGCAAATCTTTTCTGCCCGTTCTAAATCCAGAGTAAAACAATCATCATTAATATCAAAAGAATAAAATCCTTTTTTATACCAATGCTTTAATTCAGCCACGACATTTCCCGGACTCCTCGGTCGAAAGCCGCGCCCCATTGATAATCTAATCGAACAGTAATTACATCCATACGGACAACCTCTCGAGGTAATAATGGGAAGAATTTTCTCAGCGAAGCAGGGATATTTTTCCAAATCAAAAGCTTCGTAATCAGGAAACGGTAATTTATCTAAATCCTTAATAAAAAAGGGGGGCGGATTTTGAATAATTTCTTGATCTTTTTTCCAAATTAATCCGGGAACCTGATAGAAATTTGGTACCTTTTTATCCAACTGTTTTAAAAACTGCAAAAAGGTAACTTCTCCCTCGCCGTTTAGAGCAAAGTCAGCCGGAGATGTTCTTATAATTTCATCTTTCGTAGCAGCTATGTGGGGACCACCAACAATCACCGGAATGTTCCGATACTTTTTTAACTTCTTAATTGTCTCCTCAAGAAACCCATACCCATAACTAAACCCAGTTACTCCAATAATTGTCGGTTGAAATGTATCAATAAGGGCAAAAAGTTCACTCTCCTTTTCTCCTATTCCCTCGTCAAAAATTTTGACAGAAATTTTGTTTTTCTTTAAAACAGAAGCAAGGTAAGCAATCCCTACGTTTGGGAATCCGGTAATACCCTTCCCCCCAAACATATTTTTGTTTTTCGGAATAACGAATAAAACCCTCATCGTTCAAACTTTCCTGTCAGGCAATTCAAACCTATTTCTAAGTAAAATTTTGCCGGCCTTTTAACCATTATTTTATTAAATATCTCACAATCATTTACTTTCCTAATTTTAGTATTAATCAGCCGACGTTTTTTCAATAAAAGTCCAAGGTTAAAAAAATTCCAACTGACACCCTTCAGAATGTAAAGCCCATTATCGAAACTGCCTTTCAGAAAAAAAAACATGGATAGCGTAAGCCAGCACCCCAGATGAATGGGTAAAATCTTAATTAAATTCGTAAATTCTAAATTTTTTATTAATGTTGAAATATAGTTGCGGCAGCCGTAATATCTAAAAATATTTTTTTGATAGTAGCGCTTAAAGTCTTTCCTGGCAGTATTAAAAGCATGATAAACTATCGATTTGGGTATAAAAACTACCCTATATCCTGCCAACCAGACCCGCCAAGACAAGTCTGTTTCCTCTAAATACTTAAAATAATCCTCGTCAAATCTGCCAATTTTCCTGAATATCTTACTCCTAATAATACTAGCGGCTGATTTGGCGCTAAAGATATCAGTTATAAAATCGAATTGCCCGATATCTTTGGCTTCTTGAGATCTTCCAACTAAAAAACCTAACGGTCCAAGATAATCGCCGGCGCAATCAAAACGGTCACGGGGTTCAATTTTCAACAATTTACTTTGAGCCGAACCAATCGACTTGTCCGACTGCATAACTTTTATCAATTCATTAAGCCAATTGGGGTCAACTTCCGTATCGTTATCTAAAAACATTAAATATTACCCTCTTGCTTTTGCAACGCCAGTATTTCTTCCGCGGTCTGTACCAAAACTTCTGGGAATTTCTATTATCTTAAGATTTTTTAATTTACCGTATTTCTTTTTAACAAGCTCGCTACTGCCATCAGAGGACGTACTGTCAACAATAATTATTTCTTTATTTAAATATTTACTATCTATAACTGAATCAAGGCAATTTTCAATAAATTCAATCCCGTTATAATTCAGAATGATTATAGAAACCAGCGGCTGTTTCATGTTTTTTACCATACTACCAACTTGCTCCTCCCTTTCTCCAAAAAGACTTTTTATCGAGACCCAATCTTTCGTGTTCCATTAAATTAAAAATGTTAAAAGTAGATTCCTCTTTTGTGGTTTTTTCCACCAGTCTTATTATCTTCTTGCTCACATCTTCTCCATAAATTTTAGGCGTTCCTCTCATTTTCTGGTTCAACTCTTGATTGTCAGCTATTTCCCGAATTATTTTTAAAACAATTTCTTTTCTGATTGGTGGAACCAAAATGTTAGAACCAGCAAAAACTGCTTCGGGCCGATCGGTATTAAATCTTAAAATAGCGCCAGGAACCCCCAAAATATTAGCCTCTTCTTGGATGCTTCCAGAATCAGTAGCGACCAGTGAACACTTCTCCATTACTGTAATAACATCTACATATGAGGGCCAAACAGGTGAATAAATAAAATTTTTATATTTTTTAGCCAGTTCAATTGTTTTCGTCTTCAACTGATAAAATTCCAGAGCTTTTTCGGTAGCTCCTAAAGAAATAAATAAGATAGTTCTTCCCTCACGAACCAAATCTGTCATTGCTTCATATAAGGCAGAAAATCTTTGAAAACAAGAAACATTCTCGCGGCGATGAATGCAAAAACGTATCACTCCGCCGTTTAATAAAACGGGAAACTGATCAAAAACCTTACTTTCGGGAATTAATTTTCGGGCATAATTAATAGCATCAACAACCGGATTGCCAACAATATAAATTCTTTCGGCAGGATACCCCTCTAGTAAAAGATTGTCAGCATCTAATCGAACCGGAGCCAAATGAATTCCAACCGAAGGAGCCACCGCCCGAGTATCAAACTGCTCAGGATAAGGCTCGTAAGAACCCTTAACCCAAGAACTATTTTCTTTAAGTTCATTGAAATATTCTTTAACATCAAAGTTAGAAAGAAGCCCGAGAGTTATTTGCCTATCGGGACTCATGGTTCTAATTCCTGCTTCTACGTGGGCAGTACTAATTAAGTTAGCAAAAGAAGCTATTCCTCCGGCTAAGGCCGTAGTTGTATCGCCATAAATATAGGGAAGTATTTTCCTGCCCATTTTTTTAATTTCTGAAAGTACAGATCCTAAACGCCCAATAATTTGTGATTGCTGTTCGTAAAGGAAACCCCTAACATTTAGATTGATATCCGGAAGAATACCAAACTCTTTCTCTAAACTACCAGAAAGATTCCAATCGTAGTGTTGCCCCGAATGAATTACTAAAACATCTTTTTTCTGTTTCTTGAGTTCCAAAATCAAAGGAGCTTGTTTGATAATATCCGGTTTAGTGCCAATCAAAATTATATGTAGTATTCCCTCTTTTCCCTTTATTTTTTTAAGCAGATTGTTGTTTATCAAAATTTTTGATTGTTTCATTTTAAAAAAAATATCAGATTTTAACCCAAAAGGCAATTTTGCCAACGTCATTGCTTTTTATTAACATAGAGTTTCCTGCTAGAAACTCCTTTTAATATTAAGGTAAATAGGTCTTTAATATCAACACATAATTTTTTTGGGGATAAAAAATCCTCCTTGAGTTTTTTAAATAAAGTTCTGAAATTTATGTAAAACTTTCGGTTGATTTCTTTCATTAAAGAAAAAATATAATTCCGCGATACTTTCTCTGAAGTAAATACTGGATAATTGCCTGCATATCCTTCACCCAATTCTTTATTAGCAAACCTATCTATGGTTTTTTCATTAATTACTCCTCGTTCTTTAGCAATTTCATAAAGCCGCGAGCCGGGAAAAGGTGTCGGAATTGATAGACCCAATAAATCTATCCCTGAATTTAAAATCATCTTTTTTGTATCTTCTAAATCTTTTTTAGTCTCTTCCGGGTGACCGATCATAAAATATCCCGCTACTTTAATTTTATATTTTTTACACCAATTAAAAACTTTGTAAATTTGCATATTGGTAAATTGACCTTTATTGACAATTCCTTTTCTAATTTTTTCATTACCGGATTCTATTCCAAAATGAATAAGACTACACCCCGCTTTTTTCATTGCTACTAGTAATTTCTCATCCACCAAATCTATCCTTGTATTGCATCTCCACTCCAAATTCAAATTCTCTTTTGTCACTTCATTACAAAAATCTATCACTTTTTCTCTATTTAAAGTAAATGTGTCATCCTGAAAATCAATTTTTCCGTGACAGTATTGATAGACTGTCTTGATTTCTTCAATGAGATTATTGGCTGAGCGATATCTGACCTTTTTATCAATTGCAGGACGACTGCAATAATAGCAATTATAGGGGCAACCACGCGAATACATCATCGACTCACGCTGGCTATATCTATTTCTTTTAATCAAACTCCTATCTGGAAAGGGAATTGTATCTAAATTCATTATTACCTTACCGGCTTGAACTTTAGGAATTTTTTTACCGGTTATTAATTTCTCCAATGATTCTAATAAAGTTATTTCTGCCTCGCCGGTTATTGCATAATCAAAAATATCAGAAAAGCGATTAATAAAATCAGGATCTGCACTTATATGTGGACCACCAAGAAAAATTTTATTTTTTTTCCCTAATTTTCCTCTGATTGTTTTTGCCAGTTCAACTGCCCCTTGCAATTGCGGAGTCATGGCGGAAATACCAATTACAAAGGGTTTTTCTTTGTTGATTTTTTTAATTATTTTATCTAAAAAAATATTTTCGGTAGAAACATCAATAACTTTAGCTCTAAAATTTTTGGAATATTTATTTATATACGAAGCTAAATACAGAGAACCGAGGGGCGGAACAGTAATATCAATCGAACGAGGGATTCCTTGGGCAAAAAATAATGGGGGATTTATAATCAGTACTTTATTCATGACGCTTTACATGCTGTAGAAAATCAAAAAAAACCCATTTAAATCCACCGGCTGCCCCTTTGTAAAAATTAAAAAGCGCAACAAAGTTAAAGCAACGAGCCGCTTTAAAAGTATAAAGGCTCAACCAAATTGGATAAATTAAAATAAACAACGGAAAACACCTGGAATATTTCCTCATAAAAATTATTTTGTTTCTTGCTACAAAATAGGCCCGGGAAAACCAGCGCCGATTTCCTTTCTCTTTATTCAATAAAGGTATCTTGTGAAGAATTTTACTTGTTGGAACATAAAGGATTTTATAACCTGCTTTAATAATTCTCATGCTTAAATCAGCATCTTCATACATATAGAAGTAATCTTCATCGTAAAACCCAACCTTTTTAATTACCTCCATTTTAACCAAACCCGTGCCTCCAATCCCTTCTGTTTCTACAAGTTCATCAAACCGTCCATCATCGGGTCCATTGTTCATATAGTTTATACCCGTTAAAAGACCAACCCTAGAGTCTGCTAGTTGAACTATCTGGGGATTTTCAAAATATAAAACTTTGGCTGTGGCGGCACCATATTCCTTTTTACCATCAATCGCTTTAACTAATTCTGAAATAGCGTTCTTCTCTAAAACATAGTCATCATCAAGAAGAAATAAATAATCTGAGTCTTTTGGGACATTTTTAATGGCTAGATTTTTCCCTCCGGACACACCCAAGTTTTTCTCAGTCCTAACCACCTTCACGTCAGGAAAAGTGTCTTTAACCGCTTTCGCTGTTCCGTCGATACAACCATTATCAACAATGATTATCTCAAGGTTGGGATAATCGTTTTCTTTTATCGATCTCAGGCATTCGATTAAATCCTTCTTTCGATTGTAAGAAGAAATCGTCACGGAAACTTTTGGTACTTTTTTATTCATTGCGTAAATTCCAATCGTAGGGAATTTTAGATGAAAGTGGGTCAAGCCTTTCGATTTCATTTGGTCTATGGGAAAGAGTGGTACAATTAGCAACAATTGCCTCGGTAATCCCAATTCCTTTAAACCCATTCCAAACCAAAGACGGTATCTTAACCAAGAGATAATTTATATTCCCCATAAAAATCTCCATTAAATTACCCTTTGTAGCTGAATCTTTCCTTTCGTCATACAAAACCAGCTTAATATTGCCGTAAATAACAGCGTAATTTAGTTCCATCTCCTTATGAAGATGCCAACCTTTGATAACTCCCGGATAAACAGTAGAAAAATATATCTCTCCAAAACCATTAAACCCTGGGTCTTCTTTTTTGAGCATATGATAGATGCAACCCCGCTCGTCAGGAATCCTATTTAATTTTTTAATGACTACGCCGCCAATGTTGTCTCCTTTAACACCAAAAATTTTTTCTTCCATTACGTCTCCTTTTCAAATTCTTTCAGATAATAATTATATGTTGCCTCTAGTCCCAAATCAATATTAAAAACCGGCTTCCATTTTAATACCTTCTTTATTTTTGAATTATCACAATTTACATAAAAAATCTCATTACTAACATATGGTTTTGCCCCCCAAACAATCCTAAACTTCTTGTCCTTTGCGATCTTTTCTATTTTCTTAGTTATCTCTTTTATCGAATAAACCTTATTATATCCGACATTAAACTCTTCATAATTGGAAATTTTTCCAAAATTAGACAAAGCAGTAAGGTATGCGCCCACTATGTCCTTGACATAAGTAAAGTTCCAACGCTGTTCACCGCCAGAAAACTCGATTTCCATCCCTCTCAATAAAGACTTTATTAGAAAAACAATGAGCTTTTCATTATCCTTTTCGCCGAAAGGTGCAAACAATCTAAATTCAGCAACTTTCAAACCATGATTTTGAGAATAAAATCTTAAAATTTCACTAAAAGCCAATTTCGAGGCGGCGTAAAAATTATACGCTTGTTTTTCATCGTTCTCGGAAATTAGTTTTTTTTGAATTTTGTATTCAAAAAATGTTCCAGTATTAATAAAATAATTAACACCATACTGGAGACACAACTGACACAGCAGGGAAGGAAAGCGGACATTAGTATCAATCATCTCTTCTATATCTTTAGCACTCTCATCTCTCTTTATATATTTCGTTGCAAGATGAATAATACAATCAATTTTATTCTCTTTAAATGCCTGTTCTAAACCAGTTTTATCTATATTGTAAGATTTGATCTTGTCAAGAAACTTCTCAATACGCCAAATGTCTGAAGAGAAACGCTTTAAAACAACTACCTTAATTTTTTTTTCTAATAACTTTTCTAATAAGTGAGACCCGATAAAACCAGTCGCCCCTGTTAATAAAACTGTCTTAATCATTTAATCGTCTTTAAGTAATCTCTGAATACTTTAATAACTTTTTCAATCATTTTTTGGGTAATAGCAGGATATACGCCTATCCAAAAAGTATTATTCATAATAATATCGGTATTTTGTAGACTTCCAATCTGTTTGTATTTAACATTATAGTCAACAAAATACGGCTGTCTTGTTATATTCCCTCCGAAAAGCAATCTTGTTCCGATACCATTTTCATTTAAGTACTCCATAAGTTCGGTTCTGTTAATTTTAACATCTTTAATCGTCAACAGAAACCCAAACCACGAAGGTTCAGAGTTTTCTGTTGCTCGTGGTAAGATAAAATAATCTTCAAATTCTCCAAATTTTTCATAAAGATAGTCAAAATTTTCTTTTCTTTTTTTAATGAAATTATTCAACTTATTCATTTGGGCCACTCCTATGGCGGCATGTAAATCGCTCATTTTAAGATTATAACCCAGTTCACTATATGTATATTTATGATCGTATCCTCTCGGAAGATTACCTAATTTCCAATCAAACCTTTTTTTACAAGAGTTATCTTTGCCAGTCGGACACCAACAATGCCTTCCCCAATCTCTTATCGACCTGACAATTTTATAAAGTCTTTCATTGTTGACAATAATCGCTCCTCCTTCAGCGGTAGTAATATGGTGCGCTGGATAAAAAGACAAAGTAGCCAGATCCCCAAAAGTACCGGTGAGTTTTTCCTGGTACTTCGATCCTAAAGCATCGCAGTTGTCTTCAATCAACCAAAGTTTATGCTCATCACAAAATTCTTTTACCACCTTTATGTTGAAAGGATTACCCATCGTGTGGGCCAAAAAGACAGCCCTAGTTTTTTTAGAATAAGCTTTTTGGAGCTGATTAACGTCAATATTGTATGTGTCTATATCTATGTCGACAAAGACAGGGATGCAATTATTTTGGAAGATTGGGTTGATGGTAGTGGGAAAGGCGGCGGCCACAGTAATAACTTCATCGCCTTTTTTGATTTGATCCTTGCCAAGGGTGGGCGAGCAAAGGGTGGAAAATGCCAATAAGTTGGCAGAAGAACCAGAATTACAGGTAAGAACATATTTTACTCCCAGAAATTCCCTTAACCCGTTTTCAAATTTTTCATTCCATTTTCCCTCTGTCCACCATCCCTCTAAAGAAACCTTGATTAAGTTTTCCAGTTCTTCGTGATCATAAATCTTACCCGAGACTGGAATTGAGGATATTTTCGAAGGGTTTAAGTCTAAATATCTTTTTACTAATTTTTTTATTTGGTCTTCCATCATCTGTTATTTTATTCCTCAAAATATTTTTTTATTTGGTCGGTTGTTATTGTTTTTATCTTTCTTTTTTGGCGGTAATACGTTTCGTACCAGACAGCTGTTTCTTCGACCGCCTGTTTTATATCATATTTTGGCTTCCAGCCAAGTTCTTTTTTTGCCTTCGAAATATCCAGCCTTAAGATTTTATCTTCGTGTTTGATTGCATTTTCTTCGATAATATACTCTCCCTTTTTAAGTTTTCTGATAAAAATTTTAATTATCTGTTCGACAGGAATGATATCTTTCTTTTCTGGTCCAAAATTCCATGCTCCTGATTTTGAAATGTCGCCTTGATATAGTTTTTCTGCTAGGGCAATATACCCGGATAATGGTTCTAAGACAAACTGCCAAGGTCTAATTGATTTAGGATTTCTAGAGGTAAGCTTTTTGTTTTCTGTAAAGAAAGCTCTGATTAAATCAGGAACTAGTCTGTCTTTTGCCCAGTCTCCACCACCGATAACGTTGCCGGCTCTTGCGGAGCAAATCAAAGTGAAATGTTTTTTTCCATAATCATTAACATTGAAAAAAGATTTAAGATATGACTCAGTAATTAAATCGGCACAGGATTTACTGCTACTGTAAGGGTCAAATCCTCCGAGGGCGTCTTCTTCCTTGAAGTAAGTACTGTTTTCGGTATTTTTATATACTTTATCGGTGGTAATGACAACCCCTGCTCTCACTTGATTTACCCGAATTGCTTCCAATATATTGGCTGTACCAAGCGTATTGGTTTCGTAAGTATAAAGCGGGTTGTCATAAGATAATCTCACGATTGGCTGGGCGGCTAAATGGAAGATAATATCAGGTTTAAATTTTTTTACCGATTCATTTACTTGGGCAAAATTTCTTATGTCACCGTATATTTGTTCAATTTCATCCTCTTGTTTCAAAATTTCAAACAGACTTGGGTTAGTGTTTGGTTTCAAGGCAAATCCGAAAATTTTTACCCCTGTCATTAAAAGAACTTGGGTTAACCAAGAACCCTTAAAGCCAGTATTCCCTGTTATTAATACCTTTTTATTTTTAAAGAAGCCGCTCTTAAAAAAATTCATCTTACTTCCAAACTTTCCAAGGAGGATTAGTTTGACTCCACAACTCCTTTAGTTTCTCCAATTCTTTATAAGTGTCCATGCTATACCAAAAGCCATCATATTTATACAAAGATAACTGTTTTTTTTCGGCTAATCTTTGGAGAGCAGGATGTTCCATTTCATTGGGTTTAAAATAATTAAAAGCGCTTTTGTTAAATACCATAAATCCCCCGTTAATCCAATCAGCCAGAACTGGTTTTTCAGTAAACTCATTCACTAAATTATTCTTCCCCACCTCAACCAAACCATACTTGGATCGAGGATGAACCCCTGTGATAGTGCCAATTGTCTCCTGGCTTTTATGAAACTCGACTAATCTCTTGATATTCAAGTCAGTCACTCCATCTCCATAAGTAACCATAAAATACTTATCTTTCTCGGGAATATACCGTTGGCACCGAAGTATTCTTTCTCCAATCGGAGTTTCCAGACCAGTGTCAACAAAAGTAATATCAAAATCATCCACTTCACTCCTGTTTTCCAAATAAAACTTTGTTTTGAAATTTTTAGTTTTCAGAGTAAAGTCGGTAGTAAAAGCTTTCTGATTCAAGAAGTAATCTTTAACATAATCGGCCTTGAAACCTAGGGCAAAAACAAATTCATTATAGCCAAAATGTGCATATATCTTCATAATATGCCAAAGAATTGGTCTCTCGCCAATAAAAACCATCGGTTTTGGCTTAAATTCCGTTTCTTCTTTAAGTCGGGTCCCCGCCCCGCCGCACAAAATAATTGTCTTCATCTTTTACATAACTTTTTTTAACCTTATCGAATTGATTTTTTCTTTATACCAATCAACAAGGAATTCTAACATAAACCGAGGCATGATGAGACATCCCAAACTGAAAAACCAAAATTTTGGATTAAATAAATTTTTTGGGTGGTATTTAATCAGAAGAAAAATTTCTCTTAATAAATTATTAAAAGTGCTGTAATTCTTAATCTGAATCAGTCCAACGAAATTGGTAGTGGTAATAAAATTATGTGATATTTTCCTGATTGCTTTATCTTTGCCGTTACCTTTTTTA
>Ga0265292_1002178_pt1 | contig 14356 bp, 13 predicted proteins | sample Munlanlewell296A_FD_189080 | JGI IMG/M metagenome (GOLD analysis project Ga0265292, IMG submission 189080) | Leachate microbial communities from a municipal landfill in Southern Ontario, Canada - Leachate well 296A | ecosystem: Engineered > Solid waste > Landfill > Unclassified | place: Canada...
TGCTGCCGTGACAAAAAACGGAATTTTTTCGACTAACATATTTCCCGTCACTTCCCGCCGTTTAAGAAAATCGAACAGAAGCAGTATCAACGGAAAGGTCAGGACAATAATTTTTGAAAGTATGGCACAGACAAAGAGAATAAACGAGAGCAAGAGACGGAGCTTTTTGTGTGAATCGATATATCGAAGATAGCTGATGGACGAAAGAAGGAAGAAAAACATGGAGAGCACATCTTTTCTTCCCGAGATCCATGCAACAGATTCCACCCGCATCGGATGAATTCCGAACAACATTCCGGCAATAAACACCGCCATGATATTCCCGGATAACAGATACGCCAGCCAAAATACCAAGCAAGAATTTACGATGTGCATCACAACATTTGTTGTGTGATACAGCGCCGGATTAAAACCGTCAATCTGGTATTCAATCATGTATGTCAGTATCGTTAACGGCGCATACGATCCGTTGAATACCGATGTAAACGCTTTCCATACATGATCAATCGACAGTTGCTGAATTACCGGATTGTCGGTGACGTAGATATCATCGTCCCAGGAAGTCCAGCCATTGGAAAACGCGGGATTAAAAGAAATAATTGTACTGCACACAATACAGAACAACGGGATGAAGAATTTTCCATTGAACCTGTTCATTCAGGAAATCCTTCCGGTACAATTCATGGAACGATTTTGAAATGACAGAACAAACAATCGATCACCGTATTGCCTCATCAATTATCGCGCCGCCAACAAGGTCCGCTCCATCATAAAAGACAACTGATTGTCCCGGGGTAATAGCGCGTTTCGGGTTTTCAAATACGATTTTCACTCTGCCTTCGCCGTTTCCGGTCCCGTCCAACTGCGTCACAATCGCCGCTTCATCCGTATCCTTGTAGCGTATTTTTACAGTGAGATGTTTCCCTTGTTTCAGGTCGGCATATTTTATCAGATTTAATTGGGATGCAAACAATTGTGTGTGAAGAAGTTCTTTTTCAGATCCGACTGTGAGCACATTCTGTTTGTAATCAATCGAAGTGACATATAGCGGATCGGGATGCGCGATTCCAAGACCTTTACGCTGACCGATAGTATAAAAAGGAAAACCATTGTGTTCTCCAATCTTCTCGTTGTTCAAACGGATCTCGCCACCTTTACCGTTTTGTTCCAATTGTGGAACTTTATGCTTTAAGAACCGCTCGTAATTATTGTCGGTGATAAAGCATATTTCAAAACTCTCCCCTTTTGCCGCAGTTCTCAAGCCGTATTTTACCGCTAGCGCACGAACTTCTTCCTTAGTATACTGCGCCAGTGGAAACAGCGTATGATCCAATGAATCCTGCGTAACATTCCACAACATGTACGACTGATCTTTTTTCTCATCTTTTCCTCGGGAGATTACATATCGTTGAGTGACATCGTCAAACCGCAGTTTTGCATAATGTCCCATCGCGACAAAATCCGCACCAAGTTGTTTCCCTTTTCGCAACAGTTCTTCCCACTTAATCTTACGATTGCAAATAACGCAAGGATTCGGTGTTCTTCCATGCATATATTCGTCGATGAAATTATTGATTACTTCGTTCCCAAAGACGTCTGAAAAATCCATCACATAATGCGGGAATCCAAGTTTTGCAGCAATGATCCGGGCATCGTTGATGCCATCCAACGAACAACAGCTTTTATCCCCTTCAATGGTGCCGCCGACATCGTCATAATTGAATGTCTTGATAGTAATTCCAATCACTTGATATCCCTGTTCCACTAATAAAGCGGCACAAACGGACGAATCGACACCGCCTGACATGCCTAAGACAACTGTTTTATTCTTTTTTGTCATTTCCATTTGCATAATTTACAAAAAAATCATCAGAACCGAAAATCGATCTGGACTGCAATACGATTGTCCAAATTCCCTTGTATTTCATCTTCACCACTCCCTAGAACATCTTCATACAGCTTTTTCGTTTCAGCATATTTCATTCCTAAAGAAAAAAGGTCGAATAATTCATATCGTGCCAGAATATACCACCGAACGCCGGTTCCATACAGGGGAGGATTTGAGAAGTTTCCGGGGAGGTCGGATTCATATTGGTACATCCGGGTATTGTATGACGGTGACTGAAACCAGATGATTCTGGAACGCAGCACAATTCCGGAAAGGCGATCATGAACATTACCGTCCACAAATGCCAGAAACCCTTGTTCAACGGTATTCTGTATGATATTCCGAAACTCAACCCTCTCCACGCGTTGTGCTATCGTTACCGTAGAACTGATTCGGTGAGTAAATCCCAGACGGTAGTTTGACTTGCAATATTCCTCTTCTTGTGAACGGATACTACTTTTTATCTGCACAGTAACTTCCGATCTCTTCGTGACCGGATGGACGAGCTGAAAAAATGTTTCTCTTCCTGTCGCCGCAAATGATACATTGTGGGAAGGCAGAGTGTATTGATCGACAAAGGCAGAGACCGATGTATGACCTAACTCCAGTTCCATACCAAGATACTGTCCATATTCCCCATCATGAATATTCGCCCTGGCACCGAATGGACGAGCAAACGGTGAAGCATATCCTTTGGAATATGTACGATGAAGATAACTCAGCGACATTGCTCGTACAACCGGGATCATTATTCCTGCGACTGAACTGAATCGACGAGCATCATTTGACGCCACTTCCCCAAATGTGCGCACTCCTTTTAACGGAACATCCCATCCGATACTTCCGGCGGTTGAGGAACGATTAAACTCCAGCGGAATCAGCGCAGAATTCACATCGCTGCCGTATGAAACATTCATTCCAGTTAAAGTCACAGTGGCGTTACCGTCAAATCGATACTCCGCAATTCCTCCTGTTACACGCTCGGTAAGAGAATTTCTTTTCTGTAGTTCATTTCTATTTCGGTATAAACCGGAAGTGTAGAAAGAATTGATCATCCCTTCGGAATCGGTTAGTGCGGGAAGCCTCCGCAACGAATATATTCCTGTAAAGGAATAAGGTTTGAGATTCAATCGAAAAGCTGTTCCATTAAAATATCGGAACTCATCCGTCGAAATAGACGGCGTAATAAAATTTCCCCGTTTACGGGTTTGTCCAACGGCATCACTCCCTTTTGCTGGGGATATATTTTTTGCATAAACCAGACCTTGCGAAGCACCGGAGGAGTATGATCCAACAATAAGATCATCAATAAACGACACATGTTTCAATTCCGCATATCCGGTGGAAAATCCATTTTGAGCAAGTTCGCCAGGGTCTTTTTCTTTCATCGCTACAACTTCAATGTGTTCATTTTTTAAGCGAACGCGCTGATAGGATCCAAGTTGATTGCCCTGATATATATGTTCCGTAAATCCTTTCGTTGTTCTAAGCCTCTGTTCCATCCTGGAACGGAATTCGACATTCTCCGGATAAAACCATGTAGGTTCATTCTCGACACTGTTATCCGTAAGGGTAATGAATGGAACAATTTTTTCAAACAATGCCAGAGTCATTAATGAAACATTCTGTAGTTGTTCTATTTCTTCCAATTTCACAGTATCCGTATACAGAATAATTGATTCTGCAAGAAGCGGCGAAACAAATGGAATTGAGAGCAATTCGCCGTATGCCGGATGTAGAATATTGACAGGATGGGACCGAAGGTATTCCAACTCTTCGCCACGTTCTTGAATTCCCTCTTCCTCCCCCTGATCATCCAGAATTTTCTCTATGGCAGTCTCATCATTTGACCGAAGGGATTCCTGCGCAAAAATTGAAGCGAAGGAGCAAACAAGTAATAGTAGTATTCTCATTTTTCACCTGTTATTCGATAGCAATACCGATGGAATGAGAAAGTCCAAGATCATTATGGGTAGCGATGCTATAATCAATCCTGAAGGGTATAATTGAAATTGAAAATCCACCGAATAAACGAGGTACTCCACCCTGCACTCCCGCTCGAACTGCCACGATCTCATGCAGCAATAACTCAATTCCTGCGCGATGCGATACTGGATATCGAAGATCTTTGATCAAATCAAAATTTACCGTCGCACGGTCTTCAATATTCAGTGAGATCCCCGAAATGAGGCTGCGCGGAATATCGTCGTCTCCTCCGAATTTGGAGCCGGTAACGTTGTTCATGGCAACGCCGACATTCACAACTTCCGAAAGCGAATACACACTTCCAACATCAAGCACTTCGGTAACCGAAGAACCGTATCGACTGATAGAGAGTTGATACAGATGAAAAGTAACACCGGCGTGCATGTCTTCCGCAACGGATGTACCGATACTCATTGACACAGCGCTTTCTCGGTATAAAGAAAATCCGAATGTCTGAAATCCCATTGCGAATGAATAATTGTACAATGTGAATCCTCCGATACAACCATAACTGGATAATTGTGGCAATTGAAACGGCGATGGAGAATAAAAAAGTAAAGACTGAACCGATGTTGCCGCTGTTACCGCTGCAGGATTTATCCATACATTCTCGAATTGCAGTGAGGCCGATCCGCTTAATGCTCGACCCAACACTGTCGCAGGCTGTGCGGTACGCTCAAATCCGCTGAATAACGCCTGTGGCAACAGAATTACTTGAATAGCGAGCACGAAAATTTTATATTGTCGCATGACATTCCTCCGAAAGGTGCAGTTATGCTACGAACATTCGTACTAATATTTTTTTGTATTGTTGTATCGGCTATTGGATATGCACAGGTAGACTGTGACGTTACGGTAAACTTTGAGCAAGTCTCTGCGGCAAAAGATAAGTTGAATAACTTCGAGCGCGATGTGGAAAACTACATTAATTCTCAGAAATGGTCAACAGCAGATCTCGGAGGAGAGAAAATAAAATGTACGATCAATATTTTTTTTACATCTGCCTCAGATGGCAACTCGTACAAAGCACAGGCCTTTATCGGCAGTTCTCGTCCTATCTTTGTTGGAAAACGTTCTTCCACTAAAAATACGCCGATGTTACGCATCTTTGACGATAAGTGGGATTTTGTTTATGTGGATGGGCAACCGCTTTTCAGGAACGAAGCGCAATACGATCCGTTGACTGATTTCCTTGATTTTTATGTTATGGTGGTGATGGGCTTCGATTTCGATTCGTACGATAAGATGGGCGGAACGGAATATTTTCGAAAGGCATTCAATCTATGCAATCAAGCCCCCTCTAACGCCAATGGCTGGGATCGAGGCACCGGATCGACGTACAGTAAATATAACTTATTGGAAGAGATCCTGAATCCAAATAATCAATCATTTCGAGAGGGATGGCAGTATTACCATTTCCGCGGATTGGATCTTCTTGGCACAAAACCGGAAAAGGGTTATGAAAATATGATCGTGATGTTGCAGAATATTAAAAAATTGAAACAGAGTTCAAACCCTCGTGCCATTCTGTATAAGAATTTCTTTGATACAAAGTACAGCGAATTGACGGAAGTATTTAAAGGCTACAGCGATAAGAGTGTCTACCAATTATTGATCCAACTTGATCAAGCACACCAAAACTCCTACGATGAGGCGCTGAAGGGTAATTAATTGCGGTCGTGAGAATAATAACACCGTCGATCTCTGTTCTCTCGTTGAATAGCGAAGGTGGGCAGAATGATCTATCTTTACTTGAAACGATCTTTGATAGTACATCTTACAGCTGCGCTCAAGAGAGGTAAGAAAAGAATTGACGACGTTATACGGCTTAAGCGAGAATCACTATTTTTGAAGGAATTAATTTCTGGATTCCCGTACGGTAACATTCGGATAAAACAAAAAGATTCACTCTCCCCATTCCAATACTTCAAGCATTACATTTGCGGTTCCGGTCTTAAGCATATCAAGTGTTTCAGCAGCGCCTAGCGACAGATCCATAATCCGCTCCAATTTGAACGGCCCTCGATCGTTCACCCGCACAACACACGATTTGCCGTTATCCATATTCGTCACTTTCACTTTCGTATTAAACGGAAACGACCGGTGAGCGGCAGTTAGTGCGTGCATATCGAATTGTTCACCATTCGCAGTTTTTTTCCCGTGAAAATCGTCAGCGTAATAAGAGGCAATCCCTTTTGCGCTCGTTGCTTTCCCGTTATTTTTTGCCACTGGCGATTTAGATGAGATGACCTTCGGTTCGGCAAACCGATCCTGGGTAAATCGCGGCGATGATGCACAGGAAGCAATGAACAAGGATAGACAAATCCCAACGAAGAAATTCCAAACTGCAAAATTGGGATTTGAAATTTGGAATTTGCTAATGTGGAAATTGATAATTTTAGAGGTATTCATTCATCTGTTTTCGTTTCAAGTGGTCGACAATCTCTTTCACGTCTTGCGATGCCCCTTTCTTGCATATAAGGATCGCATCGGGAGTATTGATGACAATAATATCTTCCACACCGACGGTGGCGATCAACTTATCCGACGTATAAACATACGTGTTCTTCGTGTTCACGGAAATCACTTTCCCATGAATATAATTGCCCTGATCGTCTTTGTGCGTGATTCTGTTCACTTCATCCCACGATCCGAGATCGTTCCAGCCAAAATCACCTTTCACCACATACACTCGCTGCGCTTTTTCCATTACTCCGTAATCGATTGAAATACCGCGAATAATACCATAAGCGGTTTCCAGATTCTGATCGAACAGTGAAGTCCCGATCGATGGCTGCAGATTAATCAACTGTGCATGCAATTCAGGAAGACTGCGACGAATTTCGTTTAGAATGGTATCAACCCGCCAGATGAACATACCGCTGTTCCAGTAAAAGTCTCCGCTCTCCAAAAATTTGATCGCTGTCGCATAATTCGGTTTTTCAGCAAACGTTTTAACTTCGAAAACGCCGGTGATATTAACCGGTTGAGTCTCTTCACTTTTATCTTTCGCCTGAATGTATCCATATCCTGTTTCAGGGTGGGTAGGATGGATTCCGATCGTCACCAATCCTGCGGTAATATGAGCAACCTGCGATGCGGTCTTCAACACTCTTATAAATTCCGGTTCGTTACCAATAATATGATCTGCAGGGAGAACAATCATAATCCCTTTTGGATCAAGCCGGTCGATAAAGAGCGCAGCCAATCCTATACAGGGAGCGGTATTTCGTCCCACTGGTTCGACAATCACATTTTCGACGGGAACATTCGGAAGCTGTTTAATGATGGCATTCTTTTGCAGTTTATTCGTAACGATAAAAACGTTTTTTTCTTCCACAAAACCGCGCAGCCGCTTAACGGTATTTTGAATCATCGTTCCTTCGCCAACAATCTCTAACAATTGTTTCGGATTCTTTTCGCGGCTCCGCGGCCAGAAGCGTGAACCCACGCCGCCAGCCATAATCACAGCATAGATCGGATGTTGTTGTTCCATAGTCGTTCTGTTACCCTTTAGCAAATAATTCTTTTGGATCTTTGATGTAATTAGTAAGATTCTTCAATAATGTTATTCCGCCGCTCGGTTCGGAAAGCGCAATTGTCAGTCTGTCTCCTGCGTCTCGGATGATATGTGCAAACGTATCCGTCTTGATCTTTCCCTGCTCATCAGTGTAAGCGATTAATTTCAGCAGCGCTTCAAAAAGATCCTGTGCAATAAGATTCGCCGAAGATTTTGCACTTTCAGAAGCAGCGCGGACAGTCACCCGGAACACGGCCATGGCAACAGGCCGATCACTCGACGATTTATCAAGAAATTCAACTGCGGTTTGTGCTACACGCTCAGATGCTTCAAACAAATCCGGCGTCATTGAGTCTTTAAGCGAAGGCGAAGAATCCGCAGCTTGCCCTCCTCCAGTTGCCGTGCCGGAATGCTCTGCGGAAGAAGCGCGAAGCGCTGATTCAAGCGGATCAACAAATTCGGACTGTGTTTCCCATGACGGAACCGAGGCCGCCGGTTCGTCAAACGTAACCGGCAGTTCTTCGGATTGTTCCATTGGAGTCTGTATGGATGAATTTTCGGATGATGACGTATCCCACGTAGGTTCAATAAAGGATTGTGCCGGTTCGGGTTCCTCGGTCTGTTCCTGCAGTGAATCCAGTGATGATTGCGCATGGTGCGCAGGATAACTGGTTCCAATAAATTCATCGTCCGACAGATGAATGTTCTGGATCGGCCGAACCGGCGCTTCAAATGTTCGGGAGAAATCCGGCATATCGAACGGTTGATTCAGAAACGCTTCAAAAAGTTTCTCGTTCAACAACAGCACATCGCTTTCAAACTGTTCAGGCGAAAAATAATCGTTCGATCGTTGTGTCCGTTCCAGCAGCCATTCCATCGCCAGTGCACATTTTCCAAATCCCTGCACAGACATCAATGTATTCACTTCACCCGTCACCGTGTCAGCGGATTCGAATTTATTTACCAGCTTCGTCAGTTTTGCGCCGTGCGCGGGTATCAAGCTGTCGGTTAAACCACTGCTGGTGCGATGCAGGGTGCGTAAAAGATATTCTTCGTTACTTTCCATTGAGATATATTCTTGGTACTCGTTGTGAAACCGCGCAGGTTACTTCATACGGTATCGTTCCAACCGCATCAGCAATATTCCAGGCAGTAATTGTTTTAGTTCCGCTCTTCCCGATCAACACTACTTCGTCTCCTACGCGCACTGTCGCACTTCCAACATCCACCATAATCTGATCCATACACACGGTGCCGACTACTGGGAATTGTTTTCCCCGTATCAGGACTGAAATCTTGTTTGTTAATGTACGAAAATATCCGTCAGCATACCCGACCGTAATGCTGGCGATGGTCGTTTTTTTCTTAGCGATATACCGGCGGGCATAACTGATGCTTGTCCCCTTCTCCACTGTTTTGACAAATCCGATTTTCCCTTTTACGCTGAGTGCTGGAAGAATCTCTACGGTCTTCTTTGTTTCATGGGACGGAGTATATCCATACATCATAATACCAGGGCGAACCATATCGAAGTACGAATCCGGTATTTGCAGAATTGCGCCGCTGTTTGCGCAGTGAACAAGCGGAATGTGAATACCCTTCAACTCCAGTGTTGTCACCAGTGTTCGGAAGAGAGAGAGTTGCTGGTGCGCAAAAGAAAGATTTTTTTCATCCGATGTTGCGAAATGCGTCCAAATTCCCTTTACCAAAATGTTCGGGAATTTCAGCACGGACTCAACGAATTTCACGGCTTCGCGCGGAGAAACGCCGATACGCCCCATTCCGGTATCTATTTTGATGTGGACGGCGACACTCTTTCCTGCTTCAGCGGCGAGAGAATTCAATGCTCGTGCGATGGAGAGATCACACAGCGTCGGTTCAAGATTGTGTTGAATAAATAACGAAAGCTGTTCTTTTATCGGAGCAGTAAAGACGTGAATTGGCAAAGTGATATTTGCCTGTCGAAGCTCAATCCCTTCTTCGACAATTGCCACGCCGAAATATTGTGCCGTTCTCTGCCGAACAATGGATTGCGCCACGGGAATGACGCCGTGTCCATACGCATTCGCTTTCACTACTGCCATAATCAACGGCTGCTGTCCGATCTTCTTTCGGATATTTCTCAGATTTGAATTGATCGCCCGAAGGTCGATTTCAGCAATGGTCGGTCGCATGAGAGTTAGAACTTCTTATTCAATTTCAGAATTTGCTGCTTAACAAGCCTTCCAGTCTGCAGGTAAAAGAGTTGCACGTTCCACCAGATAACGTGTTTCGATGAGTGCATTACCCAAAAGTTCATCCGCAACGACAGGCATTAAGTATTTTTGAATAGTGGATTTCTGTATAAAAATAAAATAGCCCACAGAAGGATTCTCCAGTGGGCTATAATGATACAATGTTCATTTATTTTTTAGAAGCGATGTTCAAACGGTTAATTGACCGTTGCAGTGCAATCTTTGCCCGTTCTACATCTGTCTCTTTTTGTTTCTTTATAAGACGTTCCGATGCGCGAGTCTTGGATTTTTGTGCACGTTCAATATTAATCTCCTCTTCACTTTCCGCAGATTCTGCTAAGAGGATAACCTTGTTTGTTTTTACTTCAACAAATCCGCCGCTTGTTGCATACCGCGTCAGTTTACCGGACGGTTCAACAACTTTAATTTCACCAATTCCGATTGCAGACAACAACGGAGCATGATTGAACAAGACCTGAAAATTTCCGATCACGCCCGGCGCAGTAAAGCTCTTTACTTCACCGGAAAAAACTGTTCTTGCCGGAGTGACGATATCCAATTGAAAGTTTTTATCTGCCATAGTGTATTATGCCGCCTGCAGTGCTTTTGCTTTTTCGAAGACATCTTCAATACCGCCGCACATCAGGAATGCCTGCTCCGGCAGATGATCACATTCACCGTCGACGATCATCTTGAAGCCTTTAATCGTATCTTCCAACTTCACGTAACGGCCCGGAATGCCGGTGAACTGTTCTGCAACGTGGAACGGTTGCGACAAGAATCGCTGAATCTTACGGGCGCGTGACACGGTCAGTTTATCCTCGTCGGAAAGTTCGTCCATACCGAGAATGTTAATGATGTCCTGAAGGTCTTTATACTGTTGCAGAATTACTTTCACCGATTTTGCGATATCGTAATGATGCTGACCAACGACCAACGGATCCATAATGCGCGATGTGGAATCGAGAGGATCGACGGCGGGATAAATACCAAGCTCGGAAATCTGACGACTCAACACGGTGGTAGCATCCAAGTGCGAGAATGCCGCTGCCGGTGCCGGATCGGTTAAGTCATCCGCAGGAACATAGATTGCCTGAACAGATGTGATCGAGCCTTTGCGTGTGGAGGTGATACGTTCTTGCAAGGCGCCCATTTCCGTTGCCAGGGTCGGTTGATAACCTACAGCGGACGGCATACGGCCGAGCAGAGCGGATACTTCGGAACCTGCCTGCGTGAAACGGAAAATGTTGTCGATGAACAACAGAACGTCTTTACCTTCATCATCGCGGAAATATTCTGCAATCGAAAGACCAGTCAGTGCAACGCGCAGACGTGCTCCCGGGGGTTCATTCATCTGACCAAATACGAGTGCGGTTTTTGCAAGAACGCCGGACTCTTTCATTTCCAACCAGAGATCGTTTCCTTCACGGGTACGTTCGCCGACCCCCGCAAACACAGAGTAACCGCCATGTTCTGCTGCAATGTTACGAATCAATTCTTGAATCAACACCGTTTTACCCACACCGGCGCCGCCGAACAAACCTGTCTTACCGCCTTTGGTATACGGTTCAAGCAGGTCAACAACCTTGATACCTGTTTCGAACATTTCTTTCTGGGTAGAAAGATCTTCAAACTTAGGCGCGGGACGGTGAATCGGATATTTCTTAACGCCTTTAATTTCACCGAGACCGTCAATGCCGTCTCCAATAACATTAATCAATCGGCCAAGGGTGTTAGGTCCAACAGGAATGGAAATTGGATCACCCGTATCGATAGCTTTCATACCACGCACAAGTCCATCCGTAGAATCCATTGCAATAGTACGAACACGGTTTTCGCCCAAATGCTGCTGCACTTCCACAATCAGATCTTCTTTATGCCCTTCAATGTTCGTCCGCGGAATTTTTACCGCATTAAGAATATTCGGTGGTGTTCCGTCTGAAAAATCGATATCAACAACAGGCCCGATTACCTGAACAATTGTTCCTTCGTTCATTGCTTTCCTTTCAATTTCGCGGTTCGATGTGGTGATTTTTATTACAAAAGTGAAGTAAAATAAGGAGTTTTTGGAAGAGAATCAATGTAAAACTTCAGGAAAAACTTCTTCTTCCCTCTTCGTCTCACAGAGACATCGTTCGCAGTATCCCTTGAACAATTATTTCACCGTGCAGTCGCCCATTTTCAATGAAAATGGAATTGTTATTCTTCCCTGCAACAATCGACCCTGCGACATAGAGGCCTTGAACATTGGTTTCCAAAGTATCGGGATTCCGTTTTGGTGAATTGTCTTCGGGATTCAGTTCAATACCGCAAGCCTTCAAGAAATCGTAGTCCGGATGATACCCGGTCATTGCAAAGACAAAATCGTTTTCAATCTCACACTCTCCGTTTGCATTCTTTAACAGTACATTCCTTTCCCGGATTTCTTTTACTTCAGTCTGGAAGTATGCTGTTATTGATCCCTCTTTAATTCTGTTTTCCAGATCCGGTAGAATCCAATATTTAATCTTATCAGAAAGCATACTTCCCCGGTGCACAAGTGTTACATGAGCGCCGTGACGAAATAATTCTAACGCAGCTATGGCTGCTGAATTCTTCGCTCCTATAATCAGAACATGTTGCCGATAGTATGAATACGGTTCGCCATAATAGTGAGAGACCTTTGAAAGTTCTTCGCCAGGGATATTCAGCAAGTTGGGATTATCATAATACCCAGTTGCCAAAACGACATTCTTTGCATAATACACGCTACGGGTGGTTTTCACGACAAACGAATCACCGGAATGTGTTATCGATGTCACTGTTTCGAAAAATTGGCAATGCAGCGCATAATACGATGCTACGCGTGCATAATATTCAAGCCCTTCCGTGCGAGTAGGTCGCATTTGAGCAGAAGTAAAGGGAATATTTCCAATCTCCAACAATTCCGGCGTTGAGAAAAATGTCATCTCGGCTGGAAAATTTTGGATTGCACTAACAATCCCTCCTTTTTCGATCACAAGGTATTTCAATCCCCGTTTTTTTGCTTCAATGGCAACAGAGAGACCGGATGGACCAGCGCCGATGATTACGACATTAAACATGATTGTATAAACTTTCTTTTGTCCATAAATAGCCTGGGAGTACAACTCTTGGTAAAAAACAATGTGTGACAGAACAACTCGCCCGCCTTACCGACGCAATCGGGCAAACTGTGAAGAATCCGTATGACGCATCATCAAATTTGTTTCTCTTCTATCGTATTCTTCACTTCGTTCAGAACGACGACGGTATATATGTTTGTTACCATCGCTGAGTAGTTACGTTTTCAATCATTTACATGCACTTTTGCAGTTCGCCGGTCAAATGTCCATGTGCCGTCGGAATTATGTTGAAAGGAATAAATGTCATATGCTCCTTTCCGTTTCGGGAAAGGAAAAACACTGATGACAGCTTTGTCCAATTTCCACATTTCGGAGAGCAAACGGATCATTTCAAAGACCTCCAGTGTTTCTTGGTTTTTCGCAAGCGTATCGAGATCCGGCGCAGAAGAGACATATTCAAGTGCAAAACAATCTTCATTCTTCATCCGGGTGTCATGATCCGAACCCCAGGCAAGGTTAAATGAAATCACCTTGATCATTCTTCCAGATGGTAGTTTTCGTTCCTGAAAAAGCGAGATATTGTCATCATTGACGAAATACAATAAAACAACAATACTGACAACTCCTGCGACATACGCAACGATAAAACCCGCAATAAAGGATTTTAAATGGAATTTCATTTGACGTCTCCTCGTTAATTCCTCATTATTTCATAACCTGAGGGATTGACATCAGCAGTCCTGTCTGGTTAATTATTTCGCATCAATACTATCATGAGACTAGAAATACTTAGATAGGCACATAACGGTGAATAGAATCTTGAATCGTTTTTTGCGAATGGCGTGTCGGTATTTCTTTTTGTAAATCCTATTTGTTTGAAATCTCCCACAGTTCTTAAAAAAAATATAATAACGATTCCCCACATTCCGTATCGAAAATATTGATACTCAATCCACGGGTGAAATATTCCATAGTTACTTATCGTCACCACAGCAAAGCCCAACAAACCGAAGGCAACAACTAGTGTAATAAACATTCCCGGCATAAATGCCGGTTGATTGTTTGTGCTTGTGGGAATCACTGCACCGGCACCCCATTTCCCTCCAAATGCCCAGAAGACGTGAAGACCTGAAAGAATTACGAAAATTACAGTGTTGAATCCAATAAATATTTGAAGTGCTTCCATTTTTTCCCTATTGTGCCACAACGCAGCGACATTGTGCCACCAGAAATCTATCAGCAGCAAATTTGCCAATCATGATTGTTGATATGTACGATCTATTCTATTTTCATACTTGTCCAAAATAAATCATACAAGAGAAAACCTTATTCCTTCTTTTCTTGACGGGGTTCCGAAGGAATGCCGACATGGTAGAAAGATTTGGTCGGCACAAGAAAAGAAGCACAAGAACCCCTTGCGAAATGTAACGCGCGCGATGAATCCCGTTCGCACTTGCCCGTAGATGGCAAAAAACACCATCAAAAGTCCCTTCCTGATTTCAGCCCCCCTCTGTATCTCCCCCTTGGTAGGGGGAGAAAAAGCTCGCTCAATCCTCCTAAATTTCGCTCCCTCCTACATCTCATCCAACACGGTAAAAAATGTAGAGGAGGGCTTACTTTCTCAACATAAAATATCTTCAATAAA
>Ga0265292_1002179_pt1 | contig 14356 bp, 7 predicted proteins | sample Munlanlewell296A_FD_189080 | JGI IMG/M metagenome (GOLD analysis project Ga0265292, IMG submission 189080) | Leachate microbial communities from a municipal landfill in Southern Ontario, Canada - Leachate well 296A | ecosystem: Engineered > Solid waste > Landfill > Unclassified | place: Canada...
AGATCGAAGTGATCATGGCCAACACCCATGGCTGCACGCTGGTCGCCCGCATATCCGACCTGCTCCCCAACGCCTTCCGCGCCGAGCGCTTTAAGCGCCGCTCGCGATGAAACCACGCGGGGCTCCCAATAGCCGCGCTTCACTCAAGAAGTCCTTGCTTCGTGCCAAAATGCACGCGAAGACCCACGGCTGGCATCTCGCAAGCCGACGCGGAGTGATGCTCAAATTTTATGGCTAACGGTCGAATTACCGCCACCGCGGTCCCCATTGCTCGAAGCCTGCCGCGGGTCTTCGCTTGCTCTGCGGCATAAAGCGAATCCGTCACCACCCTAAGCCACAGTGTTGAGTGAGGCGCGGCCGGAGGAGCCCCGCTTGCTACATGCCCTCGCTGCTTTTTATCGCCTTGCGAAGACGTGGGATTACCCGGCGCGTGTAGAATTTAGTTGTATTATACGCCACTGCCGGCGTATAGACGCGCCGTTATGCGGCATTGCGGTCCAGGGCTTGATGGTGTCATTGCGAGAGCGCCCGAGTAGTCGCGAAAAATTTTTGTAAAAAGTACGCAACTAAGCCGCTGCGGACGCGATAACTGGTCAGGACATACGGTCCAGGTCTATGATTCAGAAAAAAGGAGGGTAACATGGGTCTGCTCGAAAATATCTATCATGTGGCCAGGGGCGAGATGTCTTTGTCCCACATCTTTGACGGCGCTGTGGTTTATCCGGCTGCTGGAGCGCTTGGCGGATGCGGCAGTTCTTCCGATGAGAAGAAGCCGGACGTTACGCCGCCGCCGCCGGCAAAACCCCAGTGCGATATGTTTACCAAGGAGCCGGCGCTCGGCTACATGGACCAGGACTCCTTTGATACTGGCAAGCTGATCTGGTCCTCGAACCTTGCCGCAGCAAACCTGGCCAACTGGCAGCCGCGCACGCGCGTATATCTCGGCGCCATCGAGGACCTCTATCGCCCGACCTGCGAGAAGCGCGAGACATACTCCCAGGGCCCGGTCGGCAATCTGATTAAGAGCGCGGCCTCGTTTCTTGGCGCTCATTATGCAGGGAATGGAGACCCCACTGAGAACGGGATTCTTGTCCTCATCGGGGGGTTCGCACCCACCTCTATCAAGCAGGAAGACGTGTTTGCGGCCTATAACGCGCTTGCCCAGGAAAAGCCCGGCCAGAAGGACTTTGCCGAACTCATGAAGGCGGGCTTCTTCTTCAACAAGGCCGCGGACAAGGCCGATCGCCGCTTCACCGGCCCGATAGCTAGCTCCAAGATGTCGGCCCAGGATCGGACGGATGCCAGCGAAAACCTTAAGAAAATGGACGAGTTGCTGAACGGCGTCAAAGTGGACAATCTGAACGACAGGCAGCGCGAGTTTCTATTTGTGATGAAGAAGGTGGCCGATGCCTACCGCAAGACGCTTATTGGAGGCGTAACCGATCCGGTCGACTGCAAGACGAACCCGAACCAGCCGAAGTGCAAGGGCGGCGGCAAGACGGTACAGATCCCCGATCCGTTCACCTGAGGCCAGTTCCAAGCGAACGCCAGGACCACGCCCCGTCGGTATTTGCCGGCGGGGCATCCTTTTTTCATAATTTTTGAAAAAACCGCGCAACAATTTCAATCGCGGTTCGATAATAGTGATGGAACCTCGTGTGCGGGCATATTGGCATACGCACCGACTAAAAAAACAAACTGGAGGATAAAATGATAAGCGCAGGACAGACGCAACCAGCAGCGAGCGGAAGCGCATCGGCCAAACCATCGGGAAACACTCCACCTCCGGGCGACCAGCCGTCTTCGACGCCGGTCACTGGCACGGTGCTTCCTCCCATCGCCGGCATGCCGGAGAACGGGTGCATGTACAACAGGGGCAATGACAAGATCGACGAGAACGACAAAAGTGCAAATCCCCCTACGGTCTCCTCGTACTCCGTCGCGGGACTCACCCCGTACGCATTGCGCACTGCAGCGCTTCTCGATTCCTCCGTTGACGCGAAATACATGGATTACATGTACGCGGTCTATACGCCGGATCAGTTCGTAATAGCGAACAGGGGAAGCCATTTCGCTGTCATACAGAACGAGGCAGCCTCGCGCGTCGGCATGAACAGGGTCTGCGCACTGGACAATTCATCTGTATTCGACGGCGTGGACGGTTACGCGCAGATCAACTGGGGCTCGCTGGAGCAGCGCGGCGCGATCGGCTTTGACAGCGCTGCTGCCAACTGGGTCTCAGATTTGTGTGGGGACGATGAACATCAACCAGAGCAGATAGCGCTCCTCAAGGCCATGAGGGGCTTTGGCATGGAGGACTGGAACAACAGGCTCGTGCATTACCTGGGCGCGTTCGGCGACGGCGTGTTCGGCACCTACATGGCGCAGGCATTCCGCGAGGATGGCGTGAAGGATTATGTCGCCAAGGTGCGCGAAGGCCTCAAGACCGCAAACCAGATGGACAACGGCGTGATGGTCCTGCTCGGCGTGTTCGCACCGCTTACCATGAACAAGGCCTCGGTGCTGGGCGCCCTCAACCTGATCGGCAAGGCGACCAAGCAGGAGGAGTTCGCAAAGGTCGTCGGCGCGGGCTACGACTTCAACGTGGCGCGCGACCGCTACAAGAAAGTGACAACGTTCATGGAGGCGCATCAGGCCGATATGCAGATATATGAGGCCCTGAAGATGAAAGCGTATATGGATGAGATGTCCGGCAAGACGCCCAGAATGCCTATACCTCCCAACTCTGATGAGAACGCGAAGAACGCAAAGGAAGGGCTGGACGCGATCAAGCTCATGGAGGATTCGCTAAAGAGCGTGAAGGTTAACCAGCTCACCGACGATCAGAGGGAGTTCAAGCTCGTGATGCTGGAGTGGGCAGAGTCGGCAAAGAATGTCCTCAAACTCTTCACCGCACCGCCTCCGCTCGACTGTAAGAAAACTCCGAACGATCCAAGGTGCCCCAAGCCCAGGGTGCCAGGTCCGGGCCCGGGCCCGAAGCCGCCGGGACCCAAGACGGTTGATATACCTGATCCGTTCACGATGCTCGATGTGAGCAAGGATTACAAACTAGCTTAACACCTAACGTAATCGGACTGGGGGGGCCTAGTCCGGAGGGAAAACATATGATCAGCGCAGGCGACGCACCTAAGGTAGAGAGATTCGACAGACGGCCGGATACGGTTACCAGGGTATGCGGCGGATGGGCCGACGCTCTCACGGTCAATCGCAACAAAAAATGCGATACGGACCTGCAGACGAGGCTCAATGGGGTCTCCGAGCAGCCGACGACCATGACCGACCTTCAGCTCTTCAACTTCAGCCATTACTTATTGGCTGGGGCTGGAACTGCGCTCTACCAGTGCGGCTTCCAGAAGGGCAAGGCCACAAAGGCCACGGCTCAACCGATCGTCGCTTGCTCTGAGAAGCTGGTCCTCAACGACGGCGAGATCATGTTCGCCGGCAAGAAGATGAAGTTCGTGTCGGAGTTCCTCCCCTTTGCCGCGCAGAAGGCGCGCGAGGGCGTGGCCATCAATCCCGAAGATATCGACGTGACGATCCCCGAGGTCCTTCAGAAGTACATCGATTCGATCGATGTGGGCAATCTCAAGGACAACAACTTCTTCAAGGGCGAGGCGAAGAGGCTCTTCCGCAACGCAATCGCGCGGATACCCGATATCGGAGAGAAGTTCGACTCTCGAGATAAGATCGGCGAGCAGGTGAAGGGCGAGGTCGAGGAGCACGTCAAGAAATTCAAGGCGGCTGGAAACGATCAGGAGAGGGGGGCCGTGAAGGACGGGCTCGTCACCACGGTTGTCCTGTCTGTCGGTCCGAAGGCTGACTATCCTGTTAAGTTCGGTCAGGTACCCGCAGCCCTCATACCGCCTGGCACGCCGCAGCCGCTGGCCAACGCCCTGCGCGAGCTCTATGCGCAGGCGGTGCCGATCTTCATCAAAAACAACGGCGACGTTGATACGAGTGGCAAGGTCGATCCGTCGCTCGCACAGAAGCTCAAGAAAGTGGTGGACGATAAGGGCCCCAAGGACCCGGACGACCGGACGGCATGGCTGCGCAGCGGCGTGTCGGTCAAGGACGTGAAGGTGGGCCCGGACAAGAAGGCCACGGCCGTTGAGCTCCAGGCGCCTGCCGGCGTTGGCGGCAAGGTACCGCCAGGCGTAGGACATGCCCCGGTGGAGCTCTACAACAGGCTGGATGCTGGTACAGACGATGCCAGGAAGACCGCGATCGACTACGTGTGGGAGCAGGTCACCACGATCCTCAATAACAAGAAGGTTAAGCTCACGGCCGATCTAGAGGGCAAGCTCGTGGAGAGGCTGGCGCCAGCGGACAAGCAGGCAGGCCCGAATAATCTCTACAACAGGAGCGCCCTGGATATCGGGCGTCAGACGGTCTTCAATCTAGAGCCCATGACGCTCGAACCTGCACCTGCAAACGCATTCAATGCAACCGAAGATCAGATAAAGCGCAGGGGCAGCGGCGCATCGCTCGCGACCCCGAGCACGGGTGAGACCGAGCTCGTGATCCGCATACACAGGCACTACATCAAGCTACTCAAGGAGGCGCAGAAGAACAACGTCGCGCCGAAGGACGTGGCCGGTATCCTGGGCGGCTCGATCGCTCCACTCATCCACCCTGGAATGCCAGGCGAGCCGGACCCGCGGGGCGATAAAAGGCTCCAGTATTTCATGAATCATGATCCCAAATACAAGAAGGTCGGCGATAAAGTCGTTATCGACTGGGTGGACACCACCGGTAACGGCGGCGTTCCCACGGGTGACGGCGTGAGTTTCGGCGATCCGAACGGCGTGCACGGCAAAGTCGATTTATCGGGCGAGGTGGCGGGGCTCTACCGTGGGGGCGACAACACGCCGTCAGCACCGGACGCAAAGCCCGGCAGCGATCGAATGGGAATGATGATCTACGGCGACATGGGACTGAAACTCTATTTCAATTCCGATGAGAGGTTCTATCTCACGCCGATAATGGCATCGTGGCTCACCTTTATCGGACCGCAGATGGACACGACCGGTGTGGCCATGGGAAGCGAGTCATTCGGTATTAACGAAGCTCATAGCACAAAAATCAACCGCGTCGGCAACTTCCATACCGGAATTGGTTACGTCTTCTACAAGGGCGACGACAAGTCAAAGGCCGATGTCGGGTTGACCGCTGGATTCCACGGCAACAGCAGGATTCAGGATGCGAGCCTGGCATCGGGATTCGACTCGCACAAGAATTTGCCCACGCTCGACGCGCGCTCGTCGCCCATACTCGGCTACAACGCCATCGGGATCGGCGGCGGCACTCCGATACTGGGCGGCATAGTTTCGCTTACCTATAAACAAGCGCCTATCAAGGGCCCGTACTCAGAGGAGCACCCGGGCGCGGAGGTCAAGGTACGAGGCGGCTACGGCGCTGCGAAGACAGTGCTCTCCCCAACCGAGAACGACAACCGGGGGTCAAGGTACCTTGTCGACGCCTCCGGCGCCTTGGAGGTCTGCAGGGGCAGTACCGTCGAATGCTCTGTCATGGGTGCGCTCGGTGTCTCCGGGGCGAACGGAAACGCCCCGGCCGTCGGCGATACGCCGGCACAGCCCGACGCCTACAAGAGCCAGATCTTCTTCGCCAGCGCCGCGTTCCTTATCCAGCCGACGGATCATTTCAGGGCCATGCTCCAGCTGCGTCATGCCAATATGAACTATGCAACGGCATATGACAATACGCGCACCACGCTTGGCTTGGGTGTTGAGTTCCCGTTCGTAAATAACACTGTCATGCCCTTCGGAAGGTTTGCGCATGCATGGAACAAGTGCGGCGAGGACAACATCCAATACGCCAACACAAGCGGAGGCACGGGCAAGGCAGATGACAACACCTCCGGCCCAACTCGTGGCACCCGCGCGGATGGCAAGAACAACCTCGATTGCGGCTCGAAGATGTTGGAGCTCTCGGCAGGCGCGGTCTTTGTCCCCTTCCCATTCATGAACGTAATCGTCACTGGTTTCTACGGAGAGGGTACCCCTGATATGACCGGCGCTTCGTCCAGAAAGAGCTATGGCGGCAGGACCGGTCTGAGTTTCTCGTTCTGATGATGGTGACAACATAACTTGTTCGCAGGTTAACAAACGAGGGCACGCAATATGAAGCTAAACAAACTGATAAACGGATGGCGGATACTGGCGGCGCTGGCGATAGCCATGTCGGCAGCGGCCTGCTCCGACGGCGAGCTGGCGCCTGCGCTGGATACGAACATCACGCCTCCGCCCCCGGTCATCATCACCTTTGCGGCCGATCCTTCGACCGTGAAGTCGGGCGGCTCCACCACGATATCGTGGGAGGTTGCCGGCGCCGACTCGGTCGAGATCGCTGCGGTCTCGACGGGCGCGGCCCCGAACTTCCACGTCACCTCGCAGGAGCTCTCCGGCTCCGCGCAGGCGACGGGCCTCACGGCGAGCACGGACTTCGTGCTCACGGCGAAGAAGACCTCCGCGGCGGTCACCGAGGAAGAGGGCGGCGCTGATGCAACCAAGTCCGGCCAGATCCCCTTTGGCCCGGATGAGTCCGGCGGTGTACCTGCGCCACAGCCTTCGGAGTCCGCTGTGACCCAGACGATAACGGTCACGGTCATCTCCGGCGAGATCGCCACCACCATAACGACGGACAAGTCGCCTGTGGCGGCGTGCGATGAGACGATCATCCGCTGGACGAGCGAAGGCACTTCCACGGTTGTCTCCGCAGATTCCGGCGAGGCGATCGTTGCAAAGGATCAGTGCCCGCAGACAGATCTCGCTGCCGACATCGCGGCCATCAAAGCCGCTCCGGCAGTCGATCCGATGCCGGCCAACGGCTGTGCGGTCGTGAAGCCGTGCGCAAAGACTGTCTATACGGTAAATGCTACGGATGGATCGGGCGGCGCAGGTACTGCCTCGGTCACGATCGACGTGAACGGCGATGTGAGCGCAAAGATCTACGCGGGCAAGACCGAGAGCGAAAAGACGGAGAATCAGCTCAAGGTCGACTCGATTCAGAACCCGGTCTTCATCTCCTGGAAGGTGGAGCCTGCCGGCGCAAAGGTGACGGTCATGGCAACGCCCGCGGCAACCTGCGATCCAGTGCTGCCTGCGGACGCGACCGACAAGGCCGAGTCCAGCAGCAAGTGCACGCTGACGGCAGAGACCAAGTTCACGATCACGGCCACGGTCGGCACAAAGACGGATACTGACGAGGTCGACGTGGTTCTAACCTCCGCTACCGGCGCTGGTCTTGTCATCGCCGAGAAGTGGGCGCTTGAAGGAGAGAAGATAGGCGTCGAAATGTCTCTTGACGATGCGACGAAGCTTCGTTCCGACATCGTAAACAAAGTGCTCGTCAATAATACGGAGATACCCACCGATCTCATGGACAAGCTCAGAAATAAAGAAACGGTGGTGGTGCCGAACGTGCTGGCGACTCCCCCGTTCGTGACGGTGAAGATGGTCTATAACAAGACTCAGGAAGCCAAGTACCAGCCGATCCCGGTCGTGGAGCTGGCGGTGAAGAGACTCGACGACGACGTGAAGTCAATCACCAGCATGGCCATCGCCCCGGATGAAATGACCAGATATACCGGGGTGCAGCTCAGCAGCGGCTTCAACAGCGGCGTTGCGCGTCTCTACAAAGATGGCGGCGCGATCAACTTCCAGTTCGGCGATCCGATCATGGAGGCCTTCGGCATGAAGGATGCCTGGCACAACGATTGGAACGAGGGCTTCTTCAAGGCGCTCGGCACGTACCCGGTCGCCGTCGCGATCCGCGAAGGCAAGCCGGGCGAGATCTACGCAAGCGCGACCGGTGGGGACATGCGCTCAAAGGACGGCGGCGACACATGGGAGAACATAAGGGTCAGCAGGGTCCAGCAGACCCCAGGCTTCGTGTCGGCGTCTCATCCGACGTGCGGCCGCAGCGAAGATGGTGCGCAGAAGACGCAGGCCGGAGTGCAGCCCCGCTTTGAGTATGACATCATTTCACTCAGCCAGACATGCGCTGTCCTTGCACTGAAAGACGGTCTGGTTGTCCTTGGAACGGATTGGGGTGTCCGCTACGAGGAGAACATCGACGATGAGAACTGGCTGTGGCAGGGCAAGCCCCCGGTGGGTCAGAGCGGAGACGCTACGGGCAAGCCGACTTACGGCTACGTTGTGAACGACCTGGAGAAGGCCGATAACAAGATATTCGCAGCTGCCGAGAACGGGATATTCGTCAGCGAAGATAAGGCCGTGACCTGGAAGGCGTTCGGCAGCATCCCGACTCCGGTCTGGGCGCTGGCTTACGACGCTCGCAACAAGACATTATACGCGGGCACGAACGACGGCGTGTACGCCTCGACAGTAGACTCCGCCAGCTGGGCGCAGAAGGGCATGGCCGGCGAGGCAGCGATTTCCCTCGCAGTCGACCCGAAAAACCGGACGCAGGTTGACTCGAGTTCGTCCGTGGGTTCGGTCACCGTGATCGCGGGCACGTCCAAGGGCGTGAAGATAACGCGCGACGGCGGCGCGACTCCATGGCAGGAGCTGGTGCTCAAGGACGGCGAGCAGGCGGTTCAGGCAGTGGCTATAGCAGCCAAGGACGGAACCAACGACACGGTTTCTTATGTGATCGCGCTGGGCACATCCGCAGGCGGTGAGCTCTTCCAGAACTTCTCGGTGAGCGCGCAGGCAAAGGCATCAGGTGAACTGGAGAAAAGTCAGTTGAGCCTCGTCGGTACACCAGAACTGATCGGCCTTCATAAATAAGCAGGGCCCAAAAGGGGATAACAAGAAGTGCCCGGGCTTAGAGGAAGCCCGGGCACTTCGTTATGTGGCAGGCTTCGTGCCATGAAGTGCGCGGGGGGCCCCCTGTCTTCTCGTAAACCGACGCCGTGCCGGCGTACGCGGTGACCCGCGGCTGGCATCTCGCAAGCCGACACGGAGTTGTGCTCGGATTCTACGGCTAACGGTGGATTACCAGCTTTCGCGGTCCCCATTGCTCGAAGCCTGCCGCGGGTCACCGCTTGCTCCGTGCTGTTTTCGATCGGCGGAGAAGCACGTAGAAGCGGGACCCGCGCACTTCATGGCACGAAGCGGACTGCGATGGTGGTTGTCATCTGCAAGGCGTTGCGCCGGGAAATATCGAATTCAGCTGGATTTGCGGGTTTTTTAAAATGGACATCGATGATAAGAAGATGGTAGGGGTATTTATATGCTTCCACTATTGGGCGGGCTCATTATCGCGGTCCTGTTCGCTGGATGCGGCTGTGCGCGCACCAAGCCGCCCGAGTCGAGCAAAGAGGACAGCGGCAAGGCGGACGCCGCGGCCGTTCCAGAGCAGCCCAAGACCGAGGTAGATCCATGCAAGGAACTTGCATCGTACGGCAATGACTTTGTCGCTACGTGCAATTATTACAAAGACCAATGCATATCCCAACGCGGGAATAAGGCACAATCGTATAGCCTCGCCTCGCCGCTGTTCAAAAGTTTTCCAATGTTTCCTCCGCCGGTTGCCAAGGACTTTGATGAGTGCGCGCAACAAGGCGCGCGCACGGCCCAGCTGCTGGGCCCCTTGCCCTACGAGAATTTTCCAAGCTTATATGGCGATGCAGCGGAATATGCGTTGAAGGTGAATCAACGGCAGGATGAACCTTTTTTGCACCCCACTGCTGTTGACCCTTCCGTGATCGCGGGTATCCTCTCTCGGCTCGGCAATAAGAACCTTGGCGCGAACGCCTCCGAACTCGAACAGATACTCCATGCGCGCATTTTTGCTGCCCACCTGTCGCAGACCGCAAAAAAGGCCACGGTCTTCGTATATCCCGATGCGCATCTCGATGCCAAGACGCAGAAGGCGATCGCGAACTCGGTTGGTGAGCTCAACAACAGGGGGGTCACCCTTGTGGGGGCAGAGGGAGTCGAATTCCCCATTCATGTTTCTACGAATTGGATGCAAACGCTTTCTCCTGTCGGTCAACTAATGCCTTTGGCGGACAGAGCCTCTTTCAAAATCGCTGCAAAAAACTCTAATGTCTTCGGAATAGAGGACGACAACTTGTTGAAGGCTGGGGCCGATTCACAAAGCGCATTGATACGTGCGCAGGAACTGCACCGGAGCGACTGCGAAATATTGATGGGAGCCATCAAAGCAAGTGAAAACATACTATGGCGGTCTTACGCCATGGCGGCCAATCTTGGGAGTTTGATGGAGCTGAAACATGAGGATGCCGCCATCCTCATCATTGGCGCCTTTCATCTGCTCGATCTGGAGCGGATCTTCAATCGCCTTGATATCAATTACATGGCGGTCGCAGTCCCCGCACAGATAAAGGTCGCTACAAACACCATGGAGCAACGTGCCCGTACAGAGGAACCGTTCTGCAGAAGGCTCAAGAACGCCTGTGGGCGCGCCAGGCTTCCTGCACCAGGTCCGATAGGGACTTATCGAGCCACTCCCCCTACATTTTGATCACAAACAGGTTCCTCGCATAATATTGTGACGATCAAATACTCCCCTGAAAGTGGGTAGCCGAGGAAGTACCCGAAGGCGAGAGCCGGAGGGGTAGACCATGAATGCAGCAATGATCTACCTCCCCTGGCCCCTCCCTGCCTGCCGGCAGGCAGGCTTACAAAGGAGGGGAAGGTTACAGATGGAATTTTATATGGTCTTTTTCTGCGCCATCCACTAATTGATCCTTCCATGAAGAAACTCACCGTGGTCTGCATGGTTTTCCTTGCGACGATTGCTGCCTCGCTCGTCGCGCTCACCGTTCATTCCTTTGCCTCCGCGAAGCACCCCGCGGCGCAGCAGGAGCCCTTCGAGGGCTCGGCCGCATGGCAGAAGCTGGACCTTCGGATGCGCCAGGCGTGGAAGGACGCTAACGCCGCGGGCGACGCCGGCCGCGTCTTCGAGTGTCTCATAAAAATCGACGAGCCCAATAACAAGGATGACCGCGCGATCCTCACGGGCGCGGGCTTTGTGCCCCGCACCTATGCGGGCAGCGTAGTCACGGGTTCGGTGCGCGCGGGCAACCTGCCGGACGTGGCGCGCCTTCCGTTCGTAAAGGTGATGGAACTCGCCGTTCCGCTTGAACTGAAGAAAAGACACTAGAATTAATTTCAAAACCCTGCGAGGGAAGGATGGTCCTTATGGACGCTGGGGAGGGGAACCGTGCCGAAGGCACGGGGAGGGGGTTTCCCCCTCCGAAGTTGCGTCCAGAAGGGCCATCCGTACCGAGCAGGGTTTTGAAATTAATTCTAGTGTGATTCGGATCTCATGATGGAGGGGGCAATGAAAATCCGATGCGTCGTCCTGATAGCGTCGTTGTTCGCCCTGTTCGTCTCTGTCCCAATGACTCGCGCATTCGCCGGCAGAGCTGGCGATCGCATGGACCTGCCGCTGCGCATGCTCGTGGAGACTCCGGATGCTGGCAAGGCCATGCTCGGCAAGGCGGTCTCTCTCCGCGCGGGGATCGAGCAGGCGGACGTGCTCATAAAATCGCGCGACGCACAGGCCACGGCGGCTGCCATCGACGATGCGGGCGGGGGCGTGCACTCCGTAGTGGGCCCGCCGGCAGGCCCGCCTGCCTGCCCGCCGGCTGACAGGCGGGCCAGCCGGCGGGCAGGCAGCATAATGACGGCGTTCGTGCCGGTGAGGTCCTTGACGGATATCGCGGCGCTGGAAGAGGTGGATGCGGTCGAGGCATCGAGGCCCATGAATCTGCTCATGGACACCGCGCGCTCAACCGACAACACCGGCGTGGTTCAAGTCCAGTCCGACTTTGACGGCACGAACGTGGTGGTCGGCGCGATCGACTCCGGGCTTGACTATTCTCGCGCGGACTTTGCCGAGAGCGGGTCGGCCACGGGCACCCGCGTAGAGTACATGCGCTTTCAGAGCGTCGGCAGCGGGAGCGTCTCGGTCGTGGAATGCGCGAAGGATCTCATCGACGCCGGGAGCTGCTCGATAGGACCTGACAACGACTCTGCCATCGGCCATGGCACGCACGTCACGGGCATCGCTGCGGGGTCTGATTCGAAATACACCGGCATCGCGCCTGCGGCGGACATCATGTTCGTGCGCAACGATTTTATCGACGACCTCTCCGAGGGCGGAGGCACCTTCAGCGGCGGCGTGATCGACGGGGTCGTGGAGATATTCAAGAAGTCCGACATCATCGATAAGCCCGCGGTGATAAACTTATCCCAGGGCACGCACATCGGGGCGCACGACGACACCTCACTTCTGGAGCAGGCCCTCGACTCCGCCGTGCAGGGCGGCTATGCGGCGGGAGGGAAGGACTACGGCCGCGCGATAGTCGCTGCGGCGGGCAACGAGGGCATCGTGGATGCGGTGCTCGGCGCATTTGCGAACAACGCCGGCGGCATACATGTGCCGATATCCGTGGGCGCCGGCGAGAGCGCTGCGTGGCGCCTCTGGGTGCTGGATTCCGCAGCGCCGGGCCGCACGCCGCTCGTGGCCGACGCGTGGTTCGGAACGGGCCAGGGCGGCAACTGCATAATCGCGGCGAACGCTTATCAGTATCCGGAAGTATTCGACGCAGGCACGACGAATCCAAAGGCCGGCGCCATCACGACCGACGCCAGCGCGGCGATAGCAGACACGCCCCTGGCAACGGACGCCAGCAATCAGGCATCGAACGCGGACGTGGCGATCACGTTGGCGACCGATTCCTCCGACGCGCAGAACCAGAGGCCGCGCGCGATAATCCAGTTCGGGCCCGGGGGCGAGGCGACGTGGCAGCGGATTGCGGTCAGCGACAACGGCGTAGCCAACCTCAACTTCTATCTTCTCGACATCATCGTGCGCGCATCCGGCGACAGCTGCACCGGAGACATCTGGCTGGAGGGCGGAGGGACGTATGCCCATTTCATGAAGAATATCGATACGGGCACCGTGGGTGACGGGTCGAGCGGGGGCGGGTACGGGCTGGCGAGCGGCGATAGCCAGAAAATCGTCACGATCCCGGCGACCGCATCGGGCGTTATAGCGGTCGGCGCGTATCTTCAGAAGAAGCCCGTCTCCGGCTGCAGCGGAAGTTGCTGGACGGACGTGGACGGCAATCGGCATGACGCGACCGATCCGGCGGCACCGGATGCGTCGCAGGCGCTGATCAACGGAGGAGTGCCCGGGGATCGCGCGCCGTTCTCGAGCGGCGGGCCGGCTGCGTATTCGTATTCCGGCCGCAAGCCCGAGGTGCTGGCACCGGGGGATCCCATCATCTCGGTCCTGCCGACCGGCTTCACGCCGATGTCGGGCGGCGTTGCCAACGACTTCGTCATAGTGGATGCCACGCACTACAAGCTGCAGGGCACGTCTCAGGCATCGCCGCAGGTCGCGGGTATCGTGGCGCTCCTCTTCCAGAAGAACAATCGGCTCACGGCGGAGCGGGTCAAACAGGCGCTAACATCTACCGCCGTGACCACATCGAACCCGGATCAAGACGGCTTTGGAAAGGTCATGGCGCCGGCGGCGTTCGCATCGATCGGTTTTGACACGAGCGGATACGCGGGCACCGACGACCTCAAGCAGTCCGATCTCGATAGCGGGGACGGCGGAGGAGGAGGCACGGCCGGCGGCTGCGGGGGCATGCTGGTGCCGTCTGCGCCTGGCGACGCGGCTTCATCTGCTATTGTACTTTTGCTCCCGCTGATCTTTATTCTACTCCCCTCCTTTGTAAGGAGGGGATAGGGGAGGTAGATCAGGATCTACCCCCTCTAACTCCCCTTAAAAAGGGGAGGGGATATTATGACCATCAGACATCGCTCAAAAAACATTATCAATTCTCTAGTGATTGCGGTGTTTGCCACGCTCGTTGCCTTGGCGATAATGCAGTTGCGCGCGCCGCGCGCGCTTGAGGACGTGCTCTTCGACGTGCGCATGCTTGCGTTCGCGCCCGAGACAAAACCATCCCCTGATATCGCGATGATCTGGCTCGATGAGCCCACGATGCGCAATCTCCCGTACCGCTCGCCGATCCCGCGCGATTTCCTGGCGACGCTCCAGAAAAATATAATGAAGGCGGAGCCCTGGCTCGTGGGATACGACATCTTCCTGAAGGACCCGTCCTTTCCCGATGCGGACAAGGCCTTCGCCGATTCGCTCACGGGCGGCGTTGAATACGCGGTCGTGCCGATGAGGCCCGACAAGACGGTGGACGAGCCATTGCCGCTCTTTGCGAAAGAGCTGGAGGGAACCGGGCTTTCCGATCTTCCGTTCAACCCGTTCGACTCCGCGGTCAGGCGCGTAAAATTCCATTTCAAGACCGCTCGAGGGGAGATGAGTTCTTTTGCAGCGACTAACTTCATTG
>Ga0265292_1002180_pt1 | contig 14351 bp, 12 predicted proteins | sample Munlanlewell296A_FD_189080 | JGI IMG/M metagenome (GOLD analysis project Ga0265292, IMG submission 189080) | Leachate microbial communities from a municipal landfill in Southern Ontario, Canada - Leachate well 296A | ecosystem: Engineered > Solid waste > Landfill > Unclassified | place: Canada...
TGTTGCAGGAGTCATAAATCCCGTATTTAATTTTTAATATGAATAAATTAATTGTTATTTCTCTTAGTATTGCAGTTCTCTTGATTGGAGGCGCAATTGCATATACATCAAATAATATTTCACCATCGTCAAATAATCCAAAGGCGGAAGAAATAAAAATTATCGGCGGAAAGCAGATTATTGAAATATCAGCGAAAGGTGGATATTTTCCAAGAAAAACTATTGCAAAAGCGGGAGTCCCCACAATACTTCGAATAAAGACAAACGGAACATTTGATTGTTCTTCTTCTCTTTTTATTCCAAAACTGAATTATCATAAATCACTTACTCCGTCTGGAGTAGAGAATATAGAGATTCCCGCATCTGAAGCAAATGGAGTGCTTCGTGGTCTTTGTAGTATGGGGATGTATAACTTCGAAGTTGATTTTGAATAAACCCCGTTAGAAGCTCACACGGGGCATCAAACCCCGTGTTCGCCAAAACTGATCGGCGTTCTGCCTGCCCGAAAGAATGAATTCTTTCATTCAGGCGGGCTTCTAACGGGGTAAAGCAAAAGCGATGAGAATTTTTCTCATCGCTTCGATTATAATATTGTAAAGACAAACATCAGCGCGTTGTATATGAGTGTTGAAAGGGGATACAGCCGATCTTTTATTGTCCACTTTTCAGTGGAGATAAGAACGCAAATTGCTGAAATAGCAATTATTCCCCACATCCATGCGCTTGATGGATCGGAAGGTAAAAGAATTGCATCGTGCATTGCGGGCAATCCTGCAATGTCTGTCGCAATAGTACTTGCAACGACTCCTGCTGTTGGTCCGATTTTCCACCATGCGAGAAGTGATACACTTACTCCAATTACAGCAATTGTCTCAACCCATCCCCATGTCCAGTCGCCTTTCACAAGAAGTACACTTACTACAGTGAACGCTCCGATAGAAAAAGCGATCTGGAGCCACGGTTTTTTGTTTCCTGCGTGAAGCGCAGTGAGTAGGGAAATAACGTCCAACAGAAGCCATAGAATCCATGAAACTGAATTTTGGACTAAGTTGGTGAATGCGATTTGTATCGCAAAGACGATAATTGCAAGGAATGCAATAACGCCTCCGAATTTACCTATTTTCTCTTTCAAATCACACCTCTTTTTATGTTCTGTTTGTAATTATAGCACTAAACATTAGACTTGTCAAACATAAGTTTTTTCTATTGAATGACATGTATTTTAGATATATATTTGATATATATGAAAAAAGTTGGAAAAGATCAGGAGAAAATATTCCAATTCAATATAACTGAGTTGTTATTGGGTATAAAAAGGCGTCTCTTAAACCTTGAGAAAGAGGCAAGAGAAAATTTAGAAGAATATACAGACGAGAAAGCTAAAAAAGAATAATTATGAGTTTAGAAATAATTGAAGATCCAATCGTAACAAAGGAAAGAAAAAAGAAAAAAAACGAAGCAATTGATGGGGGTGTTATTACTGAAAAAGAAGTTTCGGAAAATATAGTTGAGGATGAAAATTTTGAGGAAAATCCGGAGGATAGAGAAATCGAGAAGCTAAATAATGAAATAGACCAGGAGGTAAAAAATATTGAAGAAATTAATTCAGTTGTGTTGCGCGATGAGGAAAAAGATTTGCAAGGTATGTTCTCGCGTTTTTTTGATCGAGCGCGGGAAATTAAGAGAGAAGTGAAAGAACTCATCTCAGAAGTACAAGAAGATATTGCAATAAGAAAAAAAGAAAAAAAACTTGAGAGTATCTATAAAAGAGTAAGAGAAACAGACGTCACACTGGATTCTTTGAAAGAAATATACTCTGGGATTGGTTCTGATAAGCTAGAAACTCCGAGGAGGATCCAAGAATTTATTACACAACGGGTTGTGCGCCCGCATCTAAAAGAGGAATTAGAAAAAAACCATCTTCAAAAGGCACTTGAATGGTATGAGTTTTCAAAACAAACGGATGGTGAAAGTAATGGGAAACTCATCGAATTTTTTTCAAGTGAGACATTGAAAAAAAATTCCCGAGCAACCCCTAAAGATGCTTATGAAACAGGGGTATCCTTACTTAAAGATAATCCGCGTATGTTAATGCGTTTTTTAGACCATACGTACAGATACAGAAATTCATTGGTGTATGAAAAGGACCAGGAAGAAACTATAAAGCGAGATATTGCAAATTTAGCAGAAGAAAATAAAGAAAACCTAGGGGTATTGGAAGAAACATCCGCCTTTATATTTGCGTTTGATGATCTCGTTTCTCCGAAATTAAAAAGAAACTACCTTGTGCAAAATGGGGTATTACCAGGGCAGGATGGCGTTTTCTTTGTGAACACATGGAAAGAAATCTCGCCGAAAGATCGAATGGACGTTATTAAAAAGACATCTAAGAGAATAAACGTCAATAATTCTGACTCGTTAACGGAGGTAAGAGACATATTAGGGTATGCGGAACTTAATGAGAAAGAGTTTTTCGCATTATTAAAAGGGGTGAATTATGGGCGAAAATGGCGTCGGATAACAGTTAATGATATAAAAAGAGATCCACACACTGCATTATTAACAAACAATCGTGTTTTGAAATGTTCACCGGACGAGGAAAATTCGGTCATAGAGACGTTGTTTGGAAATACGCGTTTTAATTTCATAGAAAAAACTCCTAGCACGCATTCGGATATTGCGCAAAAAAGAGACGTATTATATCTTTTACAAACCATGAAAGCACGTGGTCTAAGCGAACAAAATATTTCAGCAGTTGCTTCGGGAATGGTAAGAAATAATCAAAATTTCTTTGCGTCGTTCTGCTTATCGGATTTTTTTACGTCCGAGGTACGAGAAAATATAATCAATAAAATTCTTGAAAACACGCAGGGGAGCGTGAATGGTTCACCGGCAATTTTTGATGAACTATTTGAAAAAGCAAAAAGCAATCCAGACAAACATATACAAAATATGGGAGAGCAACTGCTGTATAAATTCGGTTCAAAAGAAGCGCTTCGACATCACTTATCAGATGTTATTCGGGGGACAGAATGCGTTGATATGGATAAACTTGTTGCCGCATATACGAAAAAAGAAGGATCTTGGGAACTGGTTCCCGAATTCATTGAAATGTTCATTGAGCGTGACCTTCTTGATATAAAATACGCACCAGAGTTTCTAAAACAGATGAAAATTGACAATGTGAGTGTTTTAGCTGAAAAACTAGAGGGTTTGAAGGGAAGAAATCTAGACAAATATAATAAAATTTTATCTATTGCAGAAGATGCAGGATCTGGATCTGTCCTTGCGATGGGGTTGAAAGCAAAGTTTTTTGATTCCTCCCAAGAAATTGTGGATAGAATCATAGATGGATCACAAAAAGAAGAGAAGGGTTATATGGGAGAACTCGGGATTCTTTCATTGATTGACACGGGAGTGATACCTCTTGATATGGCAGTAGATAACGTCTTAGAAAAACGTCGCCTTAATTTCCTGGGAAAAATTTTAGAGGTAAGAAATCTATCTTCCGATGATATAGAAAGGATTTTTAATAAGACGAAAGAGAAACGAAATATAGACACACTGTTATTTATTTTCAATCACACGGGGAGATTTTTAGATTCAATAAATAAGACTAATTTTATAAAGGAAACCGAAGATATGGCAATAGAGTGGAAGAGCACAGAGCTCACCCTATCTCTTCTGAGGGAGAAAAATAATAGTCAGCTGAAACTAAGTCAAGATTTTTTTGAGAGGGTTATTCATTTTGGAACAGAAATAAATGCTTCAGGATTTATCGTGGATCTTCTTGAAATAAATGCGAAAGAGTTCAATCCCTCAAAGGAGGCGCTGGGAGATTTATTCTCTTCCCTTGAGAAGGAGAACAAGAAAGACACAATAATTAAATTTATAAAATTGTATTTTACAGACATCGCTCGTTATGGATTTTTGGATGTGAACAATAAGGTACAGACGCTCTTTGAAAAAACAGTAAACGCATCGGCGTATCTTTCGAAAGGTTTTTTGGATGATTTTCTTGATCCTTCGGATGGGTGGTATAAAACTTTTTATAAGGAGGGGGAAAATATTCCACCAGAAGTGTTTAACGCTCTTCTTAGTTCGGCTCTCCATAATGACGAGGTGTCGAAAAAGTTTTATGAATATGATCAATGCGCAGCATATTTTAAATCAGTTCTTGAAGGAGAGGAATCAAAAAATAGAAAAACATATCTTATTAGGAATGGGATAAATAGGGCAGATCCCTTATGGATGTTGGGGAAAAATATTCTCACCCCAGAGACTTTTATCACCGCATTGGAACACTCAAAGAAAGAAGGAGTGACTTTTTCTGTGAAAAATATTTTTGATGTTAATCATCCACATGTAATAAAATTTAGAGCTGATCTCCTTGAAAAATTTAGCGAACAATTACCAGATGAAATACGATACGATCTCCAAAAAACCCTACATAAGGGGAGAGAAGTGAATAAATTATTTGCAAATATTAGTAACTATGAAGAATCACGAATGAAACATGTTGCGGCGGGAGAATTTATTGGATCACTTTTTGCTCAAGGGAAAACAGATCAAGAAATGTTGAGTAGTTTTGGGAGACAGGAGAAAGAAAACTTTGAAGCAGTACAGTTATTTATAGATGCACATCGCGGTGATAAGAGTGATTTTGGTCTTACTATCGTCGCGTTGATTGGGGCAAGGGAATATAATTCTGAGATGACACTTGGGGAATATCTTGAGAAGATATTATCATCGCTCAGGACATACGAGAAATTCATTTCTTCATGGGACAGTAAAAAGATTCCCGAAGATATTCGAGCTTCGATTGGTATGGAATATGAGGTTACCACTTCAACTGGAGTAGCATACAAACAAATATCAAATAGAGAAATAAAAAATGACTTTATTGAATTTAATGAGTTTGCACGCATCGGACGGGGAAATGATGGTGAATATGAAATTGCAACACAAGTCGCAGACAATCCATATCTCATACTTGCTCAAATGCATCTTCTACAAGAATTGGATTTTATCGACTTGAACTTTAAAAAGGAGGGGTATGAAAGAGGTGCGCGTGGAATGCATCTCACGATTGGAGGGGCGTCGGGTGTTCGGAATACTGCAAACTCTAATTTTCTTCATAACTTGCTTATTATGTCGAATTGGGGAGGGGTCAATGCGGGAAAAGATATAAAAGGGGCATCAAGGGGGAGGCCATATGTGATGCGCTCTCGTCAGGGGGTTGGGGGGAGTGATTTTTGGTCAAAAAATGAATCAATAGAAATGAGGTCGCTTTCTATTGATAAGTGGGAACCATTTGAGCGTACGGTTTCAACGGCTTATTGCGGAGCTATTGCGATACAAGCCGTTGAAAAATATACGAAAATAGATCCATTATCATTTGAATTCGAGCCCGATGTGTTTCCAGAAAACGAAAAAGAATTGTATGAAATTTTGAAAAAAAGGGATCTTCTAAACATAAATGTGAATATAAAAGACGAGTTTGATGCTCATATTTGGGAGCCGATATATGCATGGGTACGAATGATACATGATGCAAAAAAAGCGGTTAAGAAACACAATGAAGAATTCTTAGAGCGGGAAACATACGGATATCTTGATGAAAAAGGTGTATGGATTGATGCCAAAGATTTTGGTGGGGGGGAAAATAGAAAACGATTTGAGGATGTGGCAAAAACATCAGGATATGAAAAAGTTGATGAATATATGGAGAATCTAAAAATAACAGAAAATGATTTGTTTTCTCAAGTGACCCCAGATCTTATTAATGCATGCACCGGTGTGGCGAACCTCTATCTTAAACCATCAAAAGAATCTGGTGGCGATGTGGTAAATGCTGCTGCAATGCTCTCTGTTACGAAGTTGGGTGACAAAATAGAAGATGACTCATTTAGTGCGGTTGAAGAATCCCCATTTAATCGAAGAAAAATACGACGTGGATATTACTCTCTTCAGGGTGCGAGTAAAGAAATGATTATTCATGCTGTTCAACGATCGTTACTTATTTTTCAGGGGCGCATGGAACAAATATTCGCATTTCAATAATATCTATTTTTATGGACTCAAAAATTGATTTTTTTCACGAGTATTTGAGAGATATGATTCTTCATGCAATTAGATTGGGTCCACACATGCGTGACGATTTTTGGTATGAATTTTTAAACGATATTTTTATAGAGAAAAATTTAGAATATAACTCATTCACAAAACTTCTCGATGTATGTAATATTAGGGGATTTTCTGCAAGAGGAGATTATCTTGTTCTTTTTGGTTTATATACATGGTTTAAGGAAACGGATGAAAAATCAGCTTTAATTCTTGAACACATTCTTATTAATGGTAAGAATGACAATTCTCTTCCACTGATTGACTCTTTAAATGAAATCGACGTAGTCAAAGATTATTTGAAAAATCTTTTTTGTAGATAATAATTGGTGAAAACGAGACACAGTATTTTAGATAAGATTTTTTTATGTCCTTATTTGTACGGAATTTGTAACACATAAAAATCCCCGAATAAGCGAGGATTTTTTGTTAATTATTTACGAAGTATGTCCAGAGGAGAACAATAATAATTATGACAGTCCATGTCCAAAACCAGAAGTTCGTACGTTTCCCTTTTTTGGGCAGACTTCTATCTTTGTCATGAAAATAGAGCCTTTTTTTCATTTTTTCCTCTTCAATTTGATCGAGCTATGTGTATTATAGATTGTTTTTATCTATAAGTCAACTATCCTATGTTATAGCATAGCAACACATAAAAATCCCCCGGTGTTTATCAGGGGATGTTTTTATATCTTTATTTTTTTCCCGTCGAAGTCAAGACAACTATGCACACCGGTGCCTTTCCAGAAATCGAGCGGTGGGGGAATTTTTCCCCTTCCATCGGGGAGATCAATGACATACATGGGGTATGCAGGACCTGAGAGACGTTTTCTAAGTTCCGTCATAATTTTCTGTTCTTTTCTTAGTGAACAAACAAAACGTTCAAGACCGCGCACATAGTCACATCGATAAATGTAGTACGGACGCATGCCGTTGTGATAAAGCATGGTACACATTTTTTCGAGCACGTCGACATCATCATTTACTCCTTTCAGAAAAACGGTTTGAGTAAGTATTGTTGCCCCAGTTTTTTTGATTGTACGAAGCACATTTAATACTTTTCGTGTAAGTTCATCGGGGTGATTAATATGCACAAGTACCAGCAACTGACATTTTTTTGCGATGCATCGCATTTTTTTCAAAAGCTCTTTAAAATGTTTTGTTTTAAAACTGTCAGGTGAGTGGAGTGGCATTCGTGTTCCGATGCGTATTGTTCTCACTGATCCGATCTTTGTGAGTTCGTTTAAGGCGTCCATGAGATCCAACACGGTAAACATTGGATCGCCCCCACTGAGAATAACATCATCAACTTCTGGATGGTTTCGTATGTATTCGGCACCGCTCAATATGTTTTCATTCGTAAGATCACCCTCAGGAGATCCGATCTGTCTTGTGCGAGTGCAATGTTGGCAATGTGCGGCACATCGATAGGTAATCTTCCAGAGCACTCGATTGCCAAATTTGTGTACAATTCCTTTCACGGGACTGTATTTTTCTTCTTCTTGAAGCGGGTCTTCTTTAAATCGGTATTTTTTTGACGGTTTTCGTGGTTTTTTAAATTGCAATTTTATTGCGACACTTCCTTTTCCTATAAGTTTTTCGAGATATTTGGTTACTCGCTCTTTCATTTTTATCTCTCCTTCCTTTTTAAATTTCTACTATTGATAATAGAACAAAATGTTCACTTTTTCCATTCTTATTTTTTGCAAAGATAAAACCAATGTAACGATGTTGTACGTCGTTACATTGGTATTTGTTACTCTCAGGGTTTTTTTGTGTCTAATTTTTTCCTGCAGTGCGTTTTGCGCGTACTCGATCGTTTTCAGTAAGATATTGTTTCCGAAGACGCACACTTTTTGGCGTTACTTCAAGATACTCGTCTTCGTTCATAATTTCGAGTGCGCGTTCAAGGGTGAGTAAAAGAGGAGGAGTGAGCATAATTGCATCGTCGGACCCACTCGCGCGCATATTCGTAAGTTCCTTGCCTTTTGTTGGATTTACCACCATTTCATCTCCTTTGGAGACGTTCCCAATGACCATTCCTTCATATACCTCTGTCCCTGGGCCGATATAAAGCGTCCCCCGGTCTTGTAGGTTTGCGAGAGAGAATCCGAGCGCCTTTCCCGATGCCATAGAGCTCATTGATCCAACATTGCGTTTTTGTATTGCTCCTGCATACGGACGAAATCCGGTGACTCTACTTGAAAGTATTCCTTCTCCACGTGTATCAATAATAAATTCTCCGCGATATCCTAAAAATCCACGCGTGGGCATATCAAAGATAATACGATTGTGTCCATGCTCGGGGTACATGTGTGTCATAATTCCCTTTCGTTTTGAAAGTTTGTCGATGACTCCTCCTACCGCTTCATCGGGAACATCAACAATAATTTCTTCAAACGGTTCAAGAATTTGTACTGAGCCCGTCGAAGTATCTTCTTTAAAAATAACTTGTGGTTGTGATACTTGCATCTCATATCCTTCCCGACGCATATTTTCAAGAAGTATGGCGATATGGAGTTCTCCGCGCCCGTATACTTTGTATGAATCTGTTCCGCTTTGTCCCGAGTTTAACGAGGGGACTTGTCCTGAGCTTGTCGAAGGAGAGAAATCTATTCGAAGTCCTACATTGACTTCAAGTTCGCGCTCAAGTCGCTCTTTTAATTGCCGAGTGGTTACAAATTTTCCTTCACGTCCTGCGAATGGGGAATTGTTCACTAAGAAATTAAGACAGATTGTTGGTTCATCAATTGCAATTGCGGGAAGTAATTCTTGATCTGCATTTTTACAAATGGTTTCTCCAATATATACGTCGGGAATTCCTGCAATCATTACAATATCTCCCGATTCCGCACGTTCTGCTTCTTTTCTTTCCATTCCTTCAAATGTGAATATCTTTGTGATTTTTGATTGGCGCGTTTCGCCATTCATCTTTTTTATAAAAACATTTTCCCCTTGTTGTATTCCGCCCTCATAGATGCGTCCGATAGCAAGTCGTCCCAAGAAATTATCATATCCGAGATTAAACGGTTGCATACGAAATGGTTGTGCCGCGAGTGATTCTGAAGAAGCTGGAGGGACTTCTTTTAAGATGACATTAAGAAGTGGTTCTAAATTTTTTAATTCATCTGAAAGGTTTAATTTTGCAACTCCATCTTTTGCGATTGCATACACGGTGGTAAAATCAAGTTGTTCGTTTGTTGCGCCGAGGTCCATAAAAAGTGCGAGCACCTCGTTATGTGTCCATTCGGGGCGTGCCGCTGGCTTGTCTATTTTATTAATAACCACTATTGGTCTTAGTCCAAGTTCAAGTGATTTCTTAAGCACAAATCGTGTTTGAGGCATTGGTCCCTCTTGTGCATCGACAACAAGAATTACGGAGTCAATAGAACGAAGTACGCGTTCGACTTCTGATCCGAAATCGGCGTGTCCGGGGGTGTCTACAATGTTTATCTTTACTCCTTTATAAAATAATGAGGCGTTTTTTGAGTAAATCGTAATACCGCGCTCAAGTTCAATGGCGTTTGAATCCATGCTAAACCCCTCTTTTACCATGCCAGTTTCTTTCATCAGGGCATCGGTAAGTTTTGTTTTCCCATGATCTACATGGGCGATGATTGCAATGTTTCTAATCTCCATATGTTAATTTATGTCGTTTTTATTATGAAAAAAGCGGGGTGGATAACTTGTCCCGTAGTGAACACGAAGTGTTCTACTATCGGGATGATTGCAATATTTCTGATTTCCATCCCGTTAATGATAGGAAACGTTTATATTTCCGTACACTTTTTTTGTATATCTCGTACCTTTTTGTTTTATTTTTTATAATCAAATTATGGCTCGTGATCTCCGTTTTTGAAAAAAAGTTATCATTAACGGGGTCCGTAGTTGATATTCAATAAAAAAATCTCTGTGTGCGCAGAGATTATATCCCTTACGTGTGCCAACTGAGAATAACATAAGAGAGTAAAAATGGCAAATTATTTTTTTCTAAAAACTTTGATATAATGTATGTACATATGTCTAAAGAATTTATAGAAAACTACATAAATGCCGATGTGGGTGAAGAGAAAAGTGTGGATGAATTTACTGGAAAAGAAAAAAGTGAAACAATGGTTAATGAAATTGGTGGATTTGAAAAAATGGAACCATTTCATTTAGATTCACACACACGAGATGTAATTAAAGAACATTTTATAAAAAAGGATTATGAAATAATTGAAATGACTGATGCATATATAAAAGTGAAGTCTTCGAGTGGAAAGACAATGACAATTGAAAACGAAGTTGCTGCTAAATATTTTACAAGTGTATAAAATGAAACTCTACGGACGTAAGTCCGTGGTTTTATGAAAATGGTATATAAAAAAGAACGAAAATATTTTCGTTCTTTTTTTGAAACAATAAAAACTAACTTAACAACCCCAATTCTTCGGCAATAATCGCCCAAGCTTCTTCGTGTGTAAGTTGGAATGTTTTTATGAACACTCGAGCTATTTGCTCGTATATGTGCGTATAATATTCATCGCAAAGTATTTTGTAGTTTTTGCTGTTTACAAGAATTTCAACTGTGATTCCATGAAACTCTGCTGTTTTTTGGTTAAGCTCTTTTTTATTTTTTATTTGCTCATTCCAAATTATCTTCTTTTCTTTTTCTAATTCATCCACCTTTTTGTTCATTTGGTGGAGTCTTTTCTCGTCTTGAGAAAGCATTGCGAGTGCGATACGCAACTCAACCTCGGTATAGGGGATTTTCATCATATCCTCCGGATTTTTTGTTTTTAATTCAATCAACTAAAATTAGGATACCGCCCATAAGGACGGTGTGTCAATTATGATTGGTATAACGTCTGTGCATAAAACGTATTTGTTTTATGGTGATGGTAGTTTCTGATATAATATAAGTATGAACATAAAACTTATTGTATTCATTATAGTCGCTCTTATCGTCGGTGCTCTTGCGGGCTATTATTATGGTACTGGTCTCGGGTATAATTCTGGTCTTATTGAGGGCAAGCGCATCACGCTTGAAGAACAGAAAAAACAAGAGGAGGAAAAAATAAAAAAGGCGCAGGAAGCGGCAAACCCATTTACACAAACGAATGATGCCGCAAATCCATTTAAAGAGACATACACAAATCCATTTGCACTTTAATAAAGTGTAATATATAAAAATATGCGTATAAATTTTCTTTTCGTGTCGTTGTTTGTATTAGGTACTATCTTCATAGTCGGTGGGGTAAGTATTGTTTTTGCACAAAATCCTTTTGATGAAATAATATACCCAATTACTGAACTTGGAAATTGTGGATCTCGACAAGAGTGTAAAACATTTTGTGATAATTCAGAAAATAGAATCACTTGTATTGAATGGGGGAGACGTACAAAAGTGTTCAAAACTGAAGATGCAAATAAAATGACAAAACGTGAGGAGTTTAAGAAAAATGTTGAATCATTTAAAAACTCTCCAGGTAAATGTGCAACCCCGACAGAGTGCGATGCATATTGTCGGGTTCAAGAACATCTTGATGAGTGTCTCGATCATAGTGTGAAATATGGATACACATCTCCCGAAGAGGCTCAAAGAATTCGCGAAAAAACAAAAAGAGGTGGACCTGGAGGGTGTAATTCAAAAGAGAGTTGTGATGCATATTGTAAAAATCCAGAACGTATTAACGAATGCCTTTCTTTTGCTGTAAAAGAGGGTGACATAAGCGAGAGCGATGCAAAATTTTTGTCGAAACAAACAATGCGTCGTGTAGAGGGTGGAGGAAAACCTCCGTCCATTGGCCCCGAACAAAAAATTGATAAACAGAAAGTTGAATCGATTTTGAATACAGAGAAAGGTCCTGGGGGATGCTCGACGATGCAAGAGTGCGGTGAATTTTGTATGAATCCAGATCATTCGCAGGAATGTATTGCGTTTGCAATGAAACACCAAATTGCGCCAGCGGAAGACCTTGAACGCATGAAAAAACTTTCTTCTATGGCGGGTCCCGGAGGATGCAGGGGTCAGAAGGAATGCGAGACATATTGTAGTGAGGAAAGACACACCGATGAATGTATTCAATTTTCAAAACAAAATGGGCTTATGCCAGAAGAAGAGATTCAACGCATTGAGAAAGAGCGTGAAATCATAAAAAAAATGGAGATGAAAGGACAATCTGGTCCGGGAGGATGTAAAAGTTCTTTTGATTGTAATAAATATTGTTCTGATTCGGCACACGTTGAAGAATGTGCACAATTTGGTGCAAAAACCGGATTATTGGAGAAAGATATAGTTGGACGTATAATGGGTCAAACACGCGAAGCGAGACAAAAAATTATGGAAATTGAAAGAGAAGAAATAGATTTTGAAAGAACGTGGTCTGATGAAATGAACTTACTCCCTCAGGAAGGCGAATTTGATCAGTCGAGAATGGATGGTTCTCAATCAAAAACAGCAGACCGTTTTATTAATCGTAAAGAAATTGTGCCTCAGATGCCGGTTATTCCATTTATTTCTCCTGAAAAATTTGATTCTTTGAAAGATAAAATACAAAAAAATAATCCTTCTTTTTCTCCCCCTCCAATGGAAGAAATAAAAAAGATGATGGAAAAGTTTGGTACACCACCAAGTGGAGAACAAAATCGTTATGAAAGATATGCTCCGCCACGAAATATGATGCCTCAAAACAATCAAACACCACCTACAAATTTTATACCCCCAAATAGCGGTAATCCATCTTCTGGATCAGTGCCACCCACTTTCGTGTATCCTCCGCGTGGTATGGGGGTTCCTCCGGCTGGCACACAACAACCTCCGCAGGGTTTTCAGCCTCCACGAGATTTTATTCCACCCAATAACATACCTCCAGAAGGATTTAATACACCATCAACTGGATTCACTCTTCCATCGAATATCCAATTCCCATCGGGTATGCAACCACCACCATCGGGAACAATGCAGCCGCCAGGTATGGTACAACCTCCATCTGGGACTCAGTCATTGCCCCCAAGTTCTTTTGTCGCTCCTCTTGAAAAGTTTTTTGGATCAATCCTTGATGCACTTAAAGGGGTGTCGTGGTAGTAAGAAATTTTTGGAATTAAAAGTTAGGAATACAAAAAAATCCGACACGATCTGGGTTTTTAATAAAAGACTGTTTGCAGACATAATAAAACTGTATTAATCTTTTAGGTAGTTTCTTTACTTTAGTAGCGGAGATTTATATGAAAGATGTAAAAAGTGGTAATCTTTTTTGTCCACACTGTAATAAACCGGCATCTCGATGTGATGCAGTATTTACCAGAAAATACAGCGCAAGTGTGCCAATACTTCCATACTTCATTTGCTCAAAATGCCGTCTTATATTTGTGAGTAAACGATTGATAAGAACAATATTGAATAGATGGTGGCACGGGAATAAATTGGAACGTGTTGTTCCATTTAAAACGGCCTACAACGAAGTGATTGAATATTTAGAAGAAGTTGTAAAATACCACAAACAAATCAGGTATAAAGAGGTTCGTTTCAAAAAACATAGCTCAAAATAAGGGCTATTTTTTCATTTAATGATTTTTAGTAACAAATAGGTTTAATTTGCTGTTTTTCTAAAAAGAGAATAGAGTCTAATTAGTTGGCAATCAACATATACACATGGCATTTTTTAAGAGAGATAATAAATCAAATGAAAGAAGAGGAGGAAAAGGGTTTGGCGGACGTGATTCCGGTAGGCGGGGTTTTGGCGGTGGCGAAAGAAGGCAGACTTTGAATAAAGCAGTGTGTAGCGACTGCAAAAAGGAGTGTGAGGTGCCATTTAAACCAACTGGAGATAGGCCCGTATATTGTAGTGATTGCTTTAGAAATCATGATAATGACGGAGGTGGGACAAGATCCGCAGGAGGTAATTTTAGGAAACCAAATTTTGATGGAAGGAGAGAACAATCATCGAGAGATAGACCAATGTTTGAAGCGACGTGCGCTAATTGTAAAAAGCGATGTGAGGTTCCGTTTAAACCAACAGGGGATAAACCCGTGTATTGCAGTGATTGTTTTGAAAAAAGCGGTGGCTCCATGGGTAAGGGCAGTGACAAAACCACAAATCAATATAAAGAACAGTTTGATATATTAAATTCAAAACTTGATAGAATTATAAATATTTTAGCTTTAGTGAATCGGGGAAAAGAAGAGAAAAAAGAAGCGATGGTTGAGGAAAAAGAAAAATCGAAGAAAGTTCCCGATAAGAAAC
>Ga0265292_1002182_pt1 | contig 14344 bp, 15 predicted proteins | sample Munlanlewell296A_FD_189080 | JGI IMG/M metagenome (GOLD analysis project Ga0265292, IMG submission 189080) | Leachate microbial communities from a municipal landfill in Southern Ontario, Canada - Leachate well 296A | ecosystem: Engineered > Solid waste > Landfill > Unclassified | place: Canada...
ACAACCTTTGATGAAGATACGATCAATCGCTTGCGCCAGCTGAAGGCCGGTAACCAAGAGACTGACAAACTGCCAGCTACGGGACGCGTTTCGCCTTTCTAGAGTCGACTAGGCAATCGTCAACGAACCGTTTATACTAGAATTATGCTTGTGCTTGGATCTCAACTACTCAATACCTCCGTGATGAGCCTTCAGACCGGAACGGAACTCGCCCGTGTCAAAACCCCCATCATCGACCCCAGGACGCTCACTATCGTCGCCTACGAGCTCGAGGGGGCCTTGCTTGACCAACATCCCTCGCTGCTACGTATCGCTGATATCCGCGAACTGAGTGATATCGGTATGATCGTTGACTCCAGCGATGAGTTTATCGGCGTTGACGATGTCATTAAACTCAAGGAAACGTACGAACTGCACTTTCCACTAGTCGGCCTGAGTGTTGTCGATGACAAGAAACACAAACTCGGCAAAGTCGAAGATTACTCTGTCGAAATGGGCGGTTTCGTCATTCAACAACTCAGTGTGCGCCGCCCTATTTTCAAAAGCCTCGGCGATAGCGAACTACTGATTCATCGTTCGCAGATCATCCAAATTAATGATACGACTGTTACGGTCAAATCCGGCGCTAGCGAAGCCCAAGACCCCATTCCCCACGCCGTCAAAGCCTACGTCAATCCATTTCGACAGCCGGGCAGCGCCCAGCCTGAAGCCATTCAGCCAGACGAAAACTAATCATCTTAGGACGCCAGCGCCGCCTTTATATCGTCGTAGCTAAAGCCTTGGCGAGCTAAGTATTGCATGAGTTTTTGTTCGTCAGGATAGCGACTGCGTTTTTTAGCAATAATTTTCATGATTTCGTCGTCGTCACTGCGATTTGATTCGCTCAAGAATCGTTCGATAATTGACTGTTCGACACCTTTTGTACGTAGTTCTACCGTCAGCTTACGTTTGCTGGCGCCTTTGGTGAGGCTTCGATTCTCTACCCAGTAGCGCGTGAATTTCTCGTCGTCAATATAGCCTTTTTCGACTAAGCGATCAAACACCCGTACGGTTACTTCCGGGCTGACACCGGGCTTATCATATAACTCGCCCGTTTTCTTGCTGCGCAGCTTGGTCGTGCGGGTCTTACGATACAAATAATCCCGCACTTCCTTGGCGCTATGTGGCCGCATCAGGCAATACTCGAGTGTGCGAGCATATAGTTTGCCAAACTGGCTTTCAACTTCAAGTTCAGGTAATTCTTTGTCGGTATATTCTTTTCCGATCTTCAGACCAAGATCGGCGATTTGAAAAATGTCGAGCGAAAAGCGATATACACCATCAACCGAGACATTAACACGATTGTTATTTTTTTGCTGCGCAGTAATTCCTGTTATCTTCATAGTTGCCTATGATTCACATTCACCTATACCGCTTCTTCGATTACCTTAGCGCGGACTTTCTTTTCGATTTCTTCCAGAACTTTTGGATTTTCTTTTAGGTAGACCTTCACGGCTTCACGGCCTTGGCCGATCTTGCCGTCTTTGTAGTCAAACCAAGCGCCAGATTTGCCAACGATACCGTGTTCAACCGCCAGGTCGAGTACGTCACCAGTCTTGGAAATACCTTCGTTATACATGATGTCGAACTCTGCAATTCTAAATGGCGGCGCAATCTTATTTTTGACCACCTTCACCTTCGTACGGTTACCGACTATCTCTTCGCCAACTTTTATCTGTCCGGTGCGACGAATATCGATACGGACTGAAGCGTAGAACTTCAGAGCGTTACCGCCAGTTGTGGTTTCAGGATTGCCAAACATGACACCGATCTTCATACGAATCTGGTTGATGAAAATAACAGTGGTTTTACTCTTGTTGATAATGCCTGTTAACTTGCGGAGCGCCTGACTCATCAGACGAGCTTGCAACCCCATGTGGCTATCGCCCATGTCGCCATCGATTTCAGCTTGCGGTACCAGGGCGGCAACTGAGTCAACCACCACCAAGTCAACGGCGCTTGATCGTACTAGTGTCTCGGCAATCTCGAGCGCTTGCTCGCCGTTGTCTGGTTGCGAAACAAGGAGGTTGTCAGTGTCGACACCGAGGCGACGAGCGTAGGCTGGATCAAGCGCATGCTCGGCATCAATAAATGCCGCGGTACCACCAGCTCGCTGCACTTCAGCAATAGCGTGTAGCGAGAGGGTCGTTTTACCTGAGCTCTCTGGCCCGTACACTTCAATAATTCGGCCTTTTGGGTAGCCACCGCCAAGCGCCAAGTCGACACTCAGCGAACCGCTAGAGATTAATTCGACGTCGACTCGTTGGGTGTCGCCAAGTCGACGAATTGAACCGTCACCAAATTGTTTAGTAATCTGATCCATTGCAAGACCAAGAGCTTTTAATTTGCCTTCGTTGTCCGGATTAGTACGCGAAACTGCTGGTTTCTCTGCCTTTTTTGCCATATTTTCCCTCTCTTATCTTTGTATTTAGTATAACACGACGAAGCGAGAGAATTGTAAAGCGACCACGGCTTCGATCGTATATTGTTATGCTATAATCGTTAGTAATGAAACAGCGCGGATTTACAGTTATTGAGCTCCTGATCGTGACGGCTTTTTTGATCTTTGCGGGCGTCCTCTTCTTCGTCCAAAAGAACAATCTCGAAACTTCGGTTCGTGACGACGATCGCAAGACCGCCATTAACGCCATGTACTTTGCGCTCGAAGAGGGTTTTTACAAGCAAAACGGCTACTACCCAACGGAAATAAATGAAAAGAATCTGCCCACGATTGACAGTTCCCTGTTTGCCGATCCAAATGACTTCAAACTCGGCCAAACAACTGAGAAGATTGGTGACACCGATATCCCCGTCCAGTCCGACTACCGCTATGAACCAACGAATTGTACCGACAGCAAATGCAAAAGCTACACCCTGCGGGCTGATCTCGAAGCCGAAGCCGACTACGTCAAAAAGAGTCGTAACAACTAGCTAGTTCATGTCGTCGTCAACTGGACGACCGTTTTTGAATGCTTCAATTGCATTATTGAGTCTTGCAATCTGCTCTTTCGGTTGGCTAACGTACGGAAAGCGATAGGTAGTCTCGTCACCTTCAGTCGAAAGCCGAATCGTCCCGTAGTTAAACAGTGTCTGAATAAAACTGGTTTGGTTAAAACTGGCATCCTCGATACTACCCAGACTGACCGTCTGCTCGCGTTTAGAAAAGAGGGAGTGTTGGATTTCTTGCACAACGCTTTCGTTGGTCAGAAAGAATTTATTCTGAATATATATCCAGGTCGCGAAATATCCAAAAATTGTCACTAGTAGTGCTAGTAAAATAGCAATGAGAATGACGTCTCCTGCCGCTGGCATGCCGGCCGGGCTCACCGCAACTGTGTTTGAGTATATCCCCGTCAGGCCAAATATAAGGATGAGCGCAAGTATCGTGCTGCCTATTGGGAAAAATAACCCAATTGGGTGGCGTCGAACCGCCAAAATAACATACTCGCCGTCGCTCAAGTTGAGACCTGGATATTTTTGTCGTGATTCAATGGTCTTTTGTTCAAGTTCGTCGCTAATTGGCAGTTGACTAGGCTCCATTGGTCGAGTCAGCTGGCGAACGCCAGGCTCATTGGCGTACTGCACGCGGGTGCGCGGATCGAAATTATGACCGGGCTGCATATCAGGTGCGGCACTGACGTGGGACGGCTGGTCGCTTTTTAAAGGGAACGGCTGCACGGGGGGCTGTGCATAGAGCGGCCGGCCTTCGGTATCATAGGCAACGGGATCAATGCTAGTGTCTGAGGGTTGGTCGTTCTCCATATAGTCCCTATTATACCAACTTCTGTTGGTCATCGCCCACAACTGGCCTACCAAGATGTTTATAGGCGCGAGCAGTCACGCGTCGCCCCCGTGGGGTGCGCTCAATAAACCCAATCTGAAGCAAGTATGGTTCGTAAAAATCTTCGATCGTGGTCATCTCATCGCCAGTCAGTGCCGCGATGGTATTGAGCCCGACTGGATTATTGCCGTAAGCGTCGATGATGCTCGTCAGTAAGTTACGATCGGCTGCATCGAGCCCCAGTTCATCGATTTCAAGCATTTCCAGTGCCTTGGTTGTCGTCACCATATCGATAATGCCATCACCATTAACATCGGCGTAATCACGCACACGCTTTAGAAGCCGGTTGGCAATACGAGGGGTTAATCGCGCCCTGGTAGATAAGAGATCTGCCGAGACGGGATGAATATCGGTTTCCAAAATCCTGGCTGCGCGCAGCACAATCTGGGCAATTTCATCTGGCGTGTAAAATTCAAGACGGTGAACATGCCCAAAACGATCACGCAGTGGTGCCGCTAGACTGCCGGTTCGAGTCGTCGCACCAATTACCGTAAACTTCGGCAAATCAAGTCGCACGCTACGTGCAGCCGGGCCTTTGCCGATGACAATGTCGAGTTTGAAATCTTCCATGGCGCTATAGAGCACTTCCTCAACCGTGCGGCTCAGACGATGAATTTCATCGATGAAAAGAATATCGCCATCAGCCAGATTTGTTAGAATGCTGGCCAGATCACCTGCCCGCTCGATGGCTGGGCCGGCCGTCACGCGGATGTGCGTACCCATTTCGTTGGCGATAACACTGGCCATGGTCGTTTTACCGAGTCCAGGAGGACCGTATAGCAACACGTGATCGATCGGTTCGCCACGCTTCTTGGCCGCATCGATCGCCAGTTTAATATTCTTCTTTAGCCGCGCCTGGCCGATATAATCGTCAAACGTCTGTGGGCGCAGCGTGACTTCGATCAACTGCTCATTCACATCGTCGTCAGGTACGCTGGTATTTACGATTCTTTCGACTGCCATACTAGCCCTTCAACGCCTGTGTTACGCGCTCGGCGGTGGATAATTCCATAGATACGCCTTCAAGTGCCTTGGAGGCGTCGGCCAGATTGTAGCCAAGTGCCATTAAGGCCTCGAGCGCTTCATCAGCGTGATCAATCGCCTGTGATAGCCCGGTCAACCCGACGTTGGTGCGGATTGGCAAGCCCACTTTGTCAGTGAGATCAACCACGACGCGCTCAGCGATACGCTTACCTACACCAGCCGCCTGAGTGATAAAGACCGCGTCACCACTGGCAATCGCGTTGCGAACTGTCTCGCTGTCGGCTAGTGACAAGATCGATAGTGCGGCCTTTGGCCCCACCCCCTGCACCGTGATCAGCATTTCAAATAACTTCTTGGCCGCCAGACTCGAGAAACCGAATAACTCTTGGGACTGCTCGCGAATATGGTGATGGGTGTAGAGCTTGATCGGCTCGTTCAGCAGTGCTTTTTCATAGTCACCAAGTGCCACCGCAACCTCATAACCCACGCCATGAACATCGACAATTATTGCCCCGTTGAATTTTTCGGCCACTACTCCTGAAACATGCGCGATCATATGTCTATTATTATAGCAGGCTTAGCATAAAGACCGAGATTGTCGATAGTTACGGTGTGGGGGTAATAGGAACCGTAGGAGTTGTCGTGTCGGTATTATCTGGCGTGGTCGTCGTGGTATCAGTCGTCGACGGTGTGGTGGCAGGAGTAGTTGGCTGAGTCGGTGTTGGTGTTTGCTCTTCTTCAGGCTGTTTTACAGCTGGAGTCTTTGAGCTACTTTCGCAGGTACTGGCCGGGATGGCATTAGTCAGGAAGAAATCGGTCAATGAGCCAACTGATGTACACACGGTAGCTTTCGTAACACCGGCAGGCTGTGCAAATGATGGCTCGGAAGCTCCAATCGCCGCTTTCATAATGGCTCGCCAGATTGGCCCCGCCATGTCCGCACCACCGCTACTCATGGTCGTATTGTCATTATTGCCGACCCACACACCAACGGCGATCTGTGGTGTATAGCCGACCGTCCAGGCATCACGTGAGTCGTCGGTGGTGCCAGTCTTTACTGCCACGTTTTTCAGTTTGTAATCGGTTCCGTAGACAGATAGCGCACTGCCAAAGAAGCTACTTCTCATAGCAGTATCGGACAGGATGTCAGAGATAAGAAAGGCGCCTTCGGGGCTAATTGCGCGGGATGATTTTTCGTCTGCCGTAAAGATTGTCTTATCAAATTTATCCTGAATCGACACGACGCTGGTAAGTGAATGGTGCTCACCCCCGTTGCCAAAAGTAGCGTAGGCATTTGTCATTTCTGTCAGCGGGATCTCACCGGCGCCAAGGGCAAGCGATAGGCCGTAGTCGCTGGCTTTGCCGAGGCTGGTAATACCGAGGTCCTTGGCTTGCTCGATCGCGCTGCTAATACCAACGCGCTGCATCACTTTCACCGCTGGAATATTGAGTGACCAGTTGAGCGCTTTTCGAACCGTCACATTGCCGTAGTAGCGGCGGGTGGCATTTTGCGGCTCGTAGCCATTAAAGTCAGTTTTTTCATCCTTCAAGACAGTTGCTGGTGTTATGTCACCGTCGGCCAGAGCCTTCGCATAGTAGATCGGTTTAAAGCTGGAGCCCGGTTGGCGTGGGCTAGTGGCCATGTTTACCTTTCCAAATAGCTGGTTATTGTAATCGGCACTGCCGACGAGCGCCCGGATCTCTCCGGTGGTCGGATCAATAGCAACAACGCTAGCATTAGAACCGCCGTTGGCCTGAATATGTGCGATATTGCTATTCACACCGGCGATTGCCGTGTTCTGAACGTTAAGATCGAGGCTCGTGGTGACTTGGTAGCCTGAACGTTTCACCGTTTCCTCACCGTACTTTTCGTATAATTCTTTGAGAACCATTTCAGTAAAATGTGGCGCCGCATTGTCGATGCCCTGCGCCGGCTGGTAGGCGAGCTCTTGTTGAACGGCGGCATCTTTTTCAGCTTGGGTAATGACGCCATTTTCGACCATGCGTTTCAGGACAGTATTCTGTCGTTCCTTGGCATAGACCATACTACCTTCAATCGGCGAGTAGGCACTTGGTGCCGGCAGCACCCCGATGAGCATACTCGCTTCGGCAAGGTTCAACTCGCTAGCAGTTTTACCAAAATAGTTTTTGGCGGCTTCTTCGATGCCGAATGAATTATTGCCAAAATAGACCGAGTTCAAATACATCGCCAGAATTTCGTCCTTGGAATAGCGCTGTTCAATCGCCATAGCAATGGTGAGTTCCTGGTATTTGCGCAGGATTGTCTGATTCTTACTTAGCAGCGTATTCTTCGCCAGCTGCTGCGTAAGTGTTGAGCCTCCGTAAGCAGTTGCGTCGCCGGCCAGCACATTTGAATATAGTGAGCGCACGATACTAAAGAACGAGAAGCCGCCGTGTTCATAAAAATCTTTATCTTCCGACGCTACGACGGCCTTTTCAGTGATGTCCGATATCTGGTCGAGCCCGAGAACGTTTTTGTGTTCGGCCTGGCCAAGGCTATAAAAAGCCTGTCCGTTCTTGTCTTTGAGCACAATTCCGGTATTATTCCGGTTCATCAGACGAGTTTGGTCGGCAATGTCGTTGTAGTAGTAGGCGTAGGTAATAACAGGGGTGATGATCAAAAAGGCAAACAGCGGACCACCAAGAAAAAGGATCTTTTTGGGCTTCGACAGCTTCTTAAACCAACGCCAACGCCGCTTCAGAGCCCAGCGGGCTCGCGCGATTGGTGATTTTCTTTTACTGTATACTCCCTGACGGGCCATAATCCCTTTATTATACCATGATTAGCGGCTCATCAGGCTGTAGGTGATGGCTGTTGCCAGCGCATCGGCACAGTCGTCAGGCTTTGGCACTTCCGTCAGGCCCAGGTGAATTCGCACCATTTCCTGGACCTGTTTCTTGTCGGCTTTGCCGTAGCCCGTCAATGTTTGCTTGATCTGCAGCGGCGTGTATTCCGCCAGCAGCAATTTGCTTTTCTTCCCCGCCAGCATAGCCACCCCACGAGCGTGCGACACGCTCATAGCGGTCGTGACGTTACGGGCAAAAAATAGCTTTTCGATCGACATAACCGTCGGGTTGGTTTCGGCGATGATATCCATCAGACTATCGTAGATTTCTTCTAGCCGCTCATCCAGTGGCGTATGGGCAGGCGTCGTTATTACGCCGGCCGTCACCATCGTTGCCTTGCCCTTGATTACGTCGACAACCCCAAAACCCAAGATGCCCGTGCCCGGATCGATACCAATTATTCTCATGCCTTTAGTATACGTTATTAGCCGCAGATACTAGCAGCCCCCTAGTGGACGAATGCCCATAACTATTGCTAACGACTGAGCTTGATACAAATCTAAACTTGAATAAGAGTTTTAAGACACGTTGCTGCCCGGGTGTTAATTTAATGCTTTCACCTTTTGCTTCCATACGTACTTTCCTCTCCTATACGTAGTATATGTAAAGAGAGAGTGTTTTGTGAATATTCTTATCTGTTAATAACATCTGTTTTACCTGCTATCCACTGCAGGTAAATTAAATCAAAAAAGTATTGTGACTAACCCTATAGAGTTAGTTTATAGAGGGTATTATGAACGAGCAGCAATACACAGTAAGTTCAGAACTAGACACTAGGGACTTCTTTGCCAGACGCTGGGGACGCGTGGGATCGAACTTCTGAAGACATTAAGGCCTATCGTAGTATGTAGATCTACTATATTAGAGAAGTCATGGAGACCAAATGTCCATGGAGAGGCCGAATGAAATCGGACTTATTCGATATCAGAAACGATGTCGGCGTTGGTGTGTACGTTCACCACATCATCGAGATCGTCGAGGGCATCGAGTATCTTCATGACTTTTCTTGCAGTTTCCTCGTCGCTAATTTCAATGGAGTTATTGGGTACGTACTGCAGCTCGGCGTCTTGGACTTCCAGCCCTGCTTCTACTAGCGCTGTCCTGACTTTCGCTAGTTCTTTTTGTTCAGTATAAACGACCATCTCGCCGTCCTCTTCGATAGCATCTTCCGCCCCAGCATCAAGGATTGTCAGTAGTGCATCCTCACCCGCTGCCGCGACACGAATGACGCCTTTGCGAGTAAACTGGAACATCACACTACCGGCATCGGCTACACGGCCACCGTTCTTGGTCAGAGCATTTTTTACTTCAGGGAAAGTTCGGTTCTTGTTGTCGGTTGCGGTTTCAATAATAATGCCAACACCACCTGGCCCCATCGCCTCGTAAGCCGTTTCTTCCAGCACCGCTGCATTCTTATCACTGGCGCGATCAATCGCGCGCTGCACATTAGCATTTGGCATGTTGGCCGCCTTGGCTTTTTCAATCGCCATGGCTAGGGCTGAGTTCATCGTGGGGTCGGTGCCACTACGCGCGGCAATCGCGATTTGGTTACCAATCTTGGTAAAGACAGCACCACGCTTGGCGTCATTAGCGCCTTTATCACGTTTGATTTTAGACCATTTGCTATGTCCAGACATTGGGAGACTCCGTATTATTCGGTATTAACTATCTTTATTATAACAGATGTGGTGTCCTAAATATGGTAAAGAAAAAGACTTACATAAAGTAAGTCTTTTTCTTTGGAGGGCCCAGTGAGACTTGAACCCACGACACCCTGCTTAAAAGGCAGGTGCTCTAACCAGCTGAGCTATGGGCCCATACATTGTCAATATATCGAACGGTAGTCAATGACTATGAGTCCGAACTATGAACTATACAAAGATATCATTTTACAGGGGTATCTGTCAATGTTTCGAACGATACCCTGGAGTCTTGGTAAACAATATGTCCGCCAGTGCCGCGATCAGTCCAGCCGTGACCAGATAGACCCGGTTTTGAAAAAACCAATCATACACCTGCTTGCTCTCGCCCTGAAGTACCAGTCCAGACCCAAGTGGCTCGATCAGTAGCGCCACGGCCAGTACGGCGAACAGTAGGGCGCCGATGACTTGCTCGCTTTTCTTGTGGTAGGTCGGCCCACTGGTGAGCAAAAGCACGGCAGGTAGCAAAACCAGCACGACCGCCACGACCGTCGCCAATGGTGGCACGGCAATATCGATGCCAGTACTTTTGACCAGCGGAGTTAACTGCTGTGCCCACAGGCTGCTTAGCATTGCTCCCGCCGCCAGAGCCAACCCCAGCACGCCAAAGCGACGCTTGGTGACATATGCCAAGCCAAAGAGTAGTAAAAGAGTGACGCCGTACACTATAGCAACGTTCATGCTATCAGTATATCAAGTTTAGGCGCCGACTTTGTCTCTTTTATTATTACGCTTGGCATTAATCTCTATATAATCAATAATCTTAGCGGCCACATTGCGCCCAGTCACCTGTTCGATCCCTTCCAAACCAGGGGCAGAGTTCACTTCAAGGACGAGCGGTCCTCGGCTTGAACGCATCATATCAACGCCACAAATAGCAAGGCCCATGGCCTTTGCAGCTTTGAGGGCTGTTTTCTTTTCTTCATCAGTGAGCTTAACGACCGTACCACTCCCGCCCTGGTGAATATTTGAGCGGAAATCATCATCAAGACTCTGGCGCTGCATGCTAGCAACAACTTGGGTCCCAACAACAAAAGCACGAATATCAGTGCCGGCAGATTCTTCAATAAACTCCTGGATTAGGAATGCAGTATCATTGACATAGAAAGCTTGAATTACGGAACGGGCTACTTTACGAGTTTCAGCCAACACTACGCCATTTCCCTGCGTACCCGAGGCTAGCTTGATAATAACAGGCATGCCGACGTGGTCCAAAAGGTCATCAACATCACTGGTCTCACGCGAAAATACAGTCTTTGGAATACCTACCCCAGCCTTGCTCAATAATTGCATAGAGCGGAGCTTGTCACGCGATCGACTGATTGCAATCGATTTAGCAGGCGTGTATGTTCCCATCATTTCAAATTGTCGAACAATAGCTGCGCCGTAACTCGTCATGCCCGGTAATATACGAGGAATGATAGCATCAAAATCCTGAAGGTTCTCTCCTCGATAGCGAACCGATGGTTGATCCTGTTGAATTTCTACATAACATTCGGGGAACTTTATCGTCTTGACTTCGTGTCCGCGCTTGCGGGCTTCTTCGCGAAGACGACGAACAGTGTAGCCAGGTGTGCGGCTAATAATACCAATTTTCATATAACATCTCCTTCTGTGGCACGTAGTGCTTCGGCAAACGCAGCTAGTTTTATGTTAGAGTCAGTTCCTGAGGTAAGCTGAGGAATTGCATTTACTTCAAGACAGCTGTATCCAAGAGGCGATGAACTGTCTGGAATAAGATCAACTCCAGCCATTTCCCTTCCCATTATTTTACATATTTTCTCTACATTTGTCAATACTTCAGGGCTAACGTCGGAGAGTTTTAACCACATTGCACTCCCACCCTGAGAGGTATTATTGAGATGACTGCTAGCATCAGCGAGTCGAGCTCGGCGAAGTACTAACGCTGGCCGGCCATCAAAACAAATAACTCGCAGGTCATGGTCATTTGGTAAATACTCCTGAACCAGAAAGTAACTATCCATCCGCTTAATATCGCCCAGCACGTTGACGCTCTCTACGAGATAATTCATATCTCCGCGACTAGCAGAAGCCGCTTTAGCAATAAATGGGTAGCTTAACTGCGAGGCAACATTATCAAAAGAAAGACTGAATAGAGTATGTGGCACGGCGATACCCTCAAGAGCAAGCTGTACCATCGTGGACAGCTTTGTAGTCGAACGTTGGTTCCCCATCTCACTATTCCAGAACTTGACGCCGTAACGATGCAGTACAAGAGCGAGCGCGAAGGCAACATCGCGATATATCACCTTTTTTCCATTCTTATACCAGCCAGTAGCAATCACAAGGTCTGGCTTGTCAGTAAAAATGTCGATGTCGTTCGCCTTGACCTGTACGGTCCCTGTTTTAATGTCAAAGGATAGATCCTCCCAGTACAAGAGGTTTGTGCTAGCTGTGTCAGAGTTAATCGAGCGAGCAATCTCTGAGGGATCATTCTTATTGCCGCTATCTCGCGACCCAATAACTATTATTTTTTTCATACTAAGAGTACCCGCCTTCCTTCAATAGTATCTACGAACTCATTATAGCTAAGTTCTCGATCAATCAGCATATTCCACATAGCGATATTTGCATCAAAATAGACAGAGTCTTTAAGATATACTGCGCCCGGTACATCGGGGCGGCCGCCACGAAATGCCCTGCAACATTCATCAAATGCATGGGTGCGTGCTAACTCACGAGTATAGCCGCCTCGGATCATCATTACACGCCATAATATCTCAAACACTTGTCGAAAGCTCATTGCCCGCCCGGTCGCCCCCCAACCAAGTGATACCGCAAGATAGCGATACGATCGACGGTACTTAAATCGAGAGTCAATTAACTGCTCGAGTACGACCGCAAAACCTTCAGATTCGATGGCAGACTGTTGCTGTCCGCGCAAAGCATGTCCGTACACTTCATGAACAACAATGAGCTTTTTTGCTAAAGTAGTCCGCGGTTGATAACTCTCACCAATACTAATCCGTTTTACACGATGGTTAGTGTGGGCCGCACCAGTATCGTGTCGCTGCTTTACACTCCAGCCTTTTGATTTTAAGCCAGTAGATTCTAGATGCTTTTCAATGAGTCCAGCCACTGATTCTTCGTCGGTTAGCGGTGCACTTATATACTTTTCTAAATACGATCGGTATCGATCAAACAGTTCACTCGAAGGCATCACTATCGCTTGAGATTTGGTTATTCGTCCTGTCATTTCAAGTACTTCGTCCCACAAATATTGTGTCTCCGGAGTAACCTTTCGAGAGATAAGATCAAGAATTGCCATGACATATTCTTTTCGTGGGGCGTTTGTTAGCTGTAGGTTGGCCTGCCTAAACTCCTCGAGTGCGCTCTCGTCATTCTGGAGTCTGGCTGCTGCCAATATTAGCAATAGTAATTTTGCCGCCGTTGAATCTGGGTGCGTCTGTGCTAAATACTTAGTTATACGCGTCTCATCGAATGAAGGGCCGTAAACAAAAAAAGGCTCGCTTACTTCGGAAGTGAGAAACTTATGTCGCTCGTCCTGCTTATTGCGTACCGCAAAATACGTATGCGGAGCAATCGGAAAAGGAAATTGTTCGGCCATATGCAGCGCCTAATCATTCTCTGGCAATAAGCCAAGTTGCTGCAGCGCCAATATATGGCGAGGGTTGGTGATGTCAAACTTACCTAGGTCACCCTCTGTAATGCTTGATGCGCCTCGCGTGGCTGCGGTCAGCCAGTTTGCGACGTGACCTTCCAAATACACCTTGTCCTTCAGGTAAGCACCTCCCTTACCGTCTGTGCCCTTGAGTACTCGCAAACAAAGCTCGTCAGATTTTTTCTGTGCTGCTTCATGCGCACGCTCAGGTTCGTCGGGCTTCAGTTTCATCTGGTACATGGTGTCGATTGCATTCATAAATGCGTATGTTTCTGCCGATGACGCGAGCCGTTCCTCGCCGACCCCCGAAGCAAATGAGATGGCAATATGGCGGCGAAGGATGTCACGCCATCGTACAATCTTGCCAAACTCATCAAACGACTCATAGGGTGCCTGTTCTCGGATTACCGCACGACCTTCATTGCCGTTTTCGTAGCGATCTAGCCCGTCTTCAACAAGTGCCAATGGACCACGACGTCCATTTGTACGCTCCAGTTCATGACTCCCAATTTCATGTCCCAAACCTAAGCCTACAAAGCGCTGACTTGGCATATTATATGTCGATGGACGCTCAACGCCACGAGAGGAGACCCCCCAGCTTGCACCATCAGCATCAACAATCTTTTTATTCGAACCGATGTTTTGAATGACCCGTTCAAGTATCGGGTCACCTACCTGGGGAGTAATCTTACCTTCCGGTACCTCAACGCCGGCTAAAAGCAGACCGTAGTAGCCAGTCTCGCTCATATGGTCGGCTCGCACCGCTTCGAACGTGTCTGGCTCTGGGATAAGCACTTCACGGTAGCCCCGCTTACCATCGAGGAGTTGTTTCACTCGTTCGGCGGCTTGAATAATCGTCGGATGCTGGTCGGGGATGGCTAGTAGAGTGTCTGCGTCGTGCGCTACCCAATCGAGTGCCGCCCGATAAATCATTTCGTCAGACTTTCCATAGATAAATTCATTCCAGCGTTGGAAAGTAGCCGTGTCGCCTTTCGAAGAAGCGACCATCATGTTAACATTTGCGATATGCTCGTTAACTTTCCAACGGTATAGCTGTTTTGTCAAAGGATCAACATCATCACGCGCTAACAAATCGCGCTTCCACCGTCGGAGCGACGTTAACTTGCTGTCGAGATCTAGGCTATCAAGATGACTGGCTGAAAGCTCAGCGTCATCGCCTTGATGCCAGGCCTCCAAAGCAGCTGCTCTTTTCTCTGGAGTAAGCGCCAACTCTTTGTAAGTTTCGGCTGCCTCCCCCGATACCATACG
>Ga0265292_1002183_pt1 | contig 14327 bp, 9 predicted proteins | sample Munlanlewell296A_FD_189080 | JGI IMG/M metagenome (GOLD analysis project Ga0265292, IMG submission 189080) | Leachate microbial communities from a municipal landfill in Southern Ontario, Canada - Leachate well 296A | ecosystem: Engineered > Solid waste > Landfill > Unclassified | place: Canada...
TTATCAAATTTTACCAAAAAACATTACAACATAAATAAGGTAATAAGGTTGCAAGACTATAGTAAAAGGATTTTTTTACTAAGGTTAGAGGAACATAAATAAATCTTGCGTAACATGAGTTATTTAGTAATTATTTAGGTATAAGGAAATAGAGGTATAAGGTATAAAAGTATAATAAGGAAAAATAACTATAACTTTCACTATGCCTTTATAACCTATACCTTTATACCTAAATAGTAACATTATTTAAACATTATTGCAATAAATAAATGAATCTGGTAAAGTTTTTTAAAAGCAGGACTTTTTTTATCCACTTGGCATTGTCCATTTTAGGAACCGTTATATTGGTATGGATTGCAACTTTGTTTCTCGGTTTTTTTACTCATCATGGTGAAGAGATTACCGTTCCTGATCTTACCGGGTTGAAAATTGAAGAATTGGATGATTATTTATCTGAACGCCATCTTGATTATGAAATTATAGACTCTGTATATGATTCCAAAGGAAAAAAAAGCACGGTTATCAGCCAGGATCCTTATGCAAATTCCAAAGTAAAAAGCGGAAGAAAAATTTACATCACTGTAATTGCAAAACTCCCTGAACGCACTGTTATGCCGGATCTGAAAGACCTCACATTACGCCAGACTATTGCCGTTCTTGAAACATACGGACTGAAAGTAGGAAAACTTGAATATGTTCCCGATATTGCCCACAACGCTGTATTAAAGCAAAAATATAAAGGCAAGATTATTGAAGCCGGAACAATAATCGAAAAAGGATCGCTGATCAACCTTATAATAGGGAAGGGGGAAAATAATGAAAAAACCACTGTACCATTCCTGCTTGGTAAAACACGCGATGAAGCCATTAAACTGATAAATAAATATTCACTTAATGTTGGAGAAGAAATTTTTGAAGACGGCGCTGATACTACCAATGCAAAGGTTTACAAGCAAAACCCTGCTTATTCAAAAAAATCGCCCATCACACTTGGAAGCAGCGTTGATATTTGGTATAAATCCGATAAGAAATTCAATTTCGATGCATTTTTAAAAAAATATAAAAACGATACCATCTCCGATGAAAAATAAGATATTTCTTTTACTTGCGCTGTTTGCATTTCCGGCACTCTCATTCAGCCAGGAAATCTTAACAGGGCTTTACACCAATCCTGTTGTTAAAGCCAACTTCAAATCAATCAAAGCAAAACCAGCGAAAAGCAATATGATGCTTACATTGCCTTTTTTTGATGATTTTTCCGGTTCGGGAATTTTTCCATCTGATTCTCTCTGGGCAGACAAGAATGTGTTTATCAATTCTTCATATCCTGTTTCCCCACCCACAGTTGGCGTTGCAACTTTTGATGCTATTAACGATACGGGCGCTCTTTACACAGATGCTAATTCTTATGGTTTTACAGCAGATACACTTACCTCCAATCCCATCAGGCTTGATTCCATGTTTGGAATCAGTCCTGGCCCGCTGCATATAAGCGATTCGGTTTATTTTAGCTTTTACTATCAACCGCAAGGGATCGGGAATGCCCCGGAACCTGATGATTCGCTTGTTCTTGAATTTTATTCTCCGAAAACAAGCTCATGGAACCACATCTGGAGTTCAAAGGGTTATACATTGCTGCAGTTTCAGAGCATGTACAACAATGTTTATTTTAAACAGGTAATGATACCTCTTACTGATACCGCTAATTACTTTCATAAAGGTTTCCAGTTCAGATTTTATAATTACGCCAGCCTTGCCAACAGTGGGCAACCAAGCTGGGCTGCAGGCAATGTTGATATCTGGAATATTGACTATGTTTATCTGAATAAATTACGCAGCAAGGCTGACAGTATTTATCAAGACCTCGCTTTTGTGGAACCTGCTCCATCTGTTCTGAAAAACTATTATTCCATGCCATGGACCCAGTTTAATGTTAATCCTGCTGGTGAAATGAAAGATACTTTGTATTTGACCATATCGAATTTATATAATGATACGATCCAATCCTGTTATCAATACATTGTTAAAGAAGTTGGCGGCACTTGGTCAGTTGATGATACGACATGTGGTATTATGCCTCCACCATGTGGGAATGGTGGTGTTGGAAACGTTGATCCATTTAATGTTTCCGGATATCAAACATATCAACCACATGCACGTCCGGCAGTTTGTTTTGTTTTTCCTTCATCAACAAAAGATAGTGCCGATTTTACGATTACTCATATTAATAATACAACTACTTTTCCGGATATTTGTAAAAAAAATGATACAATTATTTATAATCAGCACTTTTATAATTATTATGCTTATGATGATGGAGTTCCGGAGGCCGGTTATGGACTTACCCCTGCAAACTCTATGCTTGCATATCAATTCCATCTCAATCAGGCTGACACACTTCATGCGGTTAAGATGTTTTTTAATCAAACACTTAACAATGCGAGTCAGCAGTATTTTCACCTGACAATCTGGGACGATGCAAGCAACAACCCTGGCAACATCATTTACCAGAAATCAGGCTATAAACCGTTTTATGAAGACAGCCTGAACAAATTCCATACATACAGAATAGATGACACCACACTCGTTTTAAACGGAACTTTTTATGTTGGCTGGAAGCAGGTTACTGCCGATAATCTTAACATTGGGTTTGACATGAATTCCGATAAACATGATAAAATTTTCTACAATACAGGAAATGGATGGTTTAACAGCATGTATCAAGGCGCTTTAATGATCAGGCCTGTTGTTGGCAAAACCCTTCCAATAACAACAGGAGTTGAAGAAACAATTGCAAATGCAGAAAAAATAAAAGTTTATCCAAATCCTTCAAATGGTGAAAATATCTTCATTGTTCTTCCTCCTTCAATGGATCAGGTCAAATCTGAACTTACTGTTCAATTATTTGACCTTCGGGGCAGCCTGTTGCACACTTTGCCATATTCAAAAAGCATCAATGTTTCCGGCTTACAAAATGGGATATACCTGCTCTGCGTAAATACGAAAGATAATTCAAATTGGTATATTACCAAATTGATAATTGTTAAATAAAGTCTGTCCATAAAGTCAGTAAAAATATTTTCAATGACTTTTTTGCCCTTGATCCCTAAAGGGAAAGTCATTGAAAATCAGCACTCCCTTTAGGGTTGGGGCAAATGCTGATTTTCAATATTTCGAGTTTATGGACAAACATTAAATAATTCCCAATTACCCCATGTCTGAAGAATTTGAAGTCCTTGACGAAGAGCAGGAGTTGTACGAACATTACCGCTTTGTTGTTGATAAAGGACAAAACCTCCTGCGGATCGACAAATTCCTGATGCTCCGCATAGAAGGTGTTTCCAGAAATAAAATCCAGAATGCAGCTCATGCCGGGAATATTCTTGTGGGCGATAACCCTGTAAAGCCCAATTACAAAGTAAAGCCAAACGATATCATATCCATTGTTCTTGCACATCCTCCGCGTGAAACTGAACTGATCCCTGAGAATATTCCAATAAATATTGTTTATGAAGACGACGATATTATCGTTCTGAATAAAGAACCGGGATTGGTAGTCCATCCGGGATATGGTAATTTTACAGGAACTATGGTAAATGCACTCGTATATCATTTTCAAAACATCCTGAATAAAAAGGAAGAAGAAATCAAGCCATTTCTAGTGCATCGCATTGATAAAAATACTTCAGGAATAATATTGATTGCCAAAAATGAACTTGCACAAGCGAAACTGGCAAAAGAATTCTTCGATCACACCATTACCAGGAAATACCACGCGCTTGTATGGGGTGACTTTACTGAAGATGAAGGAGCCATCACAGGAAATATCGGACGAAATCCTAAAGACAGAAAGGTGATGACCGTTTTCCCTGACGGTAAAAGCGGCAAACCGGCCATTACACATTACAAGGTTATTGAACGTTTCGGCTATATTACATTAATTGAATGTCAACTTGAAACCGGACGCACTCACCAGATCCGGACACATCTGAAATATATCGGACACCCGCTTTTCAATGATGAAACTTATGGAGGTAACATAATTTTGAAGGGGACTACATTTACAAAATACAAGCAATTTGTTGAGAATTGCTTTAAACTTCTTCCGCGCCAGGCACTGCATGCAAAATCACTTGGTTTTATCCATCCTGCAAGCAGCAAATATATTTTCTTCGATTCAGAATTACCGCCTGATATGCAAACTGTCATTGAAAAATGGAAAAGGTATATTTCTGACAAAAAGAATGAGATTGAGGAATAAACTTCAATGATCAAAGGGCATTCTCTAAAAACTCAATAAGAACGTCATTGCGAGGAAGGTACGACCGAAGCAATCTCAATCCAGAAGTTTCGGGAAAGCATACTGCATAAGATTGCTTCCCATTTCGTACCTCATGGTTCGCAATGACGATGAGGTCCGCCGTGGCGGATTAGAGGTGCCCTTTAATTGTTAAATGGTTATTTCCTCATAAAACTCGCGTTACGATTAAAATAATTCTGTAATTTTACAAAGAAATGAAGTTTATGGGAATCTCTAAAAACCTAATTTTGACACCTCGAAAAGCAAAAAAGTTTGAGGCAGACAAAGTTTTGTAAACCGCAGTGTACGCATGGTACATGAGGATTTACAAAACGAAGTCGAACGAAAAAATTTAAAGTTTTTCGAGGTGCCCTTTATAATAATTAAATCAAAATGATATACTTGTTTGATTTTCTTTTTCTGATTGGGGCTATCGGCCTGTTCCTGTTTGGAATGAAACTGATGAGCGAAAGCATGCAGAAGATAGCAGGAACTAAACTAAGAGCCATACTGAATTATATTGCTTCATCAAAAACAAAAGCAGTTTTCTCCGGTCTTTTGATCACCTCTCTTGTTCAGGCATCTGGCGTGGTGTCCGTGATGACTGTTAGCTTTGTGAACGAAGGTATGCTCTCGCTTGTTGAATCTATCGGCGTCATCATGGGAGCGAATATCGGCACTACTATTAAGATTTGGCTGATCTCCGCAGTGGGCATGAATACCAAAATAGGCATTATTGCCTTACCGATTATCGGGCTTGCATTTCCGTTGTTATTTTCCAAAAACAATACACGAAAAAACTGGGGTGAATTTGCAGTGGGACTTTCGCTTTTATTTGTCGGCTTTGATTTCATGAAATTTATATTCGAAGAACTTTATGGTAATACTGTTTTGATAGAATTTCTATCCGGTTTCTCCGGTTATGGCTTTGGTTCTGTAATTATTTTTGTTTTTGCAGGCATGATTATTACAGCACTCATACAATCATCGAGCGCTACTGTTGCCCTCACAATCGTTTTATGCAGCAATGGATGGATACCTTTTGAACTTGGCGCCGCTATGATACTTGGCGAAAATATAGGTACTACCGTAACCGCAAATATCGCAGCACTTATTGCCAATGTGTATGCGAAAAGAACTGCCTTATCACATACATTATTCAATGTTATTGGTGTGATATGGGCGCTGATTCTTTTTAAGTGGTTTTTACAGGGAATTGATGTTATTACTGACGGCATATATGGCAAATCGCCATTGATCCATCCTGATGCAATGCCATTGGGGCTTGCAGTATTTCACACAATGTTTAATGTTGTAAATACATTATTGCTGGTTGGATTTATCCCATGGCTTGCAAAACTTACCGAATGGTTTATCCCGTCAAAAGGAAAGACTGACGAAGTATTCAGCCTGAGATATATAAGTTCGCAGTTCTCCTCTTCCGAACTTACAATTTTAGAAGCTAAAAAAGAAATATTTTCTTATGCGAAGCGAGGGCGAAAACTATTCAGTCTGATTCCTGAAATGCTGGTGGAAAAAAATGATGCCGAATATAACCTGCTTTTCGAAAAAGTAAAAATGCAGGAAGACATGATGGATCAGGTTGAACAGGAAATAAACGGATATATCAACAAATTATACCAGGGTGAACTTAGTGAAAAAAGCCTGAAAAAGGCAAAATCCATGCAACGTATTGTTAAAGAGCTTGAGAATATTGGCGATTCAACATTTCATATGGCGAAAAGCATAAGCCGGAAAAATGATGAAAAAGCCTGGTTCACTCAGGATATGCGTGATAATCTGGAAAAGATGTATGACCTGCTTTACAAGGCATTTGATATACTCATTGAAAACCTTGAACATGATTACGACAGGGTTTCTATTGATAAGGCTCAGATGCTGGAGTTGCAGATCAATAAACTCAGAAGCGACCTGATGAAAGAACATTTTGAAAAAGCCGGATCAGCAGAATATAATAATAAAAGCAGTGTTATTTACTTCGACCTTGTTTCTTCCTCAGAAAAAATGGCCGATCACATTTACAATATTAACGAAGCAATTGCGGGATTAAAATAATACCAAAAAATGGCATTTTTCAAACGGCAGTTTACAATATTTTGTTTTTATCTGTAATCTCAAAGAGCCGAATGGGTGAGTGGGTGAGTGGGCGATTTCTCCCGCTCTCCCGCTCACCGATTCCCCCGCTCTTAATGAGAGTATTTTTGCAATTTGGTAATTTATCAGGAAAATTGTAAACTACTTTTCATGTATTCTGAAAAATGTCCGAAAAAATCTTATCTGGTGAGCAGCTTAAAGCCAATACCATGCACATTCAGAAGTTCGATGTTTGGATCGTCTTTAAGGTATTTTCGCAGTTTTGCAATATACACATCCATGCTGCGTGCATTAAAATAGCTGTCATCGTTCCAAATCCTCATAAGAGTGATGGTTCTGTCAAGTACAGCATTCAGGTTCTCACATAAAAGATTAAGCAATTCTGCTTCTTTAGAAGTAAGTTTCTGAATGTTTTTACCGATGGTGAGAGTCTGATGGCTGTAATCAAAAACGTATGCACCCAGTTTAAACACCGTCTGATCTGTATTCACAGATGTGCTTGTCCGCCTCATTATGGCTTTGATCCTCAGCAGCAGTTCTTCCATGCTAAACGGTTTAGTAAGATAATCATCCGCACCTAATTGCAAGCCTTCAATTCTGTCCTCCTGCATGGATTTAGCTGTAAGAAAAAGAATAGGAATTTTCTTGTCTGTTTTTCTAATCTCTTTAGCTAGAGTAAAGCCGTCTTTCACGGGCATCATCACATCGAGGATGCAGAAATCAAATTTTTCTTTTGTATACGCATCAAAAGCATCCTTGCCGTTCACATATAGTTTTGCAGGGTATCCCTTAGCTTCAAGGTAAGCTTTAAGGATTGTTCCAAGATTATGATCATCTTCTGCAAGTAATATTTTCGTTACCTTTTCTTTCATACTGCATTTAGTGTAATTCATATATTAGATTCACCAAAAGGCAAATATATGGTAAATTTTGAACCCTTTTTTAATTCGCTTACCACATCTACGTTGCCATTATGCATTTCAATAATTGTTTTCACGTAGCTTAACCCAAGTCCAAAACCTTTCACATTATGAATGTTGCCGGATGGCACACGATACAACTTCTCGAAAATTTTCTTAAGATTAGCATGGCTGATGCCAATACCATTATCTTCAACCGAAAAATACACACCGGAATCATTGCTTTCGGTAGCTAATATTATTCTTGGATTTTCTATAGTGTATTTATTTGCATTGTCAACTAAATTGTAAATAACATTGGTGATATGAACCTTGTCGGCATTGATTATACTGGATGTTGCATTGAGTTCGGTAATGATCTTTCCTTCTTTTGCCTCTACCTGCAAGTTGATATTTTTAATAACTTCATTAATAATAAAGTGAATATCCAGAGGTTCTTTCTTCAATTTTATCTGTCCTTTTTCGAGCACGGCGGTTTGTAGTATTTTCTCTGCCATCACACCAAGCCGCTTATTTTCATCGCTGATAACATTAAGATAATTCTGATAAAGCATTTCTGATTTTACGATGTCGTCATCTGTCAACGCTTGACAGGCAAGAGATATAGTAGATACAGGCGTTTTAAACTCGTGTGTCATGTTGTTGATAAAATCGTTCTTCATTTCGCTGAGCCTTTTTTGTTTGATGATGGTCCGGATGGTATATACAAAAGAAAGGATGATGAAAAGTATTAGTATCGCTGCAATAAAAAGTATCAACCATGTTTGAGTGAAAAGATATGTTTCTTTTTTCGGGAAAAAAATGAGCAGGTACTCGGGCGCCCTAAACAGGTCGCTGGGGAAAATGTTAAATGCAACACTTCTTTCGATAAGTTCTTTATGATATTTTCCTGTCTTTTCAATAACCATCTGATTTTTTACAGGACTGAAAATACCATATTCGTATTCAGTATATATCCCTTTATTGGTAAGCTCAACTTTTATCAGGGAGTCGAGTTTTGCAGGATCTGTGCGATCTTCAATGGATCGGTTGTATTTGTAATTGAACATTTCTTCAAATACATCGCTGATTAAGAAAGATTTTTTCAGAAACTTATCAATCTTGTCACTGATGCTGTCGAAATGGTTGGATGGGAAATAATATTCAGGAACGGAAACAGGTCGTACTTCATTCTTTTTAATTGAATCATTGTTACTGACGGCAACAACACTTGAATCAATATGTTTAATACCTTTTCCGGGAATAGTTTCTGCATATTCGATCGTTATTTTTTTACTGGTATAATTGATATATGAAGCTTTCTGAATATTGAAATCATTTGCCATTGATTCCATTTCTTTTATGAACATATTGTTGATCGAATCAATGGTTGTGTAAAGTGTGCTATTTGAACTGCCTGCATTTATCCGGGTTTTTATACGATTTGCCACCTCGAGTTTTTCTAATTTATAAACCACATTCGTCAAAGCTTCATTCACGCTTCTGTCAAAATTCGCTTCTTTTACCGCAATTGCGTTTTTTATCCAATACAACTGTACGCCCACCAATCCAATTAATGCAAAGGAGATAAGGATAATTATCAGTATGATGATTTTTTTGTTCATTATTAAAACAAATTTACTTCATAATACTCTTAAAATGCCTGACAATACGGGCATTTAACATATTTTAACATTTGTTAACTTCCTTTAACAGCTATTGGTGTTTAAACTGTTGTATATTTACAATGCGAAAAAAGTAAAGAATAGAGTGAATAATGTGTTAATATAATTTTTGGTTTTTTTGGGTTATTTGTTTGTTTAAAAAGAGTGAAGTTTTCTTCACTCTTTTTTTTGTTCTTGCAAATACCTCTTTTTTCATTCTTCTTTACTATCTTTGAAAAAACTTCGTTTTTGAAAAAAAATATTTTATATATAGTTATGCTTCTCTTCGCTTCTGGGTTTACTCATTCTTTTTCACAACCATGGATGAGAACTCCTTTTTTGAAGAAAGACAAATCTACTGCAAATTTTTATGACATCCAAAAAGCTTTTTATTCCTATTGGGGAGACAGAAAATTTGTAAAAGGCAAGGGATACATGCAATTCAAGAGGTGGGAGAATTTAATGAAATCAAAAGTTTTTCCTGTAGGGACATTGCCTGACCCTCTGAAGAGCTGGAAAGAATATAATACATTCATGAGCGCATATTCTTCATCCAAAGATAAAAACCTGCTTACTTCTGCAAACTGGGTTCCGCTGGGAATTACCAACTGGACAAACGGAAACAGCGGATATAATCCGGGTAATGGCAGGTTAAATACGGTAACTGTAGATCCTGCAAATCCAAATGTGATCTTTGTGGCTTCTCCATCCGGAGGGGTTTGGAAATCAAATGATGGAGGCAGTACGTGGAATACAACGTATGATAATCAACCATTACTGGGCGCTTCAGCAATTGCCATAGATCCTTCAAATTCTAATATTATTTACATTGGCACCGGAGACAGGGATTCGTGGGATAATAAAAGCATCGGTATTTTAAAATCGACCGATGGTGGAGCAACATGGACGACAACAGGCTTAAGCTATACCGCTTCATACAATAGTATCAATAAAATTCTTATCAATCCGTTAAAGCCAACGGTAATAAACGTTGCAACATCTGATGGAATTTACAAATCAACAGATGCAGGAAATACTTTCACGCAGGTTTATTCCGGCGGTAAAGTTACCAATATCCTTTACAGATCAGGTGATACAACTGTAGTTTACGGTTCGGGTGATTTTTTCCTTCGCTCTGTTGACGGAGGATTGAATTTTTTTAATAATTCAGCAGGGCTACCATCCAATGCTCCACGTGTAGAAATGGCTGTTACTCCTGCGAATGCCAATTGCATTTATATTGTAGCTTCAGCACCCGACGAAACATTCGGGGGCTTATACAAATCAACGAATGCAGGCTCGACTTTTAATACACAATCTACTACTCCGAACATCATGGGTTATTCAGCAGACGGAAGTGATGATGCGGGGATGGCTTGGTATGATTTGGCAATTGCCGTATCGCCTACGGATGCAAATGAAGTTATTGTGGGTGGCATCAATGTGTGGAAATCGATGAACGGCGGTGTTGATTGGACTCCTTCAAGCATTTGGTATTGGGGATCAGGATATGGCTATACTCATGCTGATATTCATTTCCTTGGATTTTATGGGAATCGTCTGTACTGTGGCAGCGATGGCGGGGTATTTTATTCCGATGATTATGGCATGACCTGGAATGATATAAGCGGAGGACTTGGCATTACTCAGTTCTACAGGCTTGCAGGAGCGGACAATTATCCCGATCTTCTCCTTGGAGGAGCACAGGATAATGGAAGCAATATTTATCTGAACGGATCGTGGACGCATGTATTTGGCGGAGACGGACAGGAAGGAGTTGTTGATTTTACAAATTCAAACACGCTTTACGTTTCATGCCAGAATGGTTATATCATAAAATCAACTGATGGAGGCAGCAATTTTGCAGATGTTTCTGCTGATTCAACAGGAACGTGGACAACACCATATTTGATTCATCCTTCCGATCATAATCTTCTTTTTGCTGGTTATGCAGATATATACAAATCCACCGACGGAGCATCCACATGGAACAAAATTTCCGATAACCTTACAAATGGAAATTCTGTCGAACAACTTGCCGTAACACCTTCAAACCCTGATTATATTTATGCTTCCGAGAGCAATAATCTATATAAGACAAACGACGGAGGAGCAACATGGTCTAGTTCAGCTATCAGCTCCTTACTTTATATTACAGGGATTACAGTAGACGAAACCAATCCTCAAAAAATATGGGTCAGCGCCACTTCTTATTATTCGGATAAGGTTTATTATTCTAAAAACGGAGGACTTACATTTACAGATGTTACAGGAAACCTGACAAACCTTGGATTTAATTGTATTATTCACCAGAAAGGTACGCACAATGGACTATATCTCGGTACAGATAATGGAGTTTTTTATACGGACAGCATCCTTGGCAACTGGATTCCCTTTAACACAGGAATGCCAAATGTAATTATAAAAGATTTTGAAATTAATTATCCTTCAGGAAAAATAAGAGCTGCAACTTATGGAAGGGGGATATGGGAATCTAATATGTACAGCAATCCACAAGGCATTGCTGAGGAAAATTCCGATGATGTATTTGAATTATTTCCAAATCCGACTAATGGAAAAATAGAGATTAAAATAAATTCTTTTATGTTAAAAACCCCAAAAATATACGTGTACAATATCGTTGGAAAATTAATAAAAACGTATGATATAGACGCAAATTCTAAAACCGCAACAATTGATCTTTCGGGATTTGTAGTTGGATCATATTTCATCAAACTTCAGGATAGAGACATTTCTATAATTAAGCGTGTGTCGCTGATAAATTAATGAAACCAAGAAAATATTCAACATATAAAATGAAAAACATATCAATAGACATTAGTAAAACACTTGGCTTTATAGCACACGATGAAATATATTCATTGCAACCGGAGATAAATAAGCATCATCGCGCATTGCTTGAAAAAACCGGTAAGGGTAATGATTTTCTCGGTTGGGTGGATTTGCCTTCTTCCATCAGTGAAGAGCTTCTGAACAAGATTGAAGCAGATGCGAAACGAATAAATGAAATTGCCGAAATATTTGTTGTTATTGGCATAGGCGGTTCTTATCTTGGGGCAAGAGCGGTTATTGATGCACTTTCAAATCAGTTCGCGGGATTACAAAACGATCGGAAACATCCCTATATCATTTATGCAGGTAATAATATAAGCGAAGATTATCACGCGGAATTACTCGAATTGCTTGATAAAAAAGATTATGCTGTTGCTGTTATTTCAAAATCAGGTACCACCACTGAACCGGCTATTGCATTCCGTCTGATCAAAAATCATCTTGAAAAGAAATACGGAAAAGTAAATGCAAAAGAACGCATTATTGCTATAACAGATAAAGCAAAAGGCGCGTTGAAAAAACTTGCTGCCAACGAAGGTTATCCCACATACAATATTCCTGATGACGTTGGGGGCAGGTATTCTGTGCTTACTCCTGTTGGCCTTGTACCCATTGCCGTTGCGGGAATTGACATAAAAAAAATAGTTGCAGCAGCAGTTGCAGCAGAAAAAGATATTTGCGCATCCGGCGATCTTGATAAAAATCCTGCTGCACTATACGCGGCAACACGCAGCGCTCTTTACGGTAAAGGAAAACAAATAGAAATTCTTGCCAATTTTCAGCCATACCTGCAATATTTCACCGAATGGTGGAAGCAGCTTTACGGCGAAAGCGAAGGGAAAGAAAATAAAGGTATTTTTCCGGCAGGCGTAAACTTCACCACCGACCTGCATTCCATGGGGCAATACATACAGGAAGGGTTACGCAATATTTTTGAAACGGTGATTTCAGTCGGACAGCCGAAAAAGAAACTTCTCATCCCATCAGATAAAGAAAACCTTGACGGCTTGAATTTCCTTGCAGGAAAAGGCATACAGGAAGTTAATAAAATGGCTGAACTTGGAACTATGCTTGCCCATGTTGACGGAAATGTACCGAATATCAGGATTTCCATTCCTCAATTAAACGAAGAAAGCATAGGCGAACTTATTTATTTCTTTGAATTTGCCTGCGGACTCAGCGGATATTTGCTCGGCGTAAATCCTTTTGATCAGCCTGGAGTGGAAGCGTATAAAAATAATATGTTTGCTTTGCTTGATAAACCAGGGTTTGAAGAACAATCGAAAATTATTAAAGCGCGATTGAAGTAAGGACGCCTCTAAAAACCTCATCGTCATTGCGAATCCGACAAAGAAGGATGAAGCAACTAAGCGAAGCGACTCATGAACACCTTAAATAGAATAAAATAATATGTGAATAATCTTAAAAAAATTACCGAACTGTTGTCATACAATTTTAACTATATTTGAATCTTTATTGCGATACAACCCCAATGACAAATAAAGAAACGGCATATAAAAAAATATCCGAGCTTATCGTACGCTTTGACGAGCAAATTCAATCGTATAAAAAAACGGAGTATAACGAAACGCAAACCCGACGCGATTTTATTGATCCTTTTTTTAAAGCATTAGGCTGGGATATTGACAATGAACAAGGATTTGCCGAATCGTACAGAGAGGTAATTCACGAGGATAAAATAAAAGTGGGCAGAGCAACTAAATCTCCCGATTATTCTTTCCGCATAAGTGATGCTAAGCGGCTGTTTTTTGTTGAAGCAAAAAAACCGAGTGTTGCAATTAAAGAAGAAATACAATCCGCTTTTCAGGTGCGCAGGTACGGATGGAGCGCTAAACTTTCTGTTTCCATCGTCACCGACTTTGAAGAATTTTCGATTTATGATTGCACAAAAAAGCCAAACCCAACCGACAAAGCAGGGATTGCCCGCATAGAATATATTACTTATAAGGATTATCTGAAAAAGTTTGATTTTTTATGGGAAACATTTTCTAAAGAACAGGTATTAAAAGGCGGATTAGACAAATATGCGCAAAGCAACATCCAAAAAAGAGGAACCGAAACTGTTGACAAAGATTTTCTTCAATCGCTTGACAATTGGCGTACATACCTTGCCACAAGCATAAGCTGGAACAATAAAGAATTAGACGAGGACGAACTTAATTTTGTGGTTCAGCAAACAATTGACCGTATCATATTTTTGCGTATAGCAGAAGCGAGAGGTGTTGAGTTATTCAGCAATTTACAAAATGCAATAAAGACAGGCGACTACTATAAAAATCTTTTCAGCATTTTCAGAGAGGCTGACGACAAATACAATTCAGGACTTTTTGATTTTAAAAAAGACAGCATCAGCAAAAACCTGAAAATTGACAATAAAGTCATTAAAAATATTATCAACGATTTGTATCATCCGAGCCCTTATGCCTTTGATGTAATGCCTGTTGAAATTCTCGGAACAGCTTATGAGCAATTTCT
>Ga0265292_1002185_pt1 | contig 14315 bp, 14 predicted proteins | sample Munlanlewell296A_FD_189080 | JGI IMG/M metagenome (GOLD analysis project Ga0265292, IMG submission 189080) | Leachate microbial communities from a municipal landfill in Southern Ontario, Canada - Leachate well 296A | ecosystem: Engineered > Solid waste > Landfill > Unclassified | place: Canada...
TTTTATCGTAGGGGTCGGCTCCTCTGATCCTACTTCACGAGCCATGTTTAAGTGCCAATTACCATCAGTTCCCAATCCCGAATAATATAGCTTTAAACCGTCATTATCACTAAAAACTGACGGAAATATTAAATGATTTAAATCATAATTTTTGTCACGCATTAATAAAAATCCTTGATCCTCAAAAACCGAATCACAAGTTAATGGCAAAATACTTCTTGCTAATTTTATTCCACTACTATCCGATTGATGAAAAAATAAATATAAATCATTTTTTTCAATGTAAGGAAATGGACCATCAGCTCCATAAAATAATACCTTGTCATCGGGACAACGTATCCAAGTAATCAAGTCGTCAGAATAAGCCAATTTTATTTTAAAACCGCCTTCACCCCAAGCTCCGAAAAATAGATATGTACGGCTATTTTGGAAAAAAGGATGGCCGGAAAAAACCCCCTTATATTCCGAATATGAGTTTGACAATATTACCGGAGAAAGGTTTTGTGAACAATTATATTCAAAATCACACGCAGTAGAATATATCCCGTAAACTGAGTTACTATCATATCTAGTAACGAATAATAAATATCCCGTTTGTGTTTTTATGATGCTTGGATTTGATAAATCTGCTTCAATATTTAATATTTCTTTTTTCATTTGCCAATCAATACCATTGACAGACTCAAAATATCCCAATGAGTAATATGTTTCTGAAGGTCTTTTGATAACAAAAATTCCTTTATAAATATCACCCTCTTTAAAAATATTTACTTGAAGATGATTGTTATAGTCATTGACATAATTTATTGTTAAGGGATTTTCCGTCGCCTTTACAAACTCAAGTGCAGATACGTTCTTATTTAAAAACAAATAAATTACCAAGACTAATAATAGTTTTGACAGTTTTTTAAACATGTTTTAAAATTTTAGTTTTTTAATATTTATTTAACCTTTAATATTTAATATTTAATATTTTATTTTTAATGTCTACCGCTTATAACCTACAAAAATACATATTTACATTGTTCCATTGCTTTATTTATCTCGATATACCATATTGAAGTCAGTGATATAATATAGCCATGAGCGCAAAGCTATCGGTTTTGATGATCACAAAAAATGCAGCTGAGACTTTGGAGAAGTCACTAGCTTCAATAAAGAAAATTACAGATGAAATAATCATTGTCGACAGTAAATCAACTGATCGGACGGTTGAAATAGCCAAAAACTACCTTGCAAAAGTTTATATCAAGGAATTTTCTGATATTGGAAAACAAAGGATATTTGGTCTATCAAAAGCCACCAGTAAATGGATTTTAATTTTAGACTGTGACGAAATAGTTTCCGAAAAATTAATGAAAGAAATTAAATCAAAAATTGAGAATAATAGAATTACAATTAACGGGTACTACATTCCATACCAAAACTTTTTTCTAAACAAGCCGCTTCAATATGGTGGAGAAGATTATAAAATGCTTCGACTTTTTAGACGTATTAAACTCGCCATTAAACCTTCCTTAGTTCATAATAAAATTCAAGTTAAAGATGAAAAAGTTGGCTATTTAAAAGGGAAAATATTTCATCATTCTTACCGGTCGTTTTTTCAGATATTTTCTAAATTTACTGATTATGGAATAAGAATGGGAAAAGAGAAATTTTTAAATAGAGAAAAGCCCACCTTTAAGAAAATTTTCATATACCCAATTCACATGTTCTGGGCAAGATTTATAAAAGATAAAGGCTATGAAGATGGTTTTTTTAGAATACCATTAGATTTAGGATTCGCGTATATGGAATTCATGACTTATGTAACTTTATTTATATTAAATATCAAAAATAAAAAATCAAAATGACGGATCAAAATTTAAAAATCGGTTTTATTTTTGTCTTATACAAAACACCTCAATCGGAAGTTTCGAGATTAAAAAAAGAAATTAAAAACTTAAAGTTAAAAGATTTTCAAATATATTTTGTTGATAACACAAGCAATCAACAAGGCTATGCTGCTGGCGTCAATGTTGGTTTAAAAAAAGCAATCAAAGATGGATGTGAGTTATTTGTGATTGCAAACCCAGACATATCATTTGACCAATTAGACTCATTAGACTCATTGGACCCATTAGCTGCATTAAAAAAATTTGACATCTTTGGCTTTGCCATGAAACAGCAAGGAAAAATTTATTATGGTGGTGAAATTGATAAATTGCGAATGAGTGGGGGACTGATTATTGAAAAACCAAAAACTCGTTTTATTGCAACCGACTTTGTTTCTGGATCATTAATGTTTATAAAAAAAAGTGTTATTGATAAAATAGGTCCGCCAGCCGGCGGATTTGACGAAAAATATTTTATATATTATGAAGAAGTTGATTTTTGCTATCGGGCAAAAAAATTGGGATTTAACGTCGGCGTTGACACAAAGCTATTTTATGAACATTTTGAAGTCTCGCAAGATAACCCAAACAAAGAATTTTATCTCTTTAAAAATCATTTAAAGTTTTTATTTAAATTTGGGACTCTTAAGCAAAAAATTTATGAGTTTTTGAGAATTCCTAAAACAGTTTTCGAAGAAATAAAAAAACGACCCTTTTATTTAAATTTTTTCAGTCTTAACATATCGTCGATCGTTAATAAAATCCTTCACTTTGCATTATTTTTAGTCTTAATTAATTACTTCAAGCCGGAAGAATACGCAATATATACTTTATCTTGGACTCAAATAGGCCTTTTTTTACCACTATTGGATTTTGGGACAACTTCATACGGTTTAGTACACATTAATGAATCAATTGACCGGAAAATAAGAGAGCTTTTCTCGCTGAGATTTTATTTATCGTTAATAACCTTTGTTTTGACGTTAATTATAGCCCTGTTATTTCATTATCCGACCTCCATCCTTATTCCGATTAGCCTTATTTCTTTCGTGATCTTTGCCAACATGTTTTCCGGTACTTACCTTATTCTTTCTTCAGTTAAACAAAAATCTTATCTCGCTTCGATTGTTTCCATGGTGTTTCAAATATTTTTAGTAATTTCGTTAATTATTGGTGTTTTAATTACAAAGAAATTAATGACTGTATTTGTAATTACTTTTGTTTTATATAATATTTATTCCTTAATAAACTATTTGCTAGTCAAAAACGAGGTAGGTAGTTTATCTTTAAAGATTGATTTAAAACAATGGTCAATAATAATAAAAAAATCTTTTGTTTTTCTACTCATCAGTTTAATAGCGGGATTTTATTCTAAAGTCGACGTTCTCATTTTAAATTTTATAAAAGGTAGACAAGCCGTCGGGATTTATTCTGCTGGTTATCGTTTTTTAGATGCTTTAATGTTTGTTGTCTCTGCTTATAACTTTTCGTCAATGTCAATATTTTCTAAATTAGCCAGAGAAAATAAGAAAAGTATTTTTATCAGTAAAATTAAAAAGGACGTCGTTTTAGTTTCTTCACTGGGTATGTTTATTGCACTCGGCTTTTATTTTTTAGGTCCGATTATCTTGCCTATCGTATACAAAAGCACTTACCTTCAATCAATCCAGGTTTTAAGAATAATTATTTTCGCCTTGCCCTTGGTATTGTTAACTTCAGTTTTTCTAAATTCTATCTATGCTTTAAACAAAACAAAAACAGTTATTTATATTTTCCTGTTTCAATTAATTTTTAACATTAGTTTAAATTTATATTTTATTCCTAGATTTAGTTTTTTTGCGTCTGCTTATATTACTCTAATGAGCGAATTTCTCAACACCCTAATTTGTTTTATAATTTTAAAGAAAGCTTTAAATGAAAATTTCCGTTGACGGGGGAGCATTAAACCCGAAAAATCACCAGAGATATGGTACCGCCGTTTTTTCCGAAAATTTAGTAAAAGCCTTGCAACTTTATGATAAAAAAAATAAATATTTTGTTTATACTTTTAGAAACATTCGGCCTAAACTTTTCTGGTTAAAAGCTAGAGTAAGCCTTGAAGAACTAAAGCAAAAAAATAATTTTTTTTTAGCATTAAATCAAGCCTCTCCTCTCTACACATCAGGAAAAGTTATCAGCTTTTGCCATGGTCTTTCGTATCATTACTACACAGAATATTATTCAAAAAAAGACGTTGATCGTTTAAGCCAACAGTTGGAGGAAATGATTAAAAGATCTGAGAAGATAATAGTTTCTTCACAAAAAGTTAAGCAAGAACTTGTTTCAATATATCGATATATTGAAACAAGAGTATTTGTTAGCCCCTTTGGAATACCATTCGATATGAAAAAGGGAGAAATCAAAAAGAAATATAAATACTTTATTTTTGTTGGTATGAATCATCCAATAAAAAATATTGATTTTATAAAACAAGCATTTAATGAATTTAAAAAAGACAAAAAATATTATGATTATAAATTAAAAATTTTGACGAAAAATATTTCACGAAAAAGACTCAAAGATTTTTATCAACACGCAACTGCTTTATTAACAGCTTCTCACTATGAAAGTTTTAGCTTTCCCGTACTAGAAGCTTTATCTCAAGGCTGTCCTGTCATAGGATTAAAATCTGCCATAATTCCAGAGCTAAAATCATATGTCAACATGGCTCGAGATCTTGATGAATTTATTGAGAAAATGAAAGAAATTAAAATAAAACCAAGTGTACAATCGATTAATCAATTATACGAAATATTTAACTGGAAAAATTATGTTTATAATTTAGTAAGATTATATTGATAATATGAAAATATCTGCAGTAGTTTTAACCAAAAACGAGGAAAAAAATATTGAAAGGTGTTTAAAATCATTGGATTTTTGTGATGAGATAATCATCATTGATGATTATTCAACCGACAAAACAGTTGAAATAGTTCATAAAGTTCTTAAAGTTCATAAAGTTTATAAAGTATTTCAAAGAAAACTAAACAATGATTTTGCGGCTCAGAGGAATTTTGGATTAAGTAAAACGAATAATGAATGGGTTTTGTTTGTAGATGCTGATGAGGAAATCAGTAAAGAATTGAAAAAAGAAATTGTTTCATTGTTTCATGGTTCAGTTGTTAACGTAAATGCCTTCTATTTAAAACGCCGTGATTATTTTTGGAATCAGGAATTAAAATATGGCGAAGTAAAACAAATTAAACAAATAGGTCTTATTAGACTCATTCTCAAAGACTCTGGGAAATGGATGGGCTCAGTTCATGAAGTTTTTCACACTGCAAATAATGTTGGCCAACTAAATGGATTCCTCAATCATTACCCTCATCAAACTTTAAAAGAATTCATTAATGATATTAATAATTACTCAAGCATACGAAGCAAGGAATTATTTAATAGAGGGGCAAAGACTAATGTATTTGAAATTATGTTTCTGCCCTTTTTTAAATTTATCTACAACTACTTTTTTAATTTAGGATTTTTAGATGGCCCAGCTGGTTTTACTTATGCTTTCATGATGAGCTTCCATTCATTTTTAGTCCGAGCAAAACTTTATCAACTGATAAATAAACAATGAATATTTTGTTTTATTTAACTGCTTTTTTATTCTCCCTAGGTCAATTAGGAAGAGTCTCTTTATTTAATCAACAAGTAAATTTTTATTTATATGAAATTACTTTAATAATGAGTCTTTTTTTTCTCTTATTTAAATATCGTTTTGAAATGCTTAAATTCAGCTGGAAAAATTTTAAGCCGATTTTCCTTTTCTTTAGTATTTTATTAATCTCCTTATTAAACAATTGGACAAAATATAGTCTATTTGAAAATATCGTTGGCTTTTTATATTTATATCGGCTTCATCTATATTTTATTTATTTTTTTTATCTTCATTATCATTTAAAAATTTATAAAGAGTTTTCCATAGTTATTAAAAGAGGGGTCATAGGTATCGCTATCCTAACCATTATTTCAACTCTAATTCAATATTTTTTTTATCCTGATCTCCGAAATTTACTATATATAGGTTGGGACCCACATCTATATCGAACCTTTGGCGTTTTTTTTGACACATCAATCTCTGCGTCTATTTTTGCAATTTTTTTCCTTACTATCAATCAGCCTATAATCAAAGTAATTTATTTAATATTAGTGGCTCTTAGTTTTTCTCGTTCTATTTATCTTGGCTTATCATTAACATTGATCCATTTGTTTATCAGTCAGAAGCAACTTAAAAAAATAATTTTATTTTTGCTATTTTTTATTACCTTGATTTTTTTTATTCCAAAACCGGCTGGCGAAGGAGTTAATTTAAAAAGATTTTACTCAATTGAATCGAGAATTGAAGATTATCTGCTGGGAATAAATCTTTGGAAAAATAAGCCCATTTTTGGTTATGGATATAATCGAATTCGCTATATTAAAAATAGTAATTCTGTACATTCTGGCGCCACTTTCAGTTCTAGTTTTCTCACAATTTTAGTATCTTCTGGAATCCTGGGGTTATTAAGTTTTATTTGGGTTTTATGGAGTTTAAGAAAGTCTAGTAAAATTGCTCCAATTTTGTTGATATTTTTATCTATAGTTTCTTTGTTTGATAACGTAATCTTGCATCCATTTATTTTATTCTTATTATTTATTAATCTTTCTGATAAATAATTTTAAGAGTTTTTGTTTCAACGTTGCCGGCAATATCTTGAGCTGTCATAACTATCTGGTTCTCTCCGTCCTTTAAACGAACTGATGTCTCAAAATTACCGTTGGCGTCAACAACAACCGGTAAATCGTTAACATGGATATAAGTTTCTTTATCAGTATTTCCTTTTATTTTTATTTCTTGATTATTTGTTGTAGAGTTGTCCGAAGGTTCGGTAATCTCTAATTTTGGTTTCTCATTTTTATAAAAAACTTTATAAGAAATGGTATTTTTCTCTGTTTTAGTATCTTTTGACTTAGCCTTAATATAAATATAATTATCACCTTTTTCCAAATCACCAATCTCTTCACTAAAAGTATCTGAAGAAGATTCAATTTCCTTAACTTTTTTAGAGTTTAAATAAAAATCCAAATTATCAAAATTTAATACTGATCCGGAAATAATAATCTTTGCGCTATTGGTAGCCTGAGGAATTGAAGAAATATCAATAGAACTAAAACTGTCTTCAGTTTTTACTAATGGTTTAGTTGATGGCTGAGGAAAAACTCCAGAAATAAAACTTGAGGTGCTTAACAAAAGTTTAAAACCAACGGTAAAAATAAAATAAAGAACAACAAAAAGAATCACGACATATAAAAAAATCGTGTTTTTTACTTTTTTTTCCTGAACTCTTTCTAATCTTCCCATGAGTAATTATACAATTTAACTCAAACTTATTTTATCAAAAAATTATTGACCAAACAATTGACGTTTTTTAATAAAAGATTGCAACCCTATCTTCATAAAATCTTCATATACCCTTTTCTAAAATATAAACGTGATTGAAAAGAAAAATATTATTCAGCGGCTAAAAATAATTAGAGGTCACCTGAAAACGGTCTCCTGTATGGTTAATCGGGGAGATAATTGCTTTGATATTATTCAACAGTTGAGAGCTGTTAGAGGCGCATTAAGAAAACTTAATTTGCTGATTCTTGAAAAACATCTGCGAACATGCGTTTTTAAAAATACCGATAAAAAACAACAAACTTTAATTACCAGTTTTATAAATCAATATGCCTAAGTCATTGATAATAGGAGTCATTCTTTTTTCATTGATAACCACTGTTGGCTCATATTTTTTATTCGCAAGTACTAATAAGCCGCAAATCCCTATTATTTCGTACAGTTCTTCTGATAAAGAAAGACCAAACGTTGAAGCAAAGGTAACTTCGGTGGATTTTGGCAATATAAAAGTATCTGAAGAAAAATCGAAAGATTTTGTGATAAAAAATATTGGGAAAAAACCATTGCAACTTTCTAATTTTTCAACTAGTTGCGATTGTACTGTTGTCCAGTTTATCTATAAAGGTAAAACAAGCGATGAATTTAGTATGCACGCCCAAGCTGAATATGTGGCAGAAATTGCTCCTCAAACCGAAGCGAAAATAAGAGTTATTTATAGACCATATGTTATGCCGGTCTATGGAGTCGTCGGACGGGAGGCCTATATTTCCACCAATGATCCTTTAAATCCGAAACTGATTTTTAAAGTTAAATCTTTTGTAAAATAATCATGAATACAAGTTTTTTATTTGGAATTTCTTTGACCGCTTCATTTCTTGCTGGAGTCTTGGCTTTATTTGCACCTTGTTGTATTACTTTTCTATTTCCCTCTTATTTAGGAACTATATTTAAAGAAAGCAAAAAAGTTGTTCTGTACACTTTTATTTTTGCCCTGGGACTTTCATTTATTCTTATACCGGTCGCCTTAGGTTTCCGATTTTTTGTCTTTTTCCTTGACGACTATCACAAGCAAATATATTATCTGGGAGCTTTCATTTTAATCAGCATGGGAATAATGACTTTGAAACCAATCTTTCATATTCCCCAATTTTTCCATGTTCAACCAAAATTAGATAAAAAAATTAATGCGGGCTCGGTTTTTGGTTTAGGTCTTATGTCAGGTCTTACTTCTGCCTGTTGTGCGCCGGTTTTATTTGCGGCCGTTACTTTAACTACTCTTTCCCCATCACTTCTCCAAGCATTGATTGTCTCAATGGCTTATGTGTTAGGAATTGTGTTTCCTTTGTTTCTCCTTTCACTGGGTTATGAAAAATTTTCCAAAAAAATAGGAGGAGAAAATAGGCAAAAAATGTATACAGTTTTAAAATATATTGGAGCTTTTATATTTGTTGTCTCCGGAATCCTCATCGGCATATTTAATTTTTATAACAAAATTCAGATGAAACAAATGGACGGATATAGCAAATCAATACGGATATTAGTTTTTGAGATAGCCAAGTGGTTCCAAAATCCCATTCTTGATATTTCCGTATTTCTAATTATTGTGTTTATCTTTTATAAATTACTCAAACATGGTTCAAAAACTGAACCAATAAAATAATATGAATAAGCGAAAAGGGAATGCTTCTAATCTATTAAATCGATATGCTATTCCATTACTAGGAATAAGCTTGGCGATTAATTTGTTGTTATTAGTTTCCGGAATTGTTAAAACAAAGAGTAATTCACTTTCCTCGACCAACAAAACAACTGTTAAAGTTGATCCTTCCAAAGACAATTTGTTTAACGAAATCAATCCTGAAAAAGGATTTGAGATCAACGCAAAATTTGGTGACCTTGGTCCGAAAATGTTATCTCTCGGTGTGATCGATTATGACAAATTCAAGAGCACCTATGAAAAATCTGGGCAAAAAATACCTGCCGAATTAGACGGAATTTTAAAAAATAATGTAAACAAAAAAGTTAAAATAACCAGGGATAATTCATACTTTCTTCTGAATTTTTTTTGGGCGGTTGGGCTAGCTAATAAATCAAAGATTCTTGATGAGGGTGAAATCATGAAATACGGCGGTCTAAAAGAAGCGGGTAACTTTGCTTCAACTGGAGGATGGTCACTGGCAAAATCTAACCCGATGGATTATTATTCAAAAGCAAGTTTAATACCCTTAACAAAAGAGCAAGAAGATTTGGTTGCCAAAGTTTCGTCAAACGTATACCGACCATGTTGTAATAATTCAACGGCATTCCCCGATTGTAATCACGGAATGGCCCTTTTGGCCGTATTTCAGTTGATGGCATCAAATGGCGCAACAGAAAATCAAATGTATGAAGCTGGTAAATATTTTAATGCCTTTTGGTTCCCAGGCAACTATTATGACCTAGCTTTATATTTTAAGAATAAGGAAGGAAAATCATTTAAAAATATTCCGGCTCAAGTTATTTTAGGGAAAGATTATTCATCAGCAACAGGATCTCAGACGATCAAACAATGGCTAGCGGGTAAAGGTTTAATCCAGGAACCACCAAAACAAGGTGGCGGATGTGGGGTATAATATAGAACATGAGAATATTGTTAATTGAAGATGAAAAAAGGTTGTCACACTTTGTCAAAAAAGGTCTGACCGAAAATGGATTTGCGGTAGACCAGGCGTTTGACGGCGAAGAGGGATTATATCTGGCACAACAGGAAACTTATGATGTAATAGTAATGGACGTAATGCTTCCAAAAATGAGCGGAGTTGAAGTTTGCAAAAAAATACGTTCATTGAAAAAAGAAACTCCGATTCTTATGCTGACGGCCAAGAGCGAGCTTGAAGATAAGATAGAAGGATTAGATTCAGGAGCCGATGATTATCTGACAAAACCATTTGAATTTGGCGAACTTAAGGCAAGGATTAACGCTCTCCTTAGACGAAGTTATCACCAAGTCTCAAACAACTTAACTATTGATAATTTGGAAGTTGATCCTTCAAAACATACAGTTTTCCGAAATAAAAAACCGATAAAATTAACTCCAAAAGAGTTTTCTATTCTTGAACAGCTCATCCGCCAAAAACACGAAGTCGTTACGAGAACCCAAATTATCGAACATGTTTGGGATTATAATTTTGATAGCCTTTCAAATGTTGTCGATGTTTTTATCGGAACTCTCCGAAAAAAAATTGACAAAGGTGAAAAAACAAAACTAATTCATACTCTGCATGGAGTTGGTTATATGATTACAGATAAAACGCCAAAAATATGAAAAAACTAAAAGCTAGTCTAAGGTATCGTTTATTTTTCTGGTACATCTTAAGTCTTTTATTTTTAGGATTTTTTATTATTCTTACCGTCCATATTTATAAACTTCCTTACAGTAATTTATTACTTACAACTATTTTTCTAATATTATCCACTGTTGGTTTTGTAATTATTTACAGATTTACAAAATCCTTAATATCTCTCACTTCTCAAATGAAATTAATTTCCAGCAAAAATCTTGATGAAAGAATTACGATCATTAAGGGAAGCGATGAAATAAGTGAGTTGGCAATAACATTTAATGAACTGCTTGACCGATTAGATAAAGCGTTTAGAAGAGAGCGTCAATTTATTGGTGATATTGCCCACGAGTTAAAGACGCCACTGTCAACTTTAAAAAGTAGTTTTGAAGTAACCCTTCAAAAGGAAAGGTCTAATGAAGAATATAAGAGAATAATAAAAGATTCAATTAATGAGACGGACAAGCTTACTAAAACTCTAAAAGACGTCTTGGATTTGGCCTGGACAGAAGTGCCCAATGAATCACAAAAGGAAGTATTTGATCTTTCTGAAATGATTAGTGAACTTGTTGAAATTGGACAGAAATTATCTTTAAAAAAGCAGATTAAAATTATTTATTCCATTGCTCCCAACATCAAAATGAAAGGGTTTAGAGATCGGTTAGGAAGAGCGATTCTAAATATAATTGATAATGCTATTAAATATACTTCTAACAATGGAAAGGTACATATAGCGCTTCTTAAAGAACAAAATAACGCACTTATCACTATTAAAGATAGCGGTCAGGGAATTGAAGAGGTGGAGCTTAGTCATATTTTTGACCGTTTTTATCGGGGAGCAAAAACAAATAAAATATTTGGCGCAGGACTCGGGCTGGCAATTGCAAAAGCAACTATTGAGATTCACCGAGGAGCAATCCAGGTTAAAAGCAAATTAAATTATGGTTCAACTTTCACAATTGCCATTCCTCTTTCATAAGTTTTTTTAATTAAGGTACATTTACCATAAAATCTTTATTTTCAACGCTTCCATCAGGCATCGTAACCGTTGTCTTTACTCGCCAAGGTCCACGCATCGACATATTTCCAACCGCTGAATACCGACCGTTTCCTTGAGAAGTTGCGTTCCCTTGCTGAGTTCCCATATTCATGGCTGTCATATTTAAATCAAATGTGACAGTTGCATTATTAACCGGCTTACCGTTTTTATCCTTTACATCAATAAAGAATGTTGCCGGTCCTGGTTGAAGAGGATTTGGATTAGTAGAAAGAGAAATACCACCTCCGTTAGAACTAGTCTCGGAATTAGAGGTTGACATTACATTCCATCCAAAAAATGCTGTTATACCAATCATTATTGCTAAAATGATCAATAAAGTTTTATTATTCATATAATTTGCCTCCTTTCTTTTTTATTTAATTAACATTTATCATCATCATAAGACCACCTGGTTCATGGTGATCGTTTGTTGTGTGATGGGGAATATGACAATGCAGCATCCATTTACCCGGCCTATCTGGTGTAAATTCAATATCATACCGCTCGCCTGGAGCTACAGAGACAACGTCTTTTGTCCATTGAGCACTTTCCGGGACATCATTTCCGTCAGTGGCCACGATTTTGAATGGAAAACCATGGAGATGCATTGGATGAATCATCTGTCCTGAACCAATAAAACGTAAACGTATTTTTTGCCCCACTTTTGCTTCTATATTTTCGGTATTGGGATATGATTTACCATTAATAGTAAAGTAATTACCATCCATTCCCGTTGCCGGCATTGCCGCATATGTTTGTCCGCCAATCACGCGCCACTCATTCAACATTAATATTTTATCTATATCGGGCTTTGAAGTAAGACCTCCCTGAGGTTCGATAATAAATGCTCCGGAAAGGCCAACTGATATTTGTTTATCTGAATCAAAATGAGAATGATACCAATAGGTACCGGCTGGTTTTGCCACAAATTCATAGGTAAATGTTTCGCCCGGTTGAATAGGTTTTTGTGTTTCATTAGGAATACCGTCCATATTATTTGGAACTTGTACTCCATGCCAATGAATTGTTGTTGGTTCGGAAAGATTATTATTAACTAATATGCGTACTTTATCTCCGTCAGTTACACGGATAAGTGGTCCCGGAACCATACCATTATATGTCCAAGCAGTGACCACAACATCTTTCAGAATATTCCACCTTATTGGTTGGGTTATCAAATTAAATACTTTCGTGACACCTTCTAATTTAAAAGGTAGTTCTTGAAGTCCTTTAGTTTCTTTAGATTTAGCAACACCTTTTTCCGGGATTGCTTCCATAGCTTTTTCCGCTTCAAGGTTTGTGTTTGTATTAGCTAATTGTGTGGGGGGATTATTATTTCTAGTTAACTTTTTTTGTACAAAAAAAGACAAGATAATAACTGTTATCACGATAGAAAAAATGATTATTTTTTTATTAATTTTTTTCATAAGAAATTGCACATGCTTGATTATTATTCTTTACTAATAAATAGAATGAAATCGCTAAAAGAATAATAGAAACATATGATAATTCAGCTCCTCGATATGGTAGATGCATCAGACTCCCACCCAATCCCAAAAGAGAAAGAACAGGTAAACCGCAGGTAGCACAACCGCTTGCCACAATACCAAGGATTGAGTTACCGCCAACCACTAGTTTCAAATTCTTACTATTTTTTAGTATGCGTATTTTACTAAAAAGTAAAGTTAGATTTGCCCCCGTTAAAAGAGCTATTAAAAACAAAGTTGTCAGACCTAAACCACTCATCGCAGTCCACATTCCCTGAAAAAGAGTAAATAATATTTTGAATTTATAAACAATATTATACTCACCCAACAAAGTGTCTTTTAGAAGACCGATATTCATTAGGTAGGTAATCAAAACAACATAGAGAAAAGCGATCACCAACGTTGGAATGATAAAACGTTTAGATAATAAGTTCATTCCGTATTACTTTAACAATTGGTCAATAATAGTTTTAAAAGCGTCGACAGGTTGAGCGCCGACCAACATCTGAGTCTTTCCTTTATTGTCAATCACAAATGTTGTTGGAGTCCCATTTACGCCTGCAGTGGCGCCTTCAGCAACCTCATCCTTAACAGCTTTTGCATATTTTCCCGAATCAAGACATTGTTGAAATGACAGTTGATTCACTCCAACTTCAGAGGCTAATGGTCCCAAATCGGTCAGTGCAAATCCCGTTCCGTTTGAGGTTGTTCTCTCAAAGATTTTATCTGCATAATTCCAAAATGCTTCGCTGCCTCCAAGTTCAGCAATGCATCGTCCCGCTTCTGCTTCTTTTTGGGCGTTCTGATGAAAAGGAAGGGGATAATCACGAAAAACCAAGCGAATTTTATCACCATACGTTTTTATTAATTCTTGTGTTGTGGGATGGAAGCTTTTGCAGAAAGGGCACTCAAAGTCAGAATATTCTACCAGTGTTATTTTCGCGTTTTTATTTCCCCTGATACGTTCGTCATCTGATACTTTTTTTATTTTTCCGGAGGGAACCTGAGCCGAAGGTTTACTGCCCTGTTGAGGAGCAACGGCTTGTACTGGTTTACCAATATTTTTTTCGAGATATTGATTTTTCGTATAAAGAGTTCCGATAAAAAATGAAGCAATAATCAAACTTACCGTAAGAATAGTATTAAGATTTAATTGAAATGGGGCCGAAGAGGACT
>Ga0265292_1002186_pt1 | contig 14313 bp, 14 predicted proteins | sample Munlanlewell296A_FD_189080 | JGI IMG/M metagenome (GOLD analysis project Ga0265292, IMG submission 189080) | Leachate microbial communities from a municipal landfill in Southern Ontario, Canada - Leachate well 296A | ecosystem: Engineered > Solid waste > Landfill > Unclassified | place: Canada...
TGGGGTCTTCCATCCGCTTCCTGGCTTTTTTGCTCAGCAGGCTGTTCATCCCGGAAAACAGGTCGATTTGTGGATTCGGTTGAGATTTCTTGAACATCGTTGTTTATCTTTGTCTATAAGATAAAGCTACGGATTTTAATTGAATCAGCCTAATAATCAGTAACTTATGTTCCACGTGGAACGTATTTATTTATCAACCAAGTTATTAACAGTGCTCCGACTTTTCGGAGTGGACTCATCTTTTAAATTTTTAACGTTGTAATAAACATCGCAAAGCAAACGACCATAGGTAAAAGTGATTAGATTTTTTAATTCCACTTCTTTTCCTTGTATCAAATTTCTTAACTTGATTGTTGCTTGATCGTAACCTTGCTCACCTTTTTCAGGTGTATCATATCCGTTAGGTCTAACGGTGTCCCCGCTTTGTCCTTTCCATTCCCAATTGGGAGAAACTTTGAAAGTGTCTCCGTCAATTACTTCTGTAACTTTGAAACTCATAAGATTAGTTTTTTAATGTTGGGCAAATATACGGTTTTTGGAATTATCTAATTTTAAAGCAAGTGCGTTATTACGCTAATAGTTTTTTAAGATTTTCCCAATTCCAACTATACAATGTTCCCGCACCTTCAACCCTTGTGTAATTTCCATCTTTGTGTCCAATCATTTGAACAATTTTCTTTTCTAAGCCATTTGCTATTTTAACTTCCTTTAAAACACCAGATGCTTTGTATGTCTTTAGTCCAACCATTACTATAACAATGTCAGAAGCTTTAATTTTAGCTTTCGCTTTTTCTTCCCAATCCTTTTCTGGAGCAGCTTCTTTCATTGAGTAATCAATTACCTCAAATGGGGAATCTTCTAATTTTGATTGTCCAATGAGAAATATTTTAAGTATTTCATCATTGTCAAAATCAAAGCTCACAAATACTTTCTTCTTTGTTGTCATTTTATTTTTATTTTAAGTAAAACATTATAATTATCAGGAGTAAAAACACTAAACCGTAAAACGGAAATAGCGTTTGAGAAATCATAATTCGGGGAATGCTTTTTACTTTCTTCTTGAACCTTGTAAAGTCCAGTGAATACAAATGTTCGTTTGAACTCGGTCTGTTTTCAATTACCCATTCATAAAGTTTTCGGAAACACTTTTCTCTATGCAAAAAGAAAGCATCCAAATACCAAAAAATAATTACCAGGAAACATAAAATTAAACAAAGCATTACGGGATTACACGAAAGCCAACTGTCTTTTGATAGAGCAAGCACAACTGCTATCAAAGAAATAAGCCAACCTTTCAACAAAAAAGAGTTGTTAGCCATTCGGGTAATTACCCCCTGTATCAAATCAATTTCTTTGTGCAGTGTTTCTTTGTCCATTATTTTCGTTTTAACCAATCAGAAATTGTTTCTAATGAGTTGTCAGGATACCAAACCCAATATTCATTTAGATTACTTGTTGCTCTTTCAATTCTCGGATAAATCTGTAAATACTCATTCCCATTCCAAGTTCCGCTGTTGTCTGCTAATGGTAGAAGTGCAATTTTTTTATTCGGTAATTTAAACGGGTCAGCGATACCAACTTCCCAGTTGCACCACTTAGATGCTACTGCATTGTTCGTAGCAAGTAAAATAAACTTGTCGTTCAAAGAAATAATTTGGTTCTTGATTTTTTGTGCTGTTATTCCGTTTGTTCTTTCAGGCATTGTTTCATCAGCCCAATCCACATAAATACTGATGCCAAGATTTTCAAAGAATATTTTTGCTTGCTCAACTACATCTTTATCGTGGTGTGAATGAGAAAGGAAAATACTTGTAACCGAAACTGATTTAGAAAACATTCGGCTTTCATTCACTATACCTCTTAGCCCTCTTGCTCCTGCTTTTGCCCCTGCTATGGATGCAAATTCTGATTTTGTAAATATTGACATATCTTAAAATTACTTGGATAGAATTAAGTTCAAATTTACGCTTTATTTATTTCCCCTCCACAATTTTAATTTCTTCCGCTGTCAATCCGTAAAGTTGGTATACTAATTCATTGATTCTGTTTTCGCAATAATCAATCTTGCTTTCAATTTGCGAAACTTTTGTTTGCAGTTTTGTTTCTGATTTTTCATCATTAAGTTTCAAAAGTTGGTCAACTAGTTTTACGATTTCATTATGTTGTTTATTTTCATCACTATCCTTAAGATCAATTAAGGCAATTGGTAGTTTCTCAAGGTAACTTCCTTTAATTTTTGGGAAAGTCTGTCTTAAATCTGAAAAATTATGTTTCCAATAATTAGCTATGAGAGATGAATTAAGTATTCCCAAAATAAATTTCAAATTAATCTCAGAATCTGTTTTTGGAACAATCATAAAAACAGTGTTTAAGCAACAATATCCTCTTTCATCGAGAGCACAAATTGGAATTAGACCAATCTGTCGGACAATAATTTTCGGATTTGCATTATGGAAAGTTTCATCCCAGCATCCACCACTTCTGGCTTCACGGTTGAAATAAGCAAGTAAATTACTGTAACTCATTTCCCATTTATTTACATCTTTTCCTGTATAACAAGGGCGATGATACTTTGTGATTAAAGATTTTTCTTCTTCGTTGATTACATCTGCTTTATAAATCTTCCTGTCTCGTAGTTGCATTCCAAATTTTACAAAGTATTTGTCTTCCAAGTCATAGGTTTTTCTTTTAAATTTTGTTTTCTTTTCTGTAGAGATAAAAATTTTACCCTCATTTTCCTTGAAATTGTTTTGATCAAATTCTTTGATAGTAATCTCGTCAAGGGAGTTACCATTCCATGTTGAATGAATAAAAGTTGATGTTTTTTTACTGTTAGTTTTTGATAAGATTGATATTGAGGTGTCTACAGAAGCACCCGAAAATACTTTACCAGAAATATTGTTTATGGTTACGATATTTGATTTTTCCAAGATGGTTTCTCTTAAACCCAAAAGTCCATTGTTTGAAAGGTAATTACTTGGAGTAATGAATCCCAAACTTCCGTTATTTTTTAATATTTGCAGACCTCTTTCAAAAAATAAATGATAAAGATCAATTTTGAACGATGCACTTTTGAAATTCTTTTTAAAATAAGTAAGCATCTCATCATTTCTAAATTCTCCTTCAATTAATACGTAAGGTGGATTCCCAATCACAACATTGAATCCGCCTTGATCGAAAATTTCCGGGAAAGCATTTTCCCAACTGAAAGGTTTAATTTTCTTTTCAAAACCAAAATCTAATTCAGACAAATAAAAGTCAGTGCCAATAAGACTATTACCGTCTTTGATGTTGTTCTCTAATGTCGGCAAAACCCGTTCATTCCATATCTTAAATTGTTGTTGGATGGACGCTTCGGTTTCTCCTTCCAAACATTTGAGTAACAAACTCAATTTTGTAACCTCCACAGCATTTAGATCCAAATCAACGCCGAAAATGTTATTGAGAAGAATTCTTTTCTTTTCTGCAGTTGTCAAATGGCCTTCAGGAGTCAGCGGATTATCTTTCTTTCCTTTGGATATTTTACCATTGTTTGTGTAGTTGTTTTTATGCCAATCCAACAAGTATTGATAAGCACCAATTAAAAAGCTGCCACTGCCGCAGGCAGGGTCAACTATTTTTATATTGGAAATTTCTTTTGGCGTTCTTCCCTTAATTAGTTTTCCAACAGTATTCTTAACAATGTAATCTACAATGTATTGTGGGGTGTAGTATACTCCACCTGCTTTTCTTACTTCTGGTTTTTCTTCAATCTTGGCATGATGAGTAGGAGTGATCCGGATTACTTTTCCAAGGAACTGTTCATAAGCACTACCAAGGATTTCGACGGATAGAACGGAAAATTCATACGGGCATTCAGGATAATAAAGTTCGTTTATGATTGTCTTGATAATTTTATTCTCAATTTTCAGAGTTTCACTAATACGGTCTTTCTTAAGATCAAATAATCCTGAATTGTATTTTTCATCTGCTTTCCGGAATTGTTCGAAAAGATTCAAATATAAGTTGCCTTGTCTTATCGCATGCTTAAGATTCCCATAGGGTTCAACGCTTCTGTCCTCTGCAATCCGGAGAAATATTATCCGGTCAATTGTTCGCTGAACTGCAAAATTTATCTCGTCTTCGTCAAGATTTTTATTGTTCCAGCTTATGTTAACGGCCAAATAAGTTCTCCATCGGTCAAGAGATTCTAAAAAATCTTTGTCAACGGTAGCTGTCCCTTTTTTGTGAGTATCACTTTGGATGAACTTGTCAAAACTACCTTTCAGGACTTGTTCCTTACTGAAAGTCTCCCATATAAAATCAAACTCTGTAAGATAATCTTGGTAGGTAAAGTATTTAATTCTTGCAACTGAAGGTTTGTCATCAGGTTTCGGTTTTTTTGTACAGTCATAGATTGCAAATTCCTCAAAATCAGTGATGATACTTATTGGATGTTTTGCGCTCCATCCGTATCTGCGAATCTGGTAAGCAGGTTGAATATCGTCTTTTACCGAAACACTTGGTTTTTTTGCTTCGACAAAGAAAAGTCTTTTTCCTCCAACTAATCTGAAGGAATAGTCAGGTGCTTTTGTGGCTCCACTAACATTAACTTTGTCTTCATGGATGACCTCTCTATAAGCTTCTGCATAACCTTCTTCATTATCAATGTCCCAGCCAAGTGCTTTGAAAAATGGGTCAATAAAATCTCGTCGGGTTTGTGTCTCGTTATAATCAGAGTTTTTATAAGAGGCAAATTGGTCCTCGAACCGGGTCACGAGGTCGGCGATTCTTTTCTGGGCAGTTAGCTTGTCTATCATTTTATCTTACGTTGACGAACAAATTTACTAAAAAGGAGCGAGGGAATTTGGCTCTTTTGGTTTTGTCTGTGTGTCGGCTTGTGGGTGGGGCAAAACCAAATGTGCCAATTTAGTGGTCGCGGTATATAAAGGAGTGGTCTCGGTGTAGACTATCTCGTTGATAACGTTTACATTGGCTATAACGTTTGTACATACGCATTGCGTATAGCTGGAATTCATCTGTATTGAGTTTAGGAAGCCAGATTTGGGGGCTATACGCTATAGGTATGTTTGTTTTTACTTTCACTGTTACTTTCACAAACGTAAAGATACTATTTTCCAATATCCAGGTCATCAAAAGGGCTGATTATCAGGGAAAGTTTCTTCTGGGAGACATGCGTATATATTTCAGTGGTTTTTGAGCTTTTGTGGCCGAGCAGTTCATGGATATATCGGAGATCCGTTCCTTTCTCTAATAGGTGTGTGGCAAAACTATGACGCAGGGTATGAACCGTGAAGGGTTTCCGGATGCCGGCTTTTCTTTTGCTCTTCTAAATACCGCCTGAATGCTCGTGACACTGTATTGTTCCCCCGCCTGATCCTCGAAGAGCCAGTGTTTGGGCCTATATTGGCGATAGTATTCCCGCAGCAGTTCTAGAACACCCTTAGACAATAATGTCACCCGTTCCTTCTTTCCTTTACCCTGATCATTCCGCATTTGCATCCGGTCAGAGTCGATATCGGTTATTTTCAGGTTAATGGCTTCACTGATTCGTAATCCAGTTTTAAACATGAGAGATTCCGCAGTCTTTTATAAAAGCAAAAGCCCCCTATTAATCGGGAGCCTCAGCAAAATATACCAAACCTATGGAAAAAGAAACCTACGCTTTTCGTCTTACGGGTTTCCTTGCCAGAGTAACTGGTTCCACCTTTTTAGAGGGGAGTTTGCCAAGATGGGTGATGGGATAAAGAGTTTCCATTACCAGGGGAGTGATCTGAAGGTAAGGGAAATCATCCTCAAACAAAACCTGAACTTTTTCCACCGGCAGGTTCTCAGGAACCGATTATCGGATGCGGTTACCCTCACTATCGGCAGAGTTCTTGTCCAGATTGATTTCTTAATGACCATCAGGTGGCTGGCAATCCGGCGGTTGATCTCCGATGTTTCATCGTGGTGAAGATCCTCTGGCAGTGAGACGAATTTTGGTAGATATCGGATGGAATCCTTGACCATTACAACACCAGGAGGCGCCATTGCCATCCATGATTATTGCCCAACCATCAGGATTCAGAAAGTCCCGACATTTGGCTGTTGGGCTGCGTAATTTATTCTATTTTTCGTGATTCAAAGTCCCTTGCCGAATGGTGAACTGTCAAAATCTCAATAGAATCTTTTTTAAGAATCCGGTAGATTATCCGATAATTTCCTTCTATCAATTCTCGAATTTCATTAATTCCCATTTCAGGAACAATTCGTCCGGATTCCGGGCGTGTTTTTAATATCAACGTCTTTGCTTTAATACGCCTGACTTGGTTTTCAGCATATCGTTTGGAGTCTTTTGAAATATAATCAAAAATATCTTGTAGCTCCAAAACTGATTGCTCAGTCCACACTATTTTAGCCATTCATCAATTTTTCTATCCAGTTCTTTGTCTGAAATTACTTTACCCTTATCTGCTTGTTGAATTCCTTTTTCAATTTTGTCAAGCAAAATCATCTTATCAACCAAATCATCGATTGAAAAATGGTCTGGTAATCCAGTTATTGTCTTAATGACATTAGCCTTTGTAAGCATATCTTCTATTTTTTGTAAAGATAAAGAAAAAACCAGTGGTTGTTGAAGCGCGATATTATGCAGCCCGAAATCTTTTGGAATCATGTTCATGCCCAATAAGGTAAGAGTTTTAAACAAATGGAATTCGCCTTTTTTTTTACAAAAGCAAAAGCCCCCTTTTTAGTGGGGGCTTCCGCAAAAAAAAACCTATGAAAAAAGAAAACTACGCTTTTCGGTTTTTGGGTTTCCTTGCCCGGATGAATGGTTCCACCTTTTTAGAGGGGAGTTTGGCAAGAGGGGGAACGGGATAAAGAGTTTCCATGCCCTGTGGTGTGATCCGAAGGTACGGAAAATCATCCTCAAACAGAACCGCTGCCCGTTTTCTGGAGGTTGGTCCATACAGCCGCTAATTGTGACTAAGAAGGTATCGGGATCGACCATCAGGCTTCGAGAAATTAAGGCTCAAGTTATAGATTCGAATTTAGAGTTCCGAATTCCGAGGTGCGAGATTCAGGTAATCTAAAAGTTGTAAGTTCTTCCTTCATAAATACTTGAATCTTATACTTCGTAATTCGGAACTCTAAATTCGAATCTATTAATTCTTCCTTCCTCCTTCTCTTAAAACTTGAGCCTTTATCTTCTCTTCGAATTCGTAAGAACCGTAATAACCAGGACAAGCAAACCCCCTTCGACCAGCACGGGAATATTGTGCCCGATACCGAAAAGAACTCCGGTGAGTGTGCTTCCGACGAAAGATCCGACATTCTGAAAGGTTCCGTATACCCCGGTTACAGTTCCTCTTATCTCGCTGCCGGTTAATAGTGTTACAGCAGCGGGAAGGGTAGTGTTCAGAGACATAAATCCTGCCATAAAGAAAAATGCACTGATTATCAGGGTGATAAGATTGATGTTAAATAATAGCAAAACGGTCATACTGGCTAACAACAACGAAAAACCGGAAACCAGAACGGTAGTCAGCTTGCCCTTGTCGGCCATGATGCTGCTCATTCGGAGAAAGGCCAGCGCAGTTAAAGTTGTTGGAACGAATATCAGCCAGTTTAGGTTTGTTTTGTGTAAAAGATCGAGGTGAACCGGGATCAGGAAGAAAAATGAAGTGAGTACATAATTCATCATAACACCGGCCATCAGATATCCCCATACTTTACGTTGTTTGAATACGGCGATAATATCTTTTCTTTTAATCCCTGAACGATTTTTTGGAACATGGGCTGGCAGGGTGATCTGTATATAAATGATCAGGCCGATTACCAGAACAAGTATCGCCAGAAAAACAACGTTGACGGTCATGAACCGGTGTAAAACAGGTCCGACTATGAACGACAGGATACTGGCTACTCCCACAAAGATTCCCGGATAAGCCATAGCCCGGCTGCGTCGTTCCGGTTCAATCCGATCGCCGATCCAGGCAAACAGAACCGTACCGATGGCCCCTGCTCCCTGAATAGCCCGTGCTAGGATCAGCATCCAGATATCATGTGCAAGAAAACCGATAATTAGTCCAAAGGCATTGATTGATAGACCGATAATGATCATTTTCTTACGGCCGTACCGATCGCTCCAATTGCCGTAAGGGATCTGAAGGAAAGCCTGGGTGAGTCCAAAAACTCCAATGGAAAATCCGACCAGTCCGGGAGTGTTGCCCTCCAGCCCTTCCCCAAAAACCGCCAAAAACGGCATAACCAGCAACAATCCTAATTGCATCAGTGCCAGAGTGACACTTATTCCCAGCAGAAACTCCTTTTCAGGACCCTTGAATAGATTTGCTTTCAATGATGTGTTGATGTGCTGATGTGCTGATGTGCTGATTTTGTCTGATGTCATAATTTAATGATATTTTAAACTTTCAAATCGATTAATCAATATGGTTCCGATCCTCGCTAGTCTTTTATAATCAGCACATCAGCACATCAAAAAATCAGCACATCATCTTGGTACATCAGCACATCAGCACATCAGCACATTATAAGATCGCCTTCAAGATAGGTGATGGCCTCTCCGGCTATTTCGACTCTGCTGCCCCGGTTCCGGCAGAAAATATCTCCGCCCCGTTCCGATAATTGACGCGCTGTTAATTCGGTTTTTGCTAATTGCCTGCTCCAATAAGGAATCAGCGTGGTATGAGCTGATCCGGTCACCGGATCTTCATTGATGCCTACCTGGGGGCCAAAAAACCGGGATACAATATCCACCCAATCTCCGGGAGCAGATACGATGACTCCTCGTGCTTTAACTTTACCGAGCTGTACGAAATCAGGCTTCATATTCTCAATGTCGGACTGCTTCTCATAAATGAGCATATAATCCGTTTTACCCAGGTAGCAAAACATCGGTTCTTTTCCGCCAAGGGCTTCGAGCATGCCTTCAGGTATTTCTGCAGGGTCAAACTCGTCGGCAGGAAAATCAAGGACATATCGTTTTCCTTCGCGAAATACCCGCAACGGTCCGCTTCTCGATGAAAACTTTAATTCGGATCCGTTGAACCCCAGGTGGTTAAATAATACATGCGCGGCTGCCAGTGTAGCATGACCGCACAGGTCCACTTCAACCTTCGGGGTAAACCAACGGATATGAAATCCTTCTCCTTGCGGAACAAAAAAGGCCGTTTCGGCCAGATTGTTCTCCATCGCAATCCGCTGCATGGTTTCATCATCCAACCACTCATCCAAAGGCACCACCGCCGCGGGATTTCCACTGAACACCCTCCCCGTAAATGCATCTACCTGGAATATTTTCATCGTCTTAAAGTCTTATAGTCTTATAGTCTTCTCGTCTTAAAGTCTTCTCGTCTTAAAGTCTTATAGTCTTATTATTGGGACAACAAACTCAACTCTCGTCCTCCTTAAAGGTTCTTCGAAATCGGGTGTTAAAAGTAAGGAAAACCTTATTCCCAATGGAATATCTGCAATATTAAACCAACGGGTATCAAAAATCAGTTCGGAACCTATTGATGCAAAGATTCCATTTGAATTGGCGTTCATAGTGCTTGGAATCATGGCATATCCATAATCTGCAAGAATTGCAGCCCGCACACGGGAACAATAAAAGATCCCCCAAAATCCAAAATCAGGATAGAAAAGCGGAAAATGGTATGCGCTCTGGAGGGTAAACATCCAATCATAACTAGGAATACTATAGCCCCGGGGATACAGGAAAAGATCCATGAAATGGTACTCATTATTATCAGGTTCAAATTTCCACCCGGCACTTACAACCAGGTTATGATTGGGTGCAAAGCCTCGCATGGCAAAATCACCGATTACCTGATATTGGGACGCATAGGTAAACCCAACAGATTGATTGGCTGTTAACTCCAGACTCATTCCGAATGGTGTGGCTATGTTTTGCAAGGCCTTTTTCCTAATGCTTACTAACCTGGCTCTTCCGGCAACTGCACTGATAATTGAAACATTGGCTGTTGAATTATTACCTGCCGTTAAATCTTCATTGGATATGAAATTGTACCCTAAACTGATATCTGCCTGACGGTAATTGGCACCTTTTGAGAAGTTAAGAGGTAACCGGGCCTCCAGCGATAATTGGTTGTCGAGAGAGGTCTGGGTGTCCGTCTCAGAACCAAGCAGGGCATCCAGAAAATCAGGATTTCGGAAAAATCTTGAAAAACCTGCGGAAAGAACCGGATAAATACCACCATACTGAACTGATGCGTTGAATCCGGGTGACCGTTCATTGTAATAATAACTTAATCCGCCCTCTACATGAAGATTGCTGAGAATATTGTCAGACAAAAGGTTGATCCCGACTGAATAAAAATCAGGCACGAGGGTCCAGCTGTGAACTTTGAATGCATGCTGCAATTGCTTGTAGGAGGTTGCTTCCAATTTCTGATCGGGAATTTTGCTGAGGATATTACCTCCCTCGGTTTGAAAATAGCTGAAATCAAACATTTTATTTTCATCCTGGGGAATAGGTTTGATCTGTTTCCAAAGCAGCGAATCCATTGAAACAGATACTAATCCATACCCCTTGATATTAAAATCTGCATAAACCAATCGCTTGCTGTCCGGACTGATTGCGGGATAATAGGCGCCGAATCTGGAGCCGGTTAACTGCCTGATTATACCATCTGATCGAGAAAGAGAATAAATGTTATTGATCCCGCTAAAACCGGAGGTAAACAGAATGGATTCTGGCGTAACCAGCACCTCACCAATAATCTGATTATACTCCCCGGATAATTTAGTCAAAGCCCCGGTTGACATCAACTGCTTAATAATTAGCATACTGCCGGTGGAGGTTCTGGCTGAGCTGATGATGCTGTTTCCATCGGTATCCCATTTTGGATAGGTATAATAGAGGTTCTGCTGATTTGGCAATGTTGAAATTATGGCTCCGGTCTGGCTGTCAAGGATTTTCAGGCGGCAATTATTAACAGAATCGATCTGAACCACAACAATCCGGGTGCCATCGGGAGAAAGAGCAGGCGAGAAATAACGTTGGTTCCGTGTCAGATAAATTTTCTTGCATAGATCTGTATGATAGATTACTACGTCGGAATAATTTTGTGATGAATATCGTTCATCCCAGGTGACTTCGGTCCAGGTTATCTGGTTTCCTGATGCAGTAAAATAGGGATCCAAAGAGATTCCTGTGGTGCAAAGCCTAACTTCTTTCCCGTCCGGAGTAACCAGGTAGATGGCGCCGATCTCTTTATAGCTTTCTTTGTAAACCAGGAGATCTCCATCCGTTAAATAAACCGGAAAACGATAATCTGTGACCGTTTTCGACGGGGTAGACATGGGGGTGACCGGGGTTATGTCGGCTTGCCGGATTTCATCGGCCCAGGTTTCTTTATAGTCCGACAATGCTTTTTTGTAAAACTGTCGGGTACTCATGCCGGTATAAGCCATTACGGCATCCGAAAAAGGATAAATGGTACCCTTCATCCTTGCAGTCTGTCTGATAACTTTGGTCCATAGATCATTGCCGTACTTCTCCCTGCCATAACTGCAGAGGAGATAACCCAACTCGTATTCATTTGGAACAATATCCCTGTAGGAACCGTTGCGGGCCTTCATGTAACTGTATTTCCTGTCATTCAGCAGGATACTTTTATATTGTTGAAGGAAAGATGGCATGCGGCCGCGGCCCTGGTTGGTGAGGGCCGTTTCGGTGGCGACGGCGTCACCTTCGAAAAACCAGGCAGGGGTGGTGAGGTTGATTAATGTGGCCCAGCCTGCTTCTCCGGTCAACCACCAGAGTATTTTGGTAAATCCCTGCCGCATATTGATATATTGCAATGCATGCCGGTATTCATGAACCGAAAGCAAATCGAGCCAGGGACTGGTTCCGAGGGCGAAGCCGTCCTGCATAGGAGTGGTATAAAACTCAGATTTGAAAGGCATCAGAGTTACATATCCATTCGAGATTATCCCCTGATTATTCAGGATCAGATCGATTTTTTTCGATAACGGACCGATACTGGTCCGGTTATTCTTGCTTAAATAGAGGATGTTATTGGCAACCCTGTTGGCCTGTGATTCAAGTCCCTTTGGAAAGATCACCCGAATAGACGGGGTATTGATCTGCTGCCAGCTAATTCCCGGTTTGAAACCTCCGAAATCCTGTGAAAAGCCTTGAAGGGATGTTAGATGAGCAATAATCAGGGAAAGTAAAATATAGCGGGTAATCTTGGCAACGACGGATATATCTAACTTCATATCAAAGGATTTGTTATCCTGCGAAATTAGCTAAAAGTTGCCAAAGACTTATGCCATACGATCCACCTCACCCCCGAAACGGGTGTGCGTTTGAGTGTGAGTGTGAGTGTACTTGCTCCGCTCGCGGTAGAGGGGCGAGATCTCCGAATCAACCTTTTTTTCGAATTCTTAAGGTCTTCTCGTCTTACCGTCTTCTAGTCTTACAGTCTTCTCCTCTTTGATCTGCCCGTCAACGGAAACGATGATCAGTTTCACAGGGATCTGCCGGCTGCACTGCGATAGAGCCAATTCAGCCATTTGCAGCAGTCCTGAGCAGCAGGGAACTTCCATGATCATGATGGTCAGCATATCAATCTGACTCTCATCGATTAATATCTTAAGTTTTTCAACATAAACTTCGCGGTTGGAATCGAGTTTCGGACAAGCGATGGCCAATGTTTTGCCTTGCAGGAAACCGGGGTGAAAACTGCCCAGACTGAACGCTGTGCAATCAGCAGCCAGCAATAAATGTGATCCCTGGAAATGGCCGGCTCCCGGATTGATCAGATGCATCTGCACCGGCCAGTGGGTTAGGGCAGAGGAAAGATGTCGGCCCGAAATAGGTTCTGCGGCGAGAATCGGAGTGAAAGTCTGCGTCTTGGATCCGGCACAGCCACAACTACTGCCATTCTCTTCAGCAGTATCAAGGTCCGTTTTATGGCCGTGGTGTTCATGATGGTTATGGTGGTTATGATGGTTGTGATTGTTGTGATTGTTGTCATCGTGATATTCCACTTTCGCTTTTGCTCCCTGCCGTAAAAAATCTTTTTCCCCATGTTCTTTAAGATGACCGAGGTGGGCAATAATAGTATTCTTCCCTTTGCTGATCATTTGCTGCATCACTTTAATCTCATCAAACGGTTCCGCTTCGCGCTCTTCAATGGTGATGGCACCTTCCGGACAATGACCAATGCAGGCTCCAAGCCCGTCACACATTAGGTCACTTACCAGCCTGGCCTTTCCGTCGATTACCTGTAATGCTCCTTCGTGGCAATTTGGCACACAAAGTCCGCAACCGTTGCATAACTCTTCATCTATGGTAATAATTTCCCTTTTCATTTTTTCTCCATTTTCAGCAAATCTATGGCCTTTTCTGCTTTAATTTTGTTACAATTGTTACAATATTTAAAATGGTATGAATTGGATTGAGAAAGCTTCCCAGTGTCCGGTTCTGAAAGGAGTTTCGCCAGAAACCTTGTTAGAGCTTTTTGAGAATCTGCAATTTCAGATAAAATCCTATGGCAAGGATGATGTATTGGCCATTCAGGGAGATGAGGTCAATCGCCTGATGATCTTGCTGGAGGGATCGGCCCGGGGAGAAATGACTGATTTTTCCGGTCATGTTATTAAGATCGAAGATGTTCCAGCCCCAAAACCTCTTGCCGGTGCTTTCCTTTTTGGTAATGAAAACCGGTTTCCGGTGGATGTATTAGCAAATGAACCGGTTAAAGTCCTGGTCATCTATCGGGGGGAGTTTCTGAAACTGCTGCGAATGAATGAAACCATCCAGATGAATTACCTTAACCTGGTCGGATCAAAGGCACAGTTCCTCTCAAGAAAAATCAAGTTTCTTTCTTTTAAGACAATCAAGGGGAAAATTGCTCATTATCTGATTGGCCTGAAGCAGGATGCAGGCGGCTATATCAAAATTCCAGCCAGCCAGCAGGAAATGGCGGACCTTTTCGGGGTTGCCCGGCCGTCAGTTGCCCGGGCTCTCGGTGAGCTCGAGGATGAGGGATTGATCACCGCTCAATGCAGGATGGTTAAAATCCTCAATAAACCCGGGCTGCTGAAGTATCTGAATGAGTAGCCTTGCAGATACTATTTCAGCAAAACATCATCTATGATCTGTTTGAATCGGGTTTTATTCTCGGCGTGGTTGGCACTGGCACCCGAGGAGATCTGTGGTTTGCCTTTCATCGGGATAATCAGGAAGGTCGGAATGTTCCTCACTCCGAACAGACCCGCAAGCTCAGGCTCCTTGTCAATGTTTATCTTGTAAATATAAACCTTGCCTGCGTA
>Ga0265292_1002187_pt1 | contig 14312 bp, 12 predicted proteins | sample Munlanlewell296A_FD_189080 | JGI IMG/M metagenome (GOLD analysis project Ga0265292, IMG submission 189080) | Leachate microbial communities from a municipal landfill in Southern Ontario, Canada - Leachate well 296A | ecosystem: Engineered > Solid waste > Landfill > Unclassified | place: Canada...
TCCGTCACCAGCAGCCGGCCGAATGACAGTTGCACGCCGCCTGCGGTTCTCAGCAGCTCCCTGTCTGAGATCTCAACCGAGGTCTCCTTCTTCGGCTGGGTGTAGTAATCGGCCAGGATAGGCCTGACCACCGCTACTCTGCCGTCGATATCGAGATGACGTACCTGGTAGGTCTCGCCCAGGTGCATGTAAATAGCCCCGGGGTGTACGAAGACGAAAGCACGTTCCGCCTCCGCTTCACCGAGAACCGCGCCCGTCTCCTCGACGACGATGGAAAAGGAATCGGACGACGAGGAACGCAGGTGGATCGAAGCCGCGGGAAATTCCGGACGGGCCCAGATATAGCGACCCTTCCGCCTTCTTAACTCACCCCTGGTTTCCATTGCGGCGGCCACGGAGGACATTTTCTTTCCGAAGAAGCGCTCGTCGGCCTGGTCGAGCGGAGATTCAAAGGCGGCCGCTCCCAGGTGCCCGGTATAAATCTGTTCGTTTTGAAAATCGAGGATGGCCGACTCGACGTCTCGCTCGAGCAGTTCCTCCGGGTGAAGCGCGAAGAACTGGTCAAGCGCATCCTGACCCGCCATGAAAACGGCCAGACTGGGCTGAGCGCCGCGGCCGGCACGGCCCCACTGCTGCCAGAGGCTGGCTACGGTACCGGGAAAGGCCGCGGATAGCACCGCGTCGATTCCCCCAACGTCGATGCCAAGCTCCAGGGCGTTGGTGGAGACGACACCGAGCAACCGTCCCTCAAAAAGGCCTTCCTCGATCTCGCGGCGCTGCCCCGGCGTGTATCCTCCACGATAGGGAGAAATCTTTTTTTCCAGCCCGGGCGCGATTTCCTCCAGCCGTTGTACCGCATACTTGTACACCAGCTCCGTGCCCTTGCGCGTACGGGTGAACACGATGGTCTTGATGCCACTACTCAACAGGTCGGCAAACAGGCCCGCGGCTTCGGCCAGCATGCTTCGACGGATCCCGAGCGCCTCATCTATCAGCGGCGGATTCCAGAAGACGATCTGCCGCTCGCCGCGAGGTGAACCGTCACGGGCCACCAGCCTGAAATCGAGACCGGTCAGCGAAGCCGCCAGCTCGACGGGGTTGGCGATGGTCGCGGTCGTCAGCAGGAACTGCGGATTGCTTCCATAAAGATCACAGACCCTTCTTAAGCGCCGGATAACGTTGGCCACGTGGGAGCCGAAGACGCCGCGATAGCTGTGGGCTTCATCGATGACCACGAACTTGAGGTTGAAGAAGAAATCCTCCCAGGAGTCCCGGTGTGGCAGTATGCCCATGTGCAGCATGTCGGGATTGGTGAACAGTATGTTTGCGCGTTGCCTTATCTGCGGCCTGTCGTCGGAGGGCGTATCGCCGTCGTATACGCCCGGCCGGATGAAAGGCAGCCCAAGTCTCTGGACCTTGCGCACCTGGTCCTGGGTCAGCGCCTTGGTGGGATACAGATATAGCGCCCTGGCCTTTTTGTTTTTTGCCAGCCCGTCGAGTACAGGCAGGTTGAAGCAAAGGGACTTTCCGCTCGCGCTCGCTGTGGTAACCACCACATTATCACCCGCCCCGACCATCTCGAAAGCCTGTGCCTGATGGCTGTAGAGCTGATCGATTCCGGTGTCCGCGAGCGCAACTCGTACGCTGTCGGCCACGGATTCCGGGATGTCTTCCAGCGCGCCGTCGCGCCGCGCCTGATGGCTGACTGCGACAACCTGTGGATTTGCTTCAGGTGTTAGGCGGATCATGTGGTTATATTACAGCAAGCACAAGTGGGGGTGTTCCCTGACGATCCTGCGCGGCGACCGGTTCCCTGTAGCAGCTTACCTGCCGCGCCGGACGGCAACCTTGAACAACTCTACCGTCCAAAGCACCGAGCTGGCGACTGCTGTTGCGATCAGCCAGTCCGAGGTCAGGAGGCTTCTGGTGTGAAATGCGACCTGCAGGGGAGGCAGGTGCACGACGGCTATCATCATCAGGGTGGACAGAGCCAAAGCTCCCAACAACCATGGATTGCCGAATATTTTGCGATTGAGGACGCTGTCTTTCAGACTGCGGAAATTCAGGCTGTTAAAAAGCTGGAACAGGGTCAGCACGACAAAAGTCATCGTCCGGGCATACTCGATATCCACATTTTCCCTCATGGTAAGAAAGCCCCCGGGGAAGTAAGCGTTGAGTACCAGGATGCCACCGATGCCGGACACCAGTCCTACAAAGACCGTCAATACCAGAACATCCCGATTGACGACCGATTCGCTTCTGGGCCGCGGCGGGGCCAGCATGGCCCCAGGCTCCCTGGGGTCAACGCCCAGCGCCAGTGCGGGCGGTCCGTTGGTTACGAGGTTTATCCAGAGTATCTGCACCGCCAGCAGCGGTAAAATCAGCCGGCCGTTATCCAGCAGGCCGAGCGGGGACGCGAACAGGACTCCGAGGAAAAGAGTCAGCACCAGTCCGGAATTCGCGGAAAGCAGGAAGCCGAGGAATTTCCTTATATTTGTGAAAATGCTGCGGCCTTCCTCGACGGCGGCGACGATTGTCGCGAAGTTGTCATCCAGAAGTACCATGTCGGCAGCCTCCCTGGCGACATCGGTGCCGGAAAGCCCCATCGCAATCCCGATGTCAGCACGTTTCAACGCAGGCGCGTCATTGACGCCGTCACCCGTGACCGCCACGGTATGCCCTGTTTTTTGCAGCGCGGTGACGATTCTCACCTTGTGACCGGGCGACACGCGCGCAAAAACATGTGTGCTATCGATCAGCCTCTCGAGCTCGTTGTCGTCAACACTGTCGATCTGGGGCCCGGTCATCGATCCTTCGCTGATCCCGAGTTCGGAGGCGATGGCCTCGGCGGTCGCCCGATGATCTCCCGTGACCATGAAGACCCGGATACCGGCCTGGCGGCATTTGTCTATCGCCGCCCGTGCTTCCGGCCGCGGTGGGTCGTAAATCCCGGCGAGCCCGAGAAAGACGAGATCGTGTTCAGAGGAAGATACGTCAGAGCTGGTTTCGGTATCTACCTGCCTGGATGCGACCGCCAGCGGTCTCAGGGCTCTACCGGCCATATCCTCAGCGGTATCCGTAAGCCGCCGCCGCTCTTCGTCGGTCAGGGGAACAGACCGGCCGCCATCCATCATGCTGGTGCATAAGGGAATTATCCGCTCCGGAGCTCCTTTTGAATGCAGGACACCACCGCCACCACCGGAGCTGACGATGACGGTCATTTTCTTGTTCTCAGAGGAGAAGGGCTCTTCCGCAAGACGACGGTTCTGCTCTCTTAAGAACGAAGCGTCGAGTCCGAGCTTGGCCGCCATCGTCATCAGCGCGGCCTCAGTAGGAGTGCCTATCGCCGTCCAGCGTCCCATGCCTGTCTCATGAATCGTCGCGTCATTGCAGAGCACCGCGCTCATCGCCATGATAGTGGCCGCATCAAGGGCTTCGGGCGAGCCCTCGATTTCTCCCTCCGGCCTGTAGCCGGCGCCTCCCAGGGTAATCGTCTCCGAAGATACCATGATCTCGCGAACGGTCATTTCACCGACGGTCAGTGTTCCTGTTTTGTCCGAACAAATAGCGGTCGTGCTTCCGAGGGTCTCTACTGCGGGCAGCTTGCGTATTACGGCCTTGCGTTTCGCCATTCTCTGCGTACCCAGCGCCAGCGATCCGGTTACGACCGCGGGCAGGCCCTCCGGAATGGCGGCAACCGCCAGCGCGACGCTGAAAAGCAGAAGGGTAAGGACATTCTTCCAGTCGATACTGCCCACGACGAACAGGCCGGCCGCCGAGACCACACCAGAAACAAGGAGAATTATGATCGCCAGACGTTTCGCCAGCTGATCGAGGTTATTTTTAAGCGGAGTATCACGGTTCGGAGTTGATTGAATCAGGGTCGCTATCTTGCCTGCCTCGGTGTCACCCGCCGTAGCCGTTACGACCACTAGCGCGCGGCCGCTGATAACCGTTGTTACCGCGTAGACCATGTTGACGCGGTCGGCCATCGGTGTATCAGCATCCAGGGGTATGACCGATTTGAGGACTGTGGCGCTTTCTCCGGTCAGAGCGCTTTCGTTTGTCTCCAGGGAATTCACCTCGCACAGGCGTCCGTCGGCTGATACCTTGTCTCCCCTGACGAGTACCAGGATATCTCCCACGACCAGTCCGGCGGCCGGGATGCGTCTGCGTGTGCCATCGCGAATAACCGTCGCCACGGGACTGCTCAGCTCGTTGAGCTTTTCCAGGCTTCTCTCAGCCTTGTGTTCCTGGAAAAAACCCAGGGCGGCGTTGGCAAGGACGATGGCCATGATAACGATGGTGTCATAGGGAAGCCCGCCCTTATCGTCAAGAATCCAGATGGCGAGATTGAGCGCGGCGGCGACCAGCAGAACGATGATCAGCACGCTGCGGAACTGATCGAGAAGGAGTTTTAGCCGGCTTGTACGGGGAGGGGAAGGAAGCTGGTTGGGACCGGAGCGCGCCAGCTTGGCGGCAGCCTCGTCATGGCTTAATCCACGGGCAAGGTTAGAGCCAAGAAATGTCAGGACGCCTTCAAAAGACAGACTATACGGGGCTTCAGTGGTCTGGCTCGGTTCCATTGCCACAGATTATACCCCGGGCGCCCCGGATTAACTCGTCGGCTTGGCCTCCCCGGCCGCCGGCTCGAGATCGAGGTCCTTTTCCTCCTGGATCTCGTCCAGCCTGTCGTTGAAGGCGGCCGCGATATATTCGACCTGTTCGAAGAGAAAACGATGTACATCTATGGCGGCCGGAATCAGGGAAATCTGGCGTTCGACGTCTTCCAGCAAACCCTGGAGCTGCTTGCAGCTATTCGCGAGTTCGCTACCACCCTGAAGTGAAATGGGCTTGTCACAATAAGGGCAGGCTGCCGCGATTTCGTCCGCGATCGCGGATCCATCGACCCAGATATAGGTTAAACATTCCGGACAGATCGCCCAAAAGACGACTGGTCGCCGTCCCCCCTTGACGCTGCGTGTCATTTCGCACCCCCGCGAAGTGGCTTTTGCAAAATTAAGTTTATCACCTGTAACCGGGGAAAGAAATACGGGTTATGTAATAAACAAGGCTCTTTTGCCTTGTTTCAGACGATGACCGCCGTCGCGGGTGATCTTTTACCCTGGCGTTAACGGTGCGTTTTGAAAAATAACACAGCATAAGAGCTGTTTCGAGAATGTCAGAGAACGTCAGGGAGATTGCGCAATCACAGGTTCCGGGTCGACCGCCGGTGCTGTTTCTGATATTTTATTCAGGGTTCGGGCAGTGTCGCCAGCAGGATTCAACCAAAGTCAGAATCGATCATGCACGGAAAAAACAAAATTTCAGAAGCGTTGTTTATTTTGCTCGCCGTCGGGCTCATTTTCATGGCGCCGGCTATAGTCTCCTGCGGAAACGAATCAAAGGAGCAGGAAAACGCCGGGACGGACTCCAGCTTTGTTTCCCAGACGAGCACTGCCGGCGAGGTGACAGTCACCGTGACTCCCCGGAATATGACCGGGGATGCTGCGACCTGGAGTTTCAGTGTGACGATGGATGCCCAGAACGGTGACCTCGGTGAAGACATGGAGCAGGCCGCGGTTATCGTTGGCACGGATGGTAAAGAAGTCGGGCCGACGGCCTGGGAGGGAGATGGCCCGGGAGGCCTTCATCGTCAGGGTGTGCTCAAATTCGATCCTCAGAAGCCCATGCCTAAAAGCATCACACTGAAGATGCGTGGCGTCGGCGGCGTCGGCGAGAGAAGCTTCTCCTGGATGCTGGGTCAGTAATGGGGGCTCAGCAGCTTTGCCGGAAATGAGAACTTTTTCATACAGCAGGAAATCCGTGCCGCTCTTCGCGGTTCTGTCTTATATCTTTCTTTTTGTCATGCCGCTTTCCGGCTGCGGCGGGCTTAATTTCGAAACAACAACGGAAAAAAGGGTAATAACCGGGGTTCCGCCGGAAATGCAGTCGGACGCCAACAGCAGCCACCCAGCCATTTCCGCCGACGGGCGCCTGGTGGCCTTTATGTCAGACGCCACCAACCTCGTGGTAAGTCGCACCAACGGCGCCCACAATATCTACGTCAAGAACACCGGTACAGGTGTGACTACCCGGGTGTCCACCGACTCGAATGGGCTTGCCGGCAACAAGGATAGCGACTACCCAGCCATCTCCGCCGACGGGCGCTTCGTGGCATTCGAGTCGATAGCCTCGAATCTGGTGCCGGGCGATACCAATAACACCTGCACGGCTGCCAGCGGCACCAATATCAACTGTCCGGACGTGTTTTTAAAGGATACGCAGACAGGCGAGACCAAAAGGATATCCACTGATGCCGCCGGCGCTCAGGGGGATCGTGAGAGCAAGCATCCCGCCATCTCCGCCGACGGCCGTTTTGTCGCATTTAATTCCGGCGCCTCGAACATCGTTCCGGGAGACTCCAACGGCATGTCCGATATTTTCATCAAGGACACACGGACGGGCGCCGTCACGCTGGCGTCGAGCGGTACCGGGGGCGAGCGGGGTGACGATTACAGCGACGATCCCGCCATCTCCGCCGACGGCCGTTTTGTCGCCTTTATGTCCGACGCCTCAAACCTGGTCGCGGACGACACGAACGGCAGGACGGATATCTTCCTCAAGGACATGCAGACAGGCGCGCTTGTGAGAGTCTCGACCGACGCGTCCGGGGGACAGGGGAACGATACGAGTGGCTTCGGCTCGCTGGCCATCTCCGTCGACGGGCGCTACGTTGCTTTTGATTCCGGCGCGGCCAACCTTGTTCCTGGAGACGAAAACGGCAAACGTGACATCTTCCTGAAGGATACGCAGACCGGTGCGGTTTCCCTGGTTTCTACTGATGCCGCCGGCGCACAGGGGACTGAGGACAGTTATAAATCCGTAACATTGTCAGCCGACGTCCGGCTGGTTTCTTTCAGCTCAGACGCTCCGAACCTGGTGCCGGGAGATACCAATACCACTTCCGGCAAGACGGATATTTTTGTCAAGGATACGCAGACCGGCGCCATTACCAGGGTATCGACAAACACAGCGGGAGTGCAGTCCAATGGCAAGAGTGACCTTGCGAGCATCTCCGCTGACGGGCTTTTTATAGCCTTCGTCTCTGAGGCCGGCAACCTGATCCCGGATGACACGAACAAGAAAGCGGACATCTTCCTGAAGGACTTAAAGAGCGGAGCCACTACCCGGATCTCGACAAGCACGGCGGAAACAATGGATGAAGCCGAGACGAGTACTGTTGGACCATAATTAAAGGGACACAAGCTATTCCTGTATGTCAGTTCAGGTCAATCCGCCGATCTTGCTCACCACGAAAGCCAGCAAAAAACCGACAGCCGTGATCAGGCCCGCGAATTCATGATCTTCGTGGAACGCCACCGGAATCATCGTATCGGCGATCATGGCCAGGATGGCGCCGGCGGCGACCGCCAGTGAGACAGCGTTGACATCGGCGGAGAAGTGGCTGAAGACCGCGTAGCCGGTCAGGGCGGCAATACTGGAAATGACGGTGATACCGGTCCATAGCGAAAAAACATAAAAGGCTGAACGTCGCGCTTTCTTCATGCCGGCGGAGCTGGAAAGTCCCTCGGGAAAATTCGAAAGAAAGATCGCCACGACGGTTACGACGCTTACCGTTCCTCCCGCGATCATGCTGACGCCTATGGCGATGGATTCGGGGATGCCATCGATAAGCGCGCCTATTGCGATAGCTCTGCCGCTGCCGCTGAAATCATTCTCGCTCGGCTGCCGAACCTGATTCTTGCCATGGTGCTTGCGCCCTCTTGCGCCCCGGTGGTCTGGCCACCAGGTGGCTGCGGTAAACAACAACGCGCCGCCGAGAAAGCCTATCGCTGAAGAATCGAAACCACCGAGTTCAAAGGCGTCGCTCATCAGGTCGATGGATAGCGCTGAGATGAGCACACCGGCACCGAATGCCATGATTCCGGCAATCATGCGCTTCGGGAGGTCGATAAACCAGCCGGTGAGCGCGCCGAATAGCAGCGCCGATCCTGCGACGAGACCCCAGAACCCCGCTTCAGCCCAGACAGGCAAAATGTTCAGTAACTTCCATAGCGATCAATCCGGCGCTCGATCAATTCGATATATGTTCAAACCCGCCCCTTCACTCCAATATCAAACTAATTGCATCACAGACAATTTATTCTTCTTCAATGAGTAGTATTTGTCAATTAAACGCAACCTTGAAGAAATTCCAACCTGTATGTTTACTTAATAAAAAGACTGAATATTGACATTCTTAAAACGTTACGATAAAAAGCCTCTAGTTTAGTTGACCGTTTTAACTATCTTTATTACATCAATTATGCCTGATTAAAACTATACCAAAACAAAGGGTATAGCTTAGTTGACTTAATAAGTTTTATTTATTACTTAAATGAGGGCGGTTCGGGGACGCTTGCGAGCGGCATCACAACCTCTAAAAACTAGACATTTGCAGGCAAAAACTACATATCAGAAATGCGCGACCCGAGCTTCGGCGGTCGCGTGTAATGTAGGGGTTAATTAGTAATTTCGTAATTAAGTAGGTAATAAACCCGAGTGCCCCATAGGGTATTTCCTGAGCGCAGTAAGGAAAACCCCCATGCCAACTAGAGACAAAACCCCATGCCTTTGGTAGATTTCCCCGATTCTAACTCTTCTTCACTAAGGGTAATAATACTAGTACAACCGGCGAAAATGGTTGACAAATAAAAGGGCTACGGTTTAGGACAAGAAGGGAGGAATCATGGCTGATAGTGCTACTACGGAAACAGCGGAAGTGCCGTATTTGCCATTGGGGTCGGGGGAAGCGATGCAGGCTCTGGAGAAGAGATCCTATGGATTACTGGTTTTATTGATGGTAATCCTTATGGGGGTCGGAGCCGCAGCGGGGATTCACGCCAAGATGATCGGGTCAATGGAAGCTTATGGCGCTTCGCGAGAGATACCGTGGGGCATTCTCATTTCCACATATGTCTTTTTTGCCGTCACATCGACAGGGCTCTGCATTGTTTCGGCAATCGGGCACGTGTTTGGAGTCAAAGTACTGGCCCCGATTGCCAAGCGTGCAGTCTTCATGGCGGTGGCAACCATCCTGGCGGGTTTCTTCGTGATCTTTTTCGAGATCGAGAATCCTTTCCGCATGGCCATTTACAATGTGATCTCGCCTAATCTCACCTCTAACATCTGGTGGATGGGGACCCTGTACGGCGCATTTATGGTTTTTGCCACGGTCGAATACTACCTGCTCCTGAAGCGGAAGTATCGCTATGCGGTGATAGTCGGTTTCGTCGGCGTCATCGCTGATATCGCGGCCAACAGCAACCTCGGCGCTGTCTTCGGAATGCTCGGCGGACACGAATATTGGTACGGACCATTCATGCCTATTTATTTTATTGCTTCAGCCATGATGTCCGGCGTTGGCGCAATCATCCTCTTCACTATCACTGCTTACAAAATCGTTGGCGAAAAAATTGACCCGGCCATGAAGCGGTCACTTGAAGTAACGACCAGGATCGCTATCCTGCTCATCGCGGTGATCCTTTTCTTCACCGTGTGGAATTTTATCACGGGGTTCGCAGGCAGCTCTGCCAAGCAGGCGGCAATCGAGTCGCTTCTGACCGGTCCTTACGCGTTCAACTTCTGGGTGCTTGAGTTAGGCATCGGCATGATCATTCCCCTGGTACTCTTCATCAGGTCAAAAGGCACGAAGCTTGGGATGATGGCGCTCAGCTCGGCACTTATGATGTTCGGCATCTTCTTTATGCGGTACGACCTGGTGATCGTGGGACAGGTGGTGCCACTGCAGCACGAGCTCGATGTGAATGAATATCCGGGCCTTCTGAGTTACACGCCCAGCATACACGAGATACTGGTCGTTATCGGCGGCCTGGCCATGGTGGGCCTCATCTTTCTGCTGGGAGAAAAGATCTTCAGCGGACATAAAAGCGAAGCGCACTGAAGGGAGGGATGGTAATGAAACAGTCACACATCATGCCGAAAGAACCCGATCAGGATGAGGGCAGGGGCGCAACAGAAATGGAACGCCGGACTTTCCTGAAGTTGGGCCTCGCCATCACCGGAGTTTTTGCGGGCGGCACGCTCCTGTCGGCTGTTTCGGTAGTGGACAAGGTCTTTGCGTCACGCCAGGAGTTTGCCGACAAGTATCCCTACAAGCCGCATTACAGCATGCTCATCCAGCAGGACAACTGCATCGATTGTGAGCGTTGCGTCAAAGCGTGCGCCGCGACCAACCATGTACCCGAGTACGGTTACCGCACCAGGATCCTTGAGCAGGTCCATCCCGAGAGCGAAGACCGCAGGATCGAATTCATCCCGGTCCTCTGCAACCATTGCAATAACCCCGCCTGCGTGAGGGCCTGTCCGACAAAAGCGACTTACAAGAACAAAGAGAACGGCATCGTGATGGTGGACAATGAAAAGTGCATCGGCTGCAAGACATGCATGTCGGCCTGCCCGTTCAACGGCAGGTACTACAACGAAGAGACCAAGGCTGTTGATAAATGCAACTTCTGCTTCGACACGCGGCTGAGCAAGGGCGAGGATCTTACCGCCTGCGCCGCGGCATGTCCTGCAAAGGTTCGCATTTTCGGTGATCTCTCGGACCCGAAGAGCGAGGTTTACAAGCGGGTCCACGATGTTGAAAAGGCGGTCTGGGTGCAACGGCCCGAGACGGGCGTAAAGCCTAACGTCTTCTACACGAAAGGCTAGGTGTGGTTATGAAAAACAAACTGATACTGCTGCCAGTTCTGCTTGCCACCCTGGCCGTGGGGTTCGTCCTGTACAAGAGCCCGGGATACGCTGATGATGTCGCCGTAACGACTGGCGCTCAAAGCGAGAACCAGAATCCGGATACGGGTGGAAATATCAACGACAAGAGCGGGCAAGACCAGGGCAGCGTCCCCAAGGACATCTACTACACGAAGACCGTGGAGTCGGTCATCTTCAGCCACCAGACCCACGCGGTGGACATGGGGTTCAAATGCGACACATGCCATACCAAAACCTTCGAGATGAAGGCGAAAAACGTTGAGAGCAAGGCGGACTTCAACATGAAAGGCCTGGCTGAAGGCAAATACTGCGGCATGTGCCACTCCTCCAAAAACAACGTCGCATTTGGGTCGGATACCCAGTGCGCGAGGTGCCATCTCGGAGTGAAAGGCCTGGAGAGAGAGCAATAGGCTGGCAAAAAGCCAGTAAAAGGTCAAACGAGAAAAGGGAGGTTAAAATGGAAAGTGAACTGACAACCACAGACAAGATAACGTTCGGGGAAAGAAAAAGACAGGCGGCAGGAGGAGCCAAAACCAGTGACGAAGCCCAGGCCAAAAAAGACGAGGCCAAAGCGGTGGCGCGTCTCTCGGCAGTCGAGAAGACCACGTTCGGCATAGCCTCGGTCTTCTCTGGAATAGTACTGGTTATCCTGCTGATGCTCACGATAGTAGGTTTCATCTTCTCACCCATCGCAGACACGCTGGTTTTCGGTCTGCTGACAGCCGCAACCGGCATTTCTTCTTACGTCATCTGGAAGGGTGGAAAGTGCATAAAGGGCAGCTCATCCTGAGCAGGTAGTCGTGCATGGACTTAAGGAAAACACAAGCGGCACACTGTTTAACATGGCTATTGAAAGGTGCGGGGGCGAACCAGGGACAGGACAAAGCCCGCAGACCGGCGGTTCTTACCTGGCAAGCCCCGGCCCCTCATTGACAAGTGGACAGGTCGGTAGTCGGAAACAGTTTGATTACCGATTCGATGAGGGGATAACCATCGAGCTGGAAGTCTCCATTGATTCCAAGGAGGAAATCCGGTGAGAAAGATAAGGATACTCATAGCCGACGACCATGCGTTACTACGATCGGGACTCATCCGGCTGCTTGGGGATTCGGATGAAATCGAGGTCGTCGGAGAAGTGGAAAATGGATTCGATGCCGTCCAGAAGACTCAGGAGCTGCACCCGGACATGGTGCTCATGGATATCGGTATGCCGGTCATGAACGGCATTGAGGCAACAAAGCAGATAAAGCAGTGGGACGAAGACATAAAAGTCCTGGTTCTGACAGTACACAACAACGAAGAGTACCTGTTTCAGTCATTCCAGGCAGGGGCCACCGGTTATTTGCTCAAGGAGGCCGCCGACAGCGATCTGATAAACGCCATCCAGGTGGTCGCACGGGGGGATTATTTCCTTTATCCTCCGATCACCAAGATGATGGTTGATAATTCCATGGAGAAGCAGCGGCAGGGCAGGGAGCCGGCGTCGAACTCTGGTTCACTGACCGATCGCGAGCGCGAAATACTGAAACTGGTGGCCGAGGGTTATACCTGTCGCGAGATAGCCGAGCCACTGTACATCAGTGTTAAAACGGTGGAAACCCACAAGGCCAACATCATGGAGAAGCTCAACCTGCACAAGCGCGCCGAGCTGGTGCGTTACGCGATACACAAGGGCATCCTGCAGGTCAATTCCGCCGAGGCATTCAAATAGGGGTAGAGCCTTGACCATAAATAATGATGCTCATGGCATCCGCAAATCAATGTATTGAGAAAGCCCCCGATCAAAGGGGGCTTTTCTTATGCACGGATTGGTATGAAGGAAAAGACATATTGACATCAGATGCGGCAGCCGTAAAGGGAGTGTTTTAATGCACAAGAAAAAAAATATCAAAGACCTTGGAGAAATAAGTGAAATGCTGACCCCGTCCTTTGCCCGCGGGGCCATGGAAGCGCAGGTTCCCAAATATCAGATGCCCCAGGGTGAGATGCTGCCGGAGACGGCTTATTACCTTATCCACGATGAACTGATGCTGGACGGCAACGCCAGGTTGAACCTGGCCACATTCATCAGCACCTGGATGGAGCCGGAGGCCGACCGGTTGATGTCGGAGACTTGCGCCAGGAACCTTGCCGACAAGGATGAATATACGCAGACGGCGGAGCTGGAGTCGCGCTGCGTCAACATGGTGGCGCGCCTGTGGAATTCACCCGATGGCGAGGATGCGGTGGGTACTTCCACGATCGGCTCCAGTGAGGCAGCCATGCTGGGTGGGATGGCGTTGCTGAAAAGATGGCGCAAGCGGCGTGAGGCTGAGGGCAAAGCGGCGGACAGGCTGCAGGACGAGAAGGGGCTGGATATACCGATCCACGTGGACGGGGCGAGCGGCGGTTTTGTCGCTCCTTTCCTGCAGCCGGAGATCGAGTGGGATTTCCGGGTGCCCCGGGTACGGTCAATCAATGCCTCGGGTCATAAATATAGTCTGGTGTACCCCGGCGTCGGCTGGATAATATGGCGCACCCAGGAAGCATTGCCCGAGGAACTGGTATTCAAGGTTAACTATCTCGGCGGCGAGATGCCCACCTTTTCCCTGAATTTCTCCCGGCCGGGCAGCCAGGTGGTGGCCCAGTACTATAACTTTTTGAGGCTGGGAATGGACGGGTACCGGCGCATCCACAAGGCCAGCCAGGACGTGGCGCTGTACCTGTCCGGAAAGCTCGCCGGTTATGAGGAGCTGGAGTTGATCTCTGACGGCAGCGATATCCCCGTATTTGCCTTCAGGATGACCGAGGAGGCAAAAAAATCGGCCAATTATACCGTCTTTGATATATCGGAGCGGCTTCGCGACCGGGGATGGCAGCTGCCGGCATATACATTCCCCAAAAACTGTGAACACATCGCGGCCCTGCGCGTTGTCGTAAGGGAAGGGTTCAGCCGCGACATGGCGGACCTGTTGCTGGGCGACTTCGAGCGTCACATGGAATGGTTCAGGGCGCACCCCGAGCACAAACCCAGGAAGTCGGGCCACAGCTTCAGACATTGAGCTATTAATCCGTTATCAGACGGTGTGTTGGGCATCGTGCACACACCAAGCGCTACTACATCGTAGCGCCCTGCATCGAGCCTGAGGTCACCAGAGCGCTGCCGTCCCAGTGAAACTGGACTGTGGACGCGCCACCTGTCGGACAGCAGTGCGGGTCGGCCGAAAGGTATACATTGAAAGTGACGGCGAAGGTCGTGCCGTTCACCGTTAGGCCGGTTTGCGCGCTGGTGAAGGCATGTTCCCCGACCAGGTAGCCATCCACGAAGAAGAAGTAATAGTCACCGCCGTAGCTGGCTCCTCCAACCGGTGTTGCATGGATAACGTGCAGGGCCGAGCCAGTCTGCCAGATGGTGGCCGGCTCGATCACCGCCATGCCTCCTCCCTGTACTTCGACATAGGCTATAGCGGCGCTCATCGTGAAATATGGGCCGTGTGGATTTGACTGGGGGGCCGGGGCCGTATCCTCCACGGAGC
>Ga0265292_1002188_pt1 | contig 14285 bp, 9 predicted proteins | sample Munlanlewell296A_FD_189080 | JGI IMG/M metagenome (GOLD analysis project Ga0265292, IMG submission 189080) | Leachate microbial communities from a municipal landfill in Southern Ontario, Canada - Leachate well 296A | ecosystem: Engineered > Solid waste > Landfill > Unclassified | place: Canada...
ATACAGTTTGCCTAGTTCGATCAATGAATTTTTGACTCGGGCAATGGTAACAGTACTGACCCCCTCTTTTCTGGGATAGTGGCGAACACCGATTTCCTTGATCTTTAAACCTTTTTTCTTGGCTTTTACTAGGAGTTCGGTGCTAGCGAAGAAACTATTAGAAACAAAACCCAGGTTGGCGACCGCATCGCGACGCATTAATTTGAAGGCGCAGTCGATGTCTCTGACCGTAAGGCCAAAGAGGGCTTTCACAAACATGCCGTAAATTCGGCTGGCAATTAGACGTTTCAGCGGGTCATTGCGCTTGAGGCGATACCCAATAATTAGGTCATAATCATCATGGTTGAGAAATTTTTCGAGGTCTTCGATCTTAAATTGATTGTCACTATCCATAAAGAAAGTCCAGGGATATTTTGATTCTTTTATTCCCGTCCTGATGGCTTGACCGTAGCCTTGATTGCCTTCATGTTTGACCAGTCTTAGGTTCTTATATTCTTTGGAGAGCTCAGACACAACAGGGGCAGTATTGTCAGTGCTGCCATCGTCAATGACAATAATTTCGTATTGATCGAGATTTTTACTTAAATACTTATCACATTCTTCAATAAGATATGGAAGATTTTTTTCTTCGTTGTACGAGGGAAGAAATACGGAGAGTTTTTGGACCATTGTTTTGATTTTATACCATAGGATTATAATGGGGGACAGTGAAAATATTCGGCTCAAAGTCATGGTGGTTCATTCTCGCCTCTATATTGACGTTGGCGACAATAGTGAGATTCGCGCACTTGGACAAAGTTCCGGCGGGTCTTTTTTATGACGAGATTGATCTTGGGTATCAGGTAAGGAGTTTTCTTAACACCGGCAGGGATTACAAGGGTTTTGCTAATCCGTTGTTTTTTCGTTCAATGAACACGGACAAAACGCCGTTTCCAATTTTATTTTCCGCAATTACTTCAAAGTTTTTCGAGTCAAGCGAATATCAGGTTCGTTCGGGAGCGGCAATTGCGGGAATAATCACTGTGTTTCTGGCGATGGTAATGACGTACCAACTTACAAGAAGAAGGTTCGCGGTCGCGATCGTTGGCTTGGTCTTTTCGTTTTCCCCTTGGCAAATCCAGTTCAGTCGAATCGCCTTCGAGACAATTTTTATGCTGATGCTATTTTTGGCGACAATAGTTACCTTTTGGCACTGGAGAAGAAGTAAAAGGACCTGGGTATTTCTTTTGTCAGGAATTTTTCTTGGCCTGAACGTTTATACCTACCGGCCAATGAGTCTTTTTGCCCCAATGATGGCTTTGGCAATTTTCGTGGTTTATTTCCGCGAAATTTGGGCCAAGGGAATAACCCTTATGACTATTTGGTTCATGTTAATCGCTGGGACAATGTTTCCATTTCTATATATGACGACGATTGATTCCTCTGATCAACCGAGAATTAATCAAATTTCAATATTTTCAAACAAAAGAATCCCCATTATGGTTTTGAGAAACCGCGAGATTGATTCAAATGATTTTGCCAACCCCCAAATTGGGAAAAGCGCGGTAGGGTCGTCATTCTTTTTTCACAATAAAGTTTTCACATATCTATCTGATTTTTCCAGAAACTATATTAAGAGTTTTTCGTTCGATTTTCTGTTTGTTAACGGCGACCCTAACGGAAGACATTCTCCCGATAGGACCGGTGAGTTAATTTTTTTGGATATTGTCGGGCTGATAGCGGGGTTGATTGTCTTCGGTAAGAGGATAAAGGAAAAGAACTACCGGTTTTTGCTAATTCTTTTACTCATGTCCCCCATCCCGGCTGATTTGACCATCGACGGAGCCGACCACGCGTCTCGACTGATGATAATGTCCGGTTCCCTGCTTATCATTATTGGAATTGGGTATTCAGAGCTATTGCTTCGATTGACAAAATCAAAAAAATATTTCATCGTAGCGATGGGGTTAATCGTAGTCTGGATTATCGGAGTCATCTTTTATCTTCATAGGTACTTTGTTCACTATCCAATTGAAAGTTCGCGACTGTTCGGATATGGTTTCAAACAATCTATCGAGAAGATCAACAAGCTGGAAGATCAGTATCAAAAAGTTAGATTGACGACAGCTAGCGATCCGCCAATGCTGTATTACCTCTTTTGGTCAGGTATTCCTCCAAGTGAGATTCAGAGTTACGGCGTAAACTTTGACGATAAAGTGATAAAAAACTCGCCGATGGACAAGGTTAAACCTTTGTTTGTTGACGAAAAACTTTGTGTGGGTAAAGTGATTGACACGTTAAATTCAAGGACACTTTACCTAGTGTCCTTTGGTGATTTACCGTTGGACTTTCGTTACAAGGACAGGGACAGGGTTCCGGTTGGAATTAAGCTCTTGGATATCGTCAAATATCCAGACAACGAAATAGCTTATTATCTGATTACCAGAGATACGGACAATATGGGAAATGAAATCTTACCCAACAAAATAACCTCGTGTAAATAGGGCAATGATGATCGCCCCAAAAGCGATATTTACGGCAACGAAAAATCTTTTGATGATTGGATTCTGCTCTTTATACCAGAGGGCAAGGAGAATAAAGGCGGGAAAGACAGTCAGAGCATAACGGGGTTGGGAGGAGAAAGTACCGGTGAAAGTGGGGATCAGATATGAAAGCAACATATAGATGGAGTAGGAAAGCCGCATTTTCCTAAATGCGTAAATAGTCAGGATGAGAAAAGCAGTTCCAACGATAAACTCCAAAAGAACGATGGCGAAGGTAATATCGGAATGACTACTAAAGATAAGCATTTTGGCATAACGAAAGAAAACTTGATGAAGTAAAACCAACTTGCTGATGACGAGATTTGGTCCAAAATCAGGAGTAACTTTGAGAAAATATAACGCGTCTCCAGTTTTGGTAAAAAGAAACTTCATGTATGAAAAAAGTCCCAGTGGGGGAAGAATGAGCCAGACAAAAGAGGCGTTTTTGCGTTCACGCCACATCTCCCAAATGAGAGCTGGCCAGATGAAGATACCCGCAAATCTGGTGGTGGAGGCAAATAAAGCCATCAAACAGGCTAGAAAGAATAGTTTTTTTCTGACGAAATAGAACGAGAGAACCACCAAGAGGAGAAAAAAAGACTCGGTGTAAACCGAGCCAAAGAAAAAGGAGGTGGGAAAGATCATCAACAGTATGAGTGTAAGTTTGGCGGTCTCTTCTTTGTAGTCCAGTCTTACGAGTCGGTAGAGGAAATAGAGAGCGGCAACGAGACTAAAGTGGGAGATGATTAGTCCGGAGGCGAGATAATTATGGGTTAACTGGGTAAGATTGTTTATTAACTGCGGAAAGAGTGGAAAGAAAACGTAGGTGGCCGGTTTTAAGGTGTTTCCATATCCCAGACGGGCCAGATCAAGAAAGTCCGTGCCGGCGAAATTGGCCCATATATTTGTGAGGTAATTGGAGTCAAGGTGGGCGCCAAAATTCTGACAACAGTCTTTAATCGGAAGGGCGTAATAGGCGACGGCGGCGATAAGAAGTGTGGCGAGGCGCCAAGAGAAAAGATATTTAATGAGTTGTTTCAAGGTCATCTGTTTAGAATTGATGAATATACCGCGTATGTTTCTCTTGCGGTTTTCTCCCAAGAGAATTCAGTGGCCTTTTCCTGTCCCGCCTTGATTAAATTATCACGATCTTTCTTTTTTAGTATGAGTGCTTTTTGGAGGGCGGTTTCGATATCAGCTTGGTTTCTGGGATCGAAAGAAATAGCCCCCGGAGGATAAATTTCGGGGAGGCTCCCAGAATTACTACTAACAACGGGACAGCCCGCGGTCATCGCCTCAAGAACCGGAAGTCCAAAGCCTTCATAAAAGGATGGTTGGCAATAGAGATTTGCCAGTCGATAAATGACGTTGAGGTCTTCGTTGCCAACGAAACCAAGAACATGAATTTGAGAGTTGTTTTTGATTATTTCCATCAGTTTAGTGAATTCATAAACCTCGGGATGGATAGATTGAAGACCGAGAATTTTTTTGATCGAGAAGGTCTCGACTGGAGTTTTCGCAAACTCGGAGCCAACAAGGACGACGGGTACATTTAGTTTGATGATGGCCTGGGCGAGTCTAACCAGATTTTTGTTCGGATTTACCCCCCCAACGTAGAGAATAAATTTTTCAGGGAGATGATATTTGTCCCTGATGTTTTTGATTTGTATTTCGGTTGGTTTTAGACAATATTCTTCGTCGACAGCGAGGTAAGTAACAAAAACTTTTTCCGGTTTAATTTTTAGAATGTCGGCGATGTCCTTTTTTGAATTATTTGAATCAGTGATAATTGCGGAAACATTTTTCAGGGCTAGTTTTTGTCTGCCAAAATTTAATTTTGCCCTTATACCTAGGGGGTAATATTCGGGGAGAACCAAGGGCGTTAGGTCGTGGATGGTGACGACGGTGGGTAGAGAAAGTCTCTGGGGTAACGTTGAATAAAACAAATCAAAAAATGGATAGTGAACCAAGTCGGGTGATTCGGTGACAATGTCCACCAGGCCGGAGTTAGTAAGCGCCGTGGATAAGTGGCTTCGATAAAAACCGACTCCCCGACCAGCCGAATGTTCCCCACCCTCTAGTTTGATTCTAATCTTTGGCATTTTTGTAGAGTTCCCATAATTTCATATAGGAAAAGGCGTGGTGAAATCCAGAATAGAGAGAAAAGACAAAACCGGGAAAGCCGTCTAAGAAACCACGGTAGCGAAAATATAACGACAGAAAAGTAATCAGCGGTTTGGAAAATAGATAATTAAGGGTATTTAGAGGTGTGATTTTAAGGCCAGTCTTTTTTAATTGGGCCGCCGTCAAAGAAGAATAGCGGTTTTCGCGGGAGAGATAGCGGCCAAAGTCGGGGGTGGCAAGGTGATCGAGGTCGGATTTTAGAAAACCAATCGAACCATCGACGACCATTTGTTCGTGGACATTCTTGGCTGGTAGTCTGGCCTTGCCGTTTTGAAAAAGCCTGATTACCGGGTCAGGATATTGTCCGGCATTCTTTAAATAACGGCCTAGGAAAAAATTTTTACGGGGTAAATAGTAAGCAGTCGTTGGAGCTGATAGGGGCTTGATTCTTCGACCAAAAAGCTTTTTGATTGGTGATACCCAAGAATCATAGCCAAATGATTTTCCGGCCAGGAGGTTCTTGATCTCTTTTTTTAATTTAGGGGTAACGATTTCATCGGCGTCAAGCTGGAGGACCCAATCTCCCTTCGCCAGGTCGTTGGCTTTTTGCTTGTTGATGTGAAAAATTGGCGGGTTGTCGGTAACCGTAACTTTGGCATCAAAACTTTTGGCGATAATCACGGTCTTATCGGTCGAGGAACCGTCGACGATAATGATTTCGGAAGCGATATCTTTGATGGCGGAAAGACAGCGGGCAAGGCGGGCTTCTTCGTTAAAGGTGGCTAAGGTGACGGAAAGAGTCGGTTTGTTTTTAACCATAGGTGTCTCTAGAGTATATTATATGGACGGGTTGAGAGAAATTTGAAGAGAATTTTGCCACCGGGGTCTACAATGGTATGAATGACTTTTGAATCGTCAACGGGTTCATCGGCAGAAATAATCAGAGTGTTGGTTAAATTTTTGTCTGACTCGTAGTTAATCTGTCTAAATTCCATCTTCCCCAAATCTCTCACGGTGGAAAAGCCAAATTTGTCTCTGGGGGTGAGGGTAGCCTTTTGAAGCTCTTCGGGGGGAAGTTTCATAAAGAAAGCCATAAGAATGTAAGGCTGGTCATAGCGATCGGAGATAATGATGTGATCGTAATTGTCTTGGTTGGCTTGAACATAGGAGGCGATTTGGTCGAAGCCGTATTGCCAGGCGTAGGACAACTCGCTGGGATAGTGGACATAGTAGAGATGGAGGTATCTCGCCGCCTCATAGCCAGAAATAGTAATGAGTAGAAAGTATAAAGTATAAAGTATAAAGTTTATTTTTATCTTGGAAATTAAGATAATAAATTCGAAGAGACCGATGGCAGAAATAATCATGAGGGGATAGACCATGTTTTGGGCTCTAAGGGCGTGAGGAGACTGGAAAGTGAGAGCAGCCGCAATTGGTGAGATAAATAACCAAGCTATGATAAGCTTTGAATTTTTGTCGTTTCTCCTGATTAGGAAACAAATTCCCAAAAGCAAGAAGGGGGCGGTCCATAGGTATAGTTGTCCCATACCCGGAACTTTGTTTCTGGAGATTTCGTCTCCGGTAATAAACAAGAATCTGGGTGAAAAATGAGAGAGATAATTTTTGGCAAACCGGTAGGAATAGGTAGCGTAGCGGTTGTGGAGAATTTTGGCATAGAGGGTGTTGTCGTCTTCACGACGAAGCTCAAGGGCTTCCCAGAGAGGTCCGGTATCGGCAAAAATGGAGACTCCGGAAAAACGAGAACGACCTTCAGTTGAGGTAAATTGCAGTAGCAAAGGAACTAGTAGAAGTCCACCAACAACAACTGCGGTAAGTATCGTTTTAGCTTCTTTGGAGTCAGAAAATAATTTCTTAATTTGCTCAAGATAGATAACAATAAAACAAACAAAAACGAGGGGAATAACGACGCGAAGAGAATGGTAGGTATACAAAGCAAGGATAAAGGCTAAAGTGGAAAGGAAAAAGTATTTTGTATTTTCAAGAGAATGGAAAAGAAAATAGAGACCGATGAGCATAAAGACTGAGGCGGCGTTAGCTTCCCAACCACCGCGGGAAAAATGAATGTGCCAGGGAGAGAGGGCCAACAGCAGAGCGGCGAGGTGGCCGGCAGTAATTTTATGTCCCGCGTTTGTCATTCCGACCGTAGTGGAGGAATCTTCAAGATCCCTCGAGCATACTCGGGATGACAGGGAGGGGAAGAGTTTGTTGGTGAGAAGGTAAATGAAGTAGACAGAGAGAACGCCCAAAAGGGCCGAGGGGAGGCGGACGGCCCAAATATTAAGCCCCAAGACGGCGACGAACGGGAGAGTGATATAGAAATATCCGGCAGGTTTGTAGTCGTCAAAAGAACGAAAAACAATTGGCCAAGAGGTACCGTGCTCGTCGAGGCCTGATTTTAGAAGAGAATAATCGTTGTAACCAATGGCCGCCTCGTCAGCGTTGAGGCCAGCGGGAAATTTGTCCAGACCCCAAAGACGGATGGCGGCGGCTAAGAAAACGATTAAGATAATAAGTAGATTTTTCTTTATCATTTATTTTGTTTTAATCCAACGAAAGATAGGATCACCGTTGTCGTAGCTAATTTGATCGTAGATCTCAATCTGCCCCAAATTGTAATCAAAATTATCCGGAAAATTATCCCGGGTGTCGATAAAAAGCGAGTTTTTGATGCTAATGACGTCTCCCTTTCCGGTTTGATGAAACTCGACTTCCCCGACCCGATCGACCCGACCGACATCGACGCCGTTACTAATAAAGTGATTGTTTTTTTGGTAGGTGGCGGGGTCGTATTTGCTATAGAAAAGATAGTAGATGTAGGGCTGGCCATAGACATCGGTGAAGTAAGCTTTGTCTGGGCGGAATTTTGCGATTAGCTCAACTGCCTGCTTGTAACCATAGTTAAATCCCTTGGCGTAAAAATCGTGAGAATGTCTAAAATAAAGATCGAGACCGAGGGCGACGGTATACAGATATACCATAAAACTAACTACAAAAACAAAACGATTGAATTTGTATAGATTGTAAATGCCAAAGCCAATAAGAATCGATAAGGGAAAGACTAGTAGGAGCGAGCGAACGGGGGAGAATTCGGAGAGGGTGAGGGCGGCGGGCAAAGGCCCGAGAAGGAGGAGACTAATAATAAGAATTTTGACCTTTGAATCTTTCAATCTCACCAAATAGACAAGACCGGAGATGAGCCAAATAAAGTCAAACAAATAGAGCATGCCCATGCGGTAAATATTCTCGCGAGGTGATGGTTCGGGCGGGCTATAAAAGAGAAATTCGGGTGACAAATGATAAAGATAGCGTGAAGCGACGAGTCTGACGGCCAAGTCAGTCTGAGAGTGAAATAATTTAATGGAGAAGGGATTATTATTGTCAATTTTTTTGGTGGTTTCGGACACGGGTGGTTTATAACCCAAGACTGAAAGTCTGGCGATACGGTTGCCGGAGGTTGAAGTGAAAGCATTAAAGTAAAAACCACCCCAGATCACGAGAAATAGAATAGTAATCGTGGCGGACATTTTTGGTTTAATATCTCTCCAGTTGAGAACAATCAGTAATAATACGATTAGGGGTGAATAAAGTTTGGCTGATTGATAGAGAAATAAACCCGCGGTAAAGAAAAATAGAGACGGAAACAGACTAAAATTCCTCTTGATAGCGTTGTAAAAAAAGTAGATTCCGATGATGGTGAAGGAGACGAAAATGTTAGATTCCCAGGCACCGCGTGAGAAGTGAATCGCCCACGGGGAGACGGCTAAGGCCAGAGAGGTCAAGAGTCCAACTGCTAGATTACCGGTGAGAAGTTCAACAAGAAGTCCGGCGGTTAGGACTGCGACAACACCGAACAAAGCCGAGGGGAGACGAACCGCGAATTCAGACAGACCAAAAACGGCGACTGAGGGAACGGTGAGATAAATGTAAAGGCCGGGTTTGTAATCGCCAAAGGACTTAAATATTAAAGGAAAACGGGCGCCAAACTCGTCTTTGCCTGTCTTCAAGATGGAGTAGGCGTTGTAGCCTATGGCCGCCTCGTCCCAAGTAAGACCCGGAGGTTGGGAAGAAAGGTGCCAAAAACGCAGGCTGGTGGCTAGAATAAGGATAAGTGAATAAAAGATGATTTTTTTCATTTAGAATTTGACGATAACAAAAGCGGGTGAACCGTCGAGGAAATTAATAGTTTTAATCCTACTGGTGTTGGTCGGAATATTGTCAAACGAAGTGACCAAAAGCGATCTTTTTGTGGAAACCTGTTCCCCACTCTCGAGTTTAAGATTAAGGGCATCAGTAGTAGAAATCAACCAATCGTTGACAAAATAAACGTTTTCGATTCTGTCTGTCCAGAACCAGTCCGCTTGTGTGAATCTGGTTGAAGACGTTGGGAATTGGATGATTTTGGGATCTAGTTTGCTAAAGAAGGAGTAAAAAATATGTGGTTCGCCGTATTTTTTGGTGATAAATATCCGGTCATACTCGTTTTTGTGGTCGAGGACGTACTTGATGACCTGCTCATAGCCATACTGCCAAGAGGGGGAGTATTTAACAGGATAAATATAAAAGTATTGATATAGATATTGGGCAAAGAAAACTCCGGTAAGTATTATTGACAGCCAGATGACGACAGATCCGAAACGTTTGGAAAGCCAGATCAGAGCAGAAACGGCCAAGAGAATCACCGGAATCATCAATAGACTGGGGCGGATAGCTTGGGGGGGGTCAATAGTAGCGGCGGCGGCGATGGGAGCGATTAGCAACCAAGCGAGAATAAATTTGGCAGAAGATTCATTTTTGATCCGGGTAAGCTGGATAAAAAACCCGATGATAGCCAAGAGATAAACAGGATAGGTGAAAAGGTTTTGATTCGGAATGGCAAATTGAGTTTGGACGTCTCTTGTCTGATTGAAGAAAGTCGGAGTGAAGTAGGAAAAATAATTGAGAGTGAACTTTTTTGTGAAGAAAACTGGTCGATTGTAGATAAGACGGGAGACGAGGGTCGGTAGACCACTGGCTAAACGATCCTGACCAATCTGGAAGGTGGTGGCAGAATTAATAATCGCCAGTTTAGCGTAGCGGGCGGTGGCTTCACCGGTTTTGAATTGATAGGCAACAAGGGAAAGTGAGAGGATGAGAATAATTGCTCCAAATAATAAACTCGGCCCAAACTTGATCCTTCTTCGATAGATCAGAGCGAAGGCGACAATAAGTAAGGGCACAAAAACACGCGCGGCGTTGTAGGCATGGAGGGACAGGGATAGAAAAAAAGTAGCTAGTAGATAGTATTTAGTATTTAGCGGGCCGGAAAGGAGGAAGTAGGCGCCGGCGATGATAAGGGCGAGACTAAGATTGGCTTCGAGGGCGGCGCGGCTAAAAAAGAAGTGCCAAGGGCTAAGCGCGAGGAGAAAAGCAGCGATGTGGCCAGCAGTAATTTTATGTCCCGCGCTTGTCATTCCGACCGTAGTGGAGGAATCTTCAAGATCCCTCGAGCATACTCGGGATGACACGGGGGAGAAGAGTTTGTTGGTCAATAAATATATCAAGGGGATGGCGAGGACGCCGGCAAGAGCGGAGATGAATCTAACGGCGAAGGCGTTGAGTCCGAAAGCTAATACCGGAAGAGTGGTGAGATAGATGTAGGCGGGAAGTTTGTAGTCGCCGAAAGCCCGAAAAATCAGGGGGAATCGTACTCCCCATTCGTCGGCTCCTGTTTTTAGAATTGAATAGGCATTGTATCCGTGGCTGATTTCATCCCAATTTAAGGATGGTGGAAAGTCGGAAAGACGATAAAAGCGGAGCACAAAACCGATAATAACAATAACCAACAGTACAAAACGGTTTTTATTTTTCATTTTGTGGCGGGTTGGTTTCCACGATACGCAGGGCCAGTGAACCATCAGGATTATTTATATCAGCAATCTTCGTCAGACGGTGGACGATAAGCTCGTGGTCGGAGATGACCAGACCGTCGCCGATTAGATATTGCTTGGTTCTTTCGGCGTCAAGTCCCCAATCAATCTGTTTGTAGTTTATCCGACCGATATTCTTTGTCTTGTTCCTCACCATGCTGGTGTAATACTGGTCAGGCAAAACTTCAAAGTTGTCTTTTTGGTAAGTAGCCGGGTCATATTTTGTAAAAAAGAGAAGATGGATATACGACTCTCCCCGCGAATTATCAAAAGTGATGGGCAGATTTTTGGGTAATTTATTAATGTAATCGACGACCTTGGTGGGACCATAATCCCAAGCGTAACTTCTAAAATAATCATTGATAATAAAGATGGAACTGTATAGGGAGATGATCCCGGTGCCGACTAACAAACAAAGAGGTGCCGCTAGAAATGGCTTCAGGGAGGTTTTGGTAAACTCAAAAATCTTGATTAGTCCAAGAGCGATAACTATGGTCTGCGGGACGACTAGGGGGAGAGATCTAATCGTTGTGTACGGATCCCTAGTGAGGGCGGCGGGAAGGGGTGAAACTAACAATAACAAAATTATAATTGTCCGGAGGGGGTTGGCTTTTTTATCTTTAATTAGGAAATAAAGCCCAATTAGATAGAAGGGTAATTGCCAGACAAAATAGGTAGCCAAGTCGGGATATGAGCTTTTTGGATCGGCATTCCCAATGGAAAAAAGATAACGAGGTGAAAAGTAGGAAAGATAGAGCGAGGCGAATTCATTGACCGAAAGCAGGGCTGGGGAGTTTACTAGGCCAGCCAAGGGTCCGTGGTAATTTGGTTTGTATCCGGCCGGAAACTGGCGTGAGTAGGAAAATATGTTCAAGGTGCTGGTTCGGGAGAGGAAGCCCGGAGTTCTCATGAGACTAATCGTTGACCAGGTAAGAGTAAGCCCAAAAATTATACCGATGACAACCATAATCGAATAACGTCTAATGTTTTTAGTCAAAGTGGTGAAATTAGTAATGATAAGAAATAGTAAAACGATGGGAACGATTAAACGTTCGGCGTGATAAGACAGAAACGAAAGCGACAAACCTAGAGCAGAAATAATAAACAGATAGGGTTTCTTTAGGCCAAGGTAAAAGGTATAAATACCCAGAATTAAAAAAAAGAGGGATAGGTTGGTTTCGTATGAAGTGCGGCTCAAGAGAATGTGCCAAGGTGAGATAGCCATAATAAAAGTTGCCGTTAAGGCGAGTTTCGTAGTATTCTTTCCCGGGGTGATTTCCTTGATTAATAAATAAATCAGGGGTAGCGTTAAGACACCAAAGAAGGCCGAAGGTAATCTGGTAACATAAATAGAAAGTCCCAGGACGGGAATTAAAGGAACAATAAGGTAGGTGTAGAGGGGTGTCTTGAAATCAAGAAAAGAACGGAAGATCAAGGGCATGGATTTACCAAATTCATCTTTACTGGTTTTCAGAATGGAATAGGCGTTATAGCCCATGGCGGCCTCGTCAAGATAGAAACCGGCTGGAGTAATTCCCAATTTATAGAATCGAAAAAAAATGCCAACGGCCAGAATAAGAACCAATGAGATGATAACAAGTAATCTTGGTTTCATATTAACGAACAAGGACAATTCTGATTAGGTCAATGGTTGAAATAAAACAAAAAAGAAACAGAGTTGGGGTAATGAGAAAAGATTTCTTTTGGCTGAACTCGAAAAGACCGTGTCTAATTATTAGGGCAAGAGGCGGGAAAAGAATCAAATCAAAACCGTCAAAGATATTCAAGAACGATAGGATGAGAATCGAGACCAGAGACAAGCTGAAGATAAGCCGATGGTATTTGAGATTGCCCCAGAGATAGAGACCAGTCAGGAAAAATATAATCGAAAGGGGAGGAAATTTGATTAAGTTTTGGTTGGGAATGACGTTTTCTCTGGGGTGAAAGCCAAAGAAGTAATTATTGGGGTCAATAAGGGAAAAGAAATTTAGACTATATTTTGTGAAAATGGGAGTAAGCCGATTGTATTCCAGACGGGCGAGGGACCGGCTTTTGAAAAGCCCGATACTTCTCACTAGAGTATCGTAATCGAGAGGGGAGACGACAAAGACCGTATTTCCCAAACTGACTCGGCTTGGGCTTAGAATTTCGAAATTGGTGGGCTGGTTTGTCAAAAAAAACGAAATTGGCCAGAAGGAGAGGATCAGGATTTGGGAAAAAATAACTAGACCCCGTTTGAACATTACTTTATTGTAAACTAAGGCTTCTGAAGAATGTAGAAGAGGGGGTTGCCGCGAAAATCCTTAACGGTCCCGAGCGTTATCACTCCATCTGTTGGTCTGGTACTCCAATCCTCATTAAAGGGAACTTCTTCTTTTTGGGCGGCTACATAAATGTCACCGGAATTGAGAATTTTGGGGATTAGTTCCATTTTTTGGGCTTTGCCAAAGTAGAGACTATCGCCAAACCGAAAGCCGTCGAACCCTTTGACTATATCGGGTGTGGAAGTGTCCCCTTTAAATAGTTTCTGAAATTCTTTGGGGGGTAGGGCGGTATAAAAGGCGTAGCGGTAGAGAGCAGGGTTAGCGGTGTTGTTGATAAAGATTCGGTGACTGGTATTTAAGTACGGTTTTAACATTTTGAATAAAGGCTCGTACCCATATTGCCAGTAAACGGCGGAGTCATAACGATAGTTGGCGGAGTACTGGTGCCAGTAGGAAACAAAGCTAAGGGAAAGAAGTACGGCTAACGGGAGAAAAAAACGCCTCGTTGAAACAACCCCTAGAGCAATAATAATGGCTAGGGGAAAATTCATCAGAAATAGTCTGGAGGCATGATCGCCGCCACCGATGGTCAAGGCACTCGGGAGGGGGATGACCAAAAACCAGAGAAGTAAAAGCAGATTGGCTTGACGATTTTCTTTTTTGAACAACATGACAAAGCCAAAAATTAGAAAGGGGGCCCAGATTAGCAACACTTCACCAAAGCGGGCGATGGATTGGCGATAGTTTGGGTCCCCATGAAGAAATAGAAAATTGGGAGAGAATGAAGTTAAATAGTTGCTGACAAAAAGCGTGGCGTAGCCTAGATATTTATTTTGAAAAATTGAATCTATTTGTTGATTTTTGACCCAAGGCTGGCTGCGGTCCAGGATTACATTTTCGACGACTTTGGCGTCGTTCGCAATATTAATTAATTTGAATCGACCGCCAGCTTGGCCAAATAGTATTTGATAACAAATTGGAATAAATAATACTATTGAAAACAGGGTTCCGATAATAAAATTCTTTTCTCTGATTTTTTTCCAATCCGGCGGAAAGCAGATAACTAGAATTATTGCCAATAAGGGAATAAATAAATTGGCAATAGAATAAGTGTAAAAAGTTAGAACTAGAGGAACCAAAAAAAGGGCTGAGTATTTTTTAGAACTGAGATTCCTGAGGTAGAGATACACCCCTAGGAGAACCAAGAAAAGAAGAACCGCTTGCTCAGTGGCATTTCTGGTGTAGTGAAGGTGCCAAGGCGAAAGGGTAAGAACCAGAGCGGCAATTTCACCGATATATTTCTTGTTTGGATAAAGCTGCCGAGCGATCAGATAGATTAGGAAAATACTGGCAACACCCAATAAGGCTGATGGTAATCTAACACTGAAGGCTGACGGACCCATGAGGCCGACGAAAGGAGCGGTCACGTACATCAAGAAAGGGGCACG
>Ga0265292_1002189_pt1 | contig 14280 bp, 5 predicted proteins | sample Munlanlewell296A_FD_189080 | JGI IMG/M metagenome (GOLD analysis project Ga0265292, IMG submission 189080) | Leachate microbial communities from a municipal landfill in Southern Ontario, Canada - Leachate well 296A | ecosystem: Engineered > Solid waste > Landfill > Unclassified | place: Canada...
AGACACACAACCATCCTTCTGCAATCGAACCTTATGGCGGTGCAGGGACAGGTATCGGCGGTGTTATCCGCGATATCCTGGGGGTGGGGTTAGGTGCGAAACCTGTGATGAATACTGACGTTTTTTGTTTTGGCCCGCTGGATTATCCTTCAACTAAATTACCGGAGAACGTACTTCATCCAAAACGGATATTCAAAGGCGTGGTGTCAGGTGTTAAGGATTATGGTAACCGTATGGGTATCCCCACAGGTAATGGCGCGGTAGTGTTTGATGAAGGGTTTGTATACAACCCGTTAGTTTACTGCGGTACCGTGGGTATCATACCAAAAGATAAGTGTTTCAAAGCTGTGCATCCCGGTGAAGTTGTGGTAGCAGTAGGTGGGCGTACAGGCAGGGATGGTATACACGGTGCGACATTTTCTAGTTTAAGCCTTGATAAAGATACGCCGTTGAGTCCTGTACAAATAGGGAACGCTATTGTTGAGAAAAAGGTTTTGGATACCCTGATGCAAGCACGGGATCTCAATCTTTACACCGCGATTACCGATTGCGGGGCGGGCGGTTTTTCTTCGGCAGTAGGTGAACTCGGGGAAGAGTGCGGGGTGAAGGTGTACCTTGACCGTGCACCGTTGAAGTATGAAGGATTACTCCCGTGGGAGATATGGTTATCCGAGGCACAGGAACGGATGGTTCTTTCCGTCCCGAAGAAGTGTTTAAAACAAATATTGCAGTTATTCAAAAATGAAGATGTTGAAGCTACCGTCCTCGGTGAGTTTACGGATACCAAAAAACTTGAGATGTACTATAACGACAAAAAAATTGGGGAACTTGAGATGCTATTCCTTCATCACGGGTATCCAAGGTTTCATAAACAAGCGAAATGGGTTAATGTTGTTAATAAAGAACCTAATGCTAGTGTCTTAGCGAAAAAAGCGGGTGTTCCCGGTGCAGTTGCGGGGATACTAAAAAAAGTTTTGGGTGACCATGATGTGTGTAGTAAAGAATGGATTATCCGGCAGTATGACCATGAAGTACAAGGTCAAACCGTGGTTAAGCCGTTACTCGGGAAACATGGCGGGCCGGGTGATGCGTGTGTTTCCTGGCCGGTAAGTTGTTCCGGGCAGTTTAATACACCGGCGGAGAAGTATAAAGGTTTTGCGGTTAGTTGCGGGATTAATCCGCAATACGGGAAAATTGATCCTTACTGGATGACTGCCAGCGCGATTGATGAAGCGTTACGTAATATCGTTGCTGTGGGCGGTGATCTCCGTCATGCAGCGTTACTCGATAATTTTTGTTGGGGTAGCCCGAATAAGCCGCAGCAGATGGCGGGTGTTGTCCGTGCGGCATTAGCGTGTTATGATTACGCGAAACTTTATGGTACGCCGTTTATCTCAGGGAAGGATAGTCTTAATAATGAGTATGTAGATATAAAAGGCGTTTCGCGGTCAATTCCGGGTACTATGCTTATCTCCGCGATCAGTATCGTTCCGGATGTACGAAAAACTGTTATGTCAGGCTGGCGTAAACGCGGGAGTTTGATATACCTTCTCGGGACAACGTATGACGAGTATGGCGGGTCAGTGTATTACAGGATTAACGGGTGTATTGGTAATTCCGTTCCTAAAGTTAATGGTGACCGCGCAAGAGAGGATATGTATGCGCTAGGCCGGGTGATAGCTAAAGAAATTGTGTTATCCTGCCATGACTGCAGTGACGGCGGGCTCGGGTCTACTCTTGCGGAGATGGCGTTCACTAACGGTATTGGCGCGGAGATTGAACTAAAAAAAGTGCCTTTTGAGTTCCGGTACTCAAATAAACGTAAACTCATGGATACCGATATATTATTCTCGGAGTCAAACTCCAGGTTTGTCGTGGAAGTTGAACGCAGCCACGCAGCAATGTTTGAACGTATGATGAAAGGTACAAAAATCGGGTGTATAGGCTTTACGATATCCGATCCTGTGTTGAGGTTAAGAAGTGTGCTGGATAATGAGATTGTTATGGAAGAATCGTTGACGGAACTTATGACGGTTTGGAAACATGGGTTGGGGATATAGAAAATATTTGATGGAGAAAAATATATGAAAAACAGTAATGAAGTAAAGGTGTTAATCCTCCGCACTGCGGGTACCAACTGCGATTATGAAGCGGTGTTAGCGTTCAAACTCGCTGGTGCGGTACCTGAACAAGTGCATATCAACGAGTTTATCTCGGGCCGTAAGAAAATGTCGAAGTATGACGTCTTGATTATCCCCGGCGGGTTTTCATATGGTGATGATGTAGCATCCGGGAAAATATTGGCAAATGAACTTAAGTACAAATTATGGCCTCAGGTTAAGCAGTTTGCGAATGACGGGAAGCCTGTCGTAGGTATCTGTAACGGTTTTCAGGTACTTGTCAAACTTGGCCTTCTCCCGGGTGAGATAAAGTTTGGGCAGCCGCCGGAACAAACCGCAACTCTAACCGATAACGCATCAGGGAAGTTTGAATGCCGGTGGGTTGAGCTTAAGAAAAGTATTAATACACGGTGTAAATTCCTGAAGTATGTACCTGATATCATTGACCTACCTATAGCGCATGGGGAAGGGCGGTTCGTTGCGATTGAGGATAAGGTTTTACAGGATCTTGTTGAGAACGGTCAGATTGTGTTCCAGTATTCGCATACTGGGCGTCCAACAGAAATATATCCGTATAACCCTAACGGGTCAATAATGTCAATCGCAGGGATTACGGATTATAACGGTAACATTCTTGGGATGATGCCGCATCCGGAACGTTATTTATTTAAAATTAACCATCCTTACCGTCCTGCAACCGGTACGGAGGAAGATGAGTTTGGGCAGGGATTCACGTTGTTCACTTCGATTGTTGAGTATGTAAGAGACAGGGTTAAGCAGTAAAAAAATATTATTTTTATAGAAAAGGATGTGGGAATAAATGTGCGGAATATTTGGTATCTACAACAACCGTGATGCTGCGCATATCGCGTATCTTGGGCTGTATGGGTTACAGCATCGCGGGCAGGAGTCTGCCGGGATAGTAACTTCCGATGGGAAACGGTTAAACCGTAAGGTAGGTGTGGGTTTAGTTGCGGAAATATTTAAGGATAAAGCGCTGGATAGTTTACCGGGCAATATCGCAATCGGGCATACGCGGTACTCTACCGCAGGATCCGACCCGCAGCGTGACGCTCAACCGATACTTGTGAAGTATTGTAAGGAAGTCGGAGATATTGCCATTGCGCATAACGGTAACCTCCTGAACTCTGATGTATTGCGTGAGCAGTTAAAGGGATACGGCTGCGAGTTTCTCACAACATCGGATACCGAGGTTATCCCTGTACTTTTGACAAAAGGATGGACGAACTCGTTAGTGCATGACTTACCGTGGACACTCAGGCAGGTGAAAGGCGCGTATTCGTTGCTATTGATCACAAAAGATAGTATCGTTGCGGTACGCGACCCAAACGGTATTCGCCCGTTGTGTATCGGTAAACTCGGTGAGTCCGTAGTGTTCTCATCAGAAACTTGTACGTTTGGGTTGGTTGGCGCTAAGTTTCTCCGTGAACTTGACCCCGGTGAAATTCTTGTCGTAAATAAAAAAGGAATGAACTCCACGTATTTTACGGATGCTAAAAAACGGTTGAAGACACCGTCAGCGTTTTGTATATTTGAATATATATACTTCTCCCGGCCGGATAGCACAATTTTTGGGAAGAATGTTCATGAAGTACGGAAACGGTTAGGGGAAGAGTTAGTGAAAGAAAGTAATGTCCCGGCGGATATTGTTGTTCCGATACCCGACTCCGCGAATAGTACCGCCATGGGGTACGCGCAAACAGCAAAATTGCCGTTTGAAGCTGGCTTGATACGTAACCATTATATCGGCAGGACGTTTATACAGCCGCATCAGTCAATCCGTGACTTTCGAGCGAAGATTAAGTATAACCCTATTGAAGAAGTTATACGTGGTAAACGCATAGTTGTGGTTGATGACTCAATTGTCCGTGGGACGACAAGCAGGAAACTTATGCGTATGATCCGCGATGCCGGAGCAAAGGAAATTCATCTTAGGATAAGCTGTCCCGAGATTAAACACCCGTGTTTTTATGGGATAGATACTCCAACAGAAGAAGAGCTTATTGCAGCCAATAATACTGTAGAAAAAATTAAGGGGTACCTTGAAGTGGACTCATTACACTTCCTGTCACTCGAAGGTATGATTAAAGCTACGGGGATTGATAAAAAAACGTTCTGCACTGCATGTTTTACCGGGAAGTATCCGTTGAAATAAGGACAAGTTTGATGGCAAAAAAGGTTTTGGCAGTTATCGGTAGTGGCGGGCGTGAACACGCAATGGTGTGGAAACTCGCGAAGTCGCCTGAAGTTGGGAAAATATATTGTTTACCCGGTAACGGCGGGATTGCATCAATTGCAGGCTGCATGCCAAAGATAACAGCGGAAGATATTGACGGTATACTTTCATTTGTTAAAGAAAAAAAGGTGGACTATACTATCGTCGGGCCGGAAGCGCCGTTAGTAGCGGGGATAACGGAAAAGTTTCAATCCCAGGGGTTAAAAATATACGGGCCAACCTCTTCAGCTGCACGGTTTGAGGGGAGTAAGGTGTTCTCAAAAATGTTTATGACAAAACACGGGATCCCTACTGCCGCATACCGAGAGGTAAAGACCGTGGCGGAAGGTGATGCCGCAATTGCAGAAATGTTCAAAACCTCAAAGGGTGTGGTTGTGAAAGCTGATGGCCTTGCTGCAGGGAAAGGTGTTATCGTGTGTGATACACCGGAACAAGCATCAACGGCAGTAAGGCAGATGGTAACCGAAAAACAGTTTGGTTCTGCCGGGGATGTGGTATTAATAGAACAACGGTGGTATGGAGAGGAAGCGACTATCCTGGCGTTTTGTGATGGTGAAACACTTGTCCCGATGCTGCCGTCACAGGATCATAAACGCGTTTATGACGATGATAAAGGGCCGAATACCGGCGGGATGGGTGCGTACGTACCCGCTCCGGTGATAGATATTAAAATGTGGGATAAAGTTAAGGCACGGATATTCAATAATTTCCTTACCGGGTTGAAGAAAGAAAATATTGTGTACCACGGGGTGATATATTTTGGGTTAATGATTGTTAATTCCGACCCGTACCTTATAGAGTTTAACTGCAGGTTCGGTGATCCTGAATGCCAGGTGGCCCTTCCTGCACTTGAAGATGACCTTATGGAAATTATTGAACTTACCGCAGAAAAAAAATTGTATGAACTAAAACCTGAGTTCAGTAAATTAGCAGCGGTATGTATTGTCCTTGCTTCCGGCGGGTATCCCGGGAGTTATGTTAAAGGTAAAGTTATCACCGGGCTTGATGCTGCAGCGGAGGATTCTAATGTCACGGTCTTCCATGCTGGTACGGTTGCGATAGATGGAAAAATCCTTACCTCCGGCGGGCGTGTGTTAGGCGTTACCGGTGTGGGTAAAGATATTAGAGAAGCTGTTAACCGTGCGTATAGTGCAGTATCCAAAATTTCATTTGACGGTATGCATTACCGTAAAGACATCGCTGCACGTGCGTTGAAGCGTATATAATAAGTTATTACTACAAAAACATTATTTCGGTGGGTGCCATTCCACACCGCTTGCTTTCAGCGTAGGGACAATCAATCCGTTATGCTGTTCCAGTAATTCAATCGCTTTATTGGTATCTACGTCCAGCATTATGCGTACTACCGCAATATTTACCGGTGCGGGAAGGCCTTTCCCTGCTTTACGCGCTTCTTCCGTACTCTTGAGTATATCGTGGATATAATGGTTTGCCATGTCATACGGTACACCAAGTAAGCCTACAACTAACCGTGTTGCACGGTCAATAAGTTTTTTATTACTCGGCGATACATAGGTCATGTAGTTGCCCATAACGCGTCCTAACCGTACCATCACAAGCGTAGATAATGAGTTCAACAGCATCTTCAACACTATTGCCTGTGTAGTGTACAGTGCTGACATCCTGACATTTTTTACGATGACCTGTATATCTGTCTTCGGTAATGCTGACTTATCAACTTTTCTGTGGGTTACTATAACGATAGCCGTCTTCCCGCCTTTTTCCCGTGCGGAGTCCAATGTACGGCGGACAAATGAGTTTTTGTCAGTCAAAGTATCAACCTCATCGCCGTAACAGACCGCGACAACAAGATTACCCGCGCCGGTAGGACGGAATTTAAGTGCTTGCTCTCCGGAAATAACAAACTTCAGAATATCTTCATTCGCGATCTTCGGGAGGTCATTTTTTATACGCTGGAATGTTTCATCGCCTAATAACTGGCGGTAGGTTTCCTGTGACCAGTTAATCCCGCGGATAGGGTGTTTCAATAAAGATTCCCATGCACTGTTATTATCCTTAGCGTCGAGGACCATGTATACTGCCGAAGCTTTGGCTTCCGGTTTATCTATCGGCCGGAAGGGCGGGTTATAAAATGTTGGTGACCGTTCCGTGGTGTCAGTCAGTACGATCAAACTTGATTTATCTCCGGCTATGTATAACGTATACCCTTTCTCCGGATTAGGGTCGTCCATAGCATAAAAATTTCCGCCGGTACGGTAAATTTCACTTTCCAGCTCAACAATTTTGCTGAAGTCAGAGATCGCAGTGCGTACTGTTGCCGGGATTTCATAAGACAAATCTGACATATGACGGATATCGCAGTACTCAGGGTCTAATCCTATAGTTTTCAATTCTTTCATTGATAACGTTTTTGAGAGTATTCTGTATAACGCAACTTCCATAATTGAGGATACCACCAGAGTTTCACTGCTGGTTGCCTGCATGCGGGTAGAACCCGTGATTGCCTGTGAGCCTGTGGTGAGGTTAATCTTTGTAATTCTCGGGTCAGTGATAACTTCTCGGCTCCGGATAACTTTATCACACAAAATTGCGTCAGGATTGTTGTACACAAAAAAAACGTCAGCGCCGTCTTCCACACCAGCCCATGCGGTACCTATCACATGCGAGGTTTCACCGCCTTCTGTGATAGAAAACACAACATCGCCTTTACCTAATCCTAGGTCACGGATTTGTTTTTTCCCGAATGCGGTTTGATCTTCATAACCTTCTACTGATTTGATTAACGCAAAATCGCCGCCAGCCATTACACTAAATACGCGGGTATCCAAGTCTTTAGGTAACTCGCTGGAGTTAAGCTTATTTTTGATCTCCGGATGTTTCTCCGTGAGGTTCTGCCAGAACCCGCGCCAGGTGGCTTCCATCTGGATACTTAACCGTCCCGTAGCGCCGCAGCCGGTAAAAAAGATTTTGTTGCCTCTCAACAACGCGGCTTCTACTTTATCAATTGCGAGGTCAAGCTTGCTTTCGTATGCCATACGCTGGAATACCGGTGGGATCTGATAATCCACGAGGTTAAGTTGTTCCAGTGCTTTCTTAGTATTTTTTTCTGCAACCTTGCTTAAATTACGCGTGATTGGATGCGAGCGTTCCGTCATTAAGTTTCCCAGGCGAAACTGTGTCTCGTTCTTAAGAAAATACTCCGCGTCCTTCGAAAACGGTACGTTTTTAGGTAATACGTTTGACATAAAAATTAATAAAAATCCCCTTTCAATGGTTTTAACTATTTTTTTAGTAAGGTGTTATTATACTAAATACTTCATAGAAGTAAACCCTTTACCTCCTACTTTGTAGTAACTCTTGCTTTTCGTTCAGGTATAATTACTCGGTTATATATCTGTGCCTCATCAATTAAACCTTTAAAATTGTTCAAAACAATATCAACATGACTCCTAACATTATTATCATTTAAATCTACAGGTGCAGTGCCGCCGATGAAGACAGCGTCCATGCGTGAACCCATCGAAACGTTTGTGAGCTCCGATGCGGATAATTTATAGTCAAGATACAATTGAACACTTGTAGAGGATGTGTTATTGTCATAAATACCAGTTAGCCGGTGCCAGTTTTTGTCAATTTTACTATTAGTTTCTAAATTTATTGTTTGTCCTGTATTATTATCTATCCTGAAACACAACGAGTCGTCGTTGATACGAAAATTATAAGGATCACATGCTGAATATCCGATGGATAACTGAGACAGAATACAGGTGTCAGCAGGATATTTATCGGTATCGCATTTTATCCGGCAATCAATAGTCCAACCTCCAGTTCCGGGGTACATTAGGCTTTGGCTTGCGGGGATTTCAATATAATCGTCTATACCATCGAAATACAATGCTGTATTTGCTCTTCTCACTGTGGTAACCCATTTTGGGTTTCCATAGATAATTCCATGATTTCTATATCCTGAATAATCAAAAGCAATATCCCCGTTTCCTTCTTCAAACTTCCAGTATCCCACGAGCGAAGAGTCACCATGTTCTAGCTGAATAGTTAAACTTTTGGTTTGATTCTCGGAGATATCAACATTTTTTGTGAGTTCAGATATATATCCAATAAAAGAAACAAAAATCAGATACTTCCCAGTTTTTATATTGGTAAAAAAGTTACCTTGATGATCTGTTGTTGATACATACTTCAAAACATTATCTGTGAATACTTCAACAACAGCACCGTTTATTGGAAGCCCAGTATCTTTGTCTCTTACAATCCCTTGAATTGTTCCGGTTGACTTGTCTGTAAGTAATAACTTGTTTTCTATACAATCAAGCAACTCGTTTTCAATTTCGCCTTTTTGTGATGCTTTAATCTCCCATTCTTGTTTATTAGTTCTTTTAAGAGTAGAGTACGTTCCATAATTAACAGAAAACATTTCGTCATACGAGTTTTCAAACGTACTGCCCATAGTTATTGTTGTGTTATGTTCATCAATCGATGTGAGTTTAGTATAGACAAAAAAATTGAGTGGTCCATTACCAACAAAATAATCAGCTCTGTCTTTCTCCGTATATGACCTTCCACCGCTATAAGTAGAATATAGTTGTGCTAATCTGTTTTGTTGTATATTTAAGTTTCTGGTAATAATTAACCTTTCATTTTTTAACAATTCAAGATCCTTGCTATATTCAGAGAAACATTGAATTGTTTTTTGCCACACTGTTTCAAACGGTATCGAAAACGTGCGGGAAAAAGTTTTGCCGCCTAAATTTCTTGGAAATAAACCATCACATACTATCTCTTGATAAAACTTTGTGTTAGTAAGGCATGGGGTAGTAATATTTACTTCAGGGATCTCTTGTGCAGAAGCAGAAAGAGGAATTAACAGCATACAAGCAATGCATATCATTTGTTTAAGGATGAACATGAAATTATTATAACAAATATTTTGTCTAATTAATATGTTACTCAATTCCTGTTTTGACTTCCCACAAACATTTAGTAAAATATCCTTAGTCTGGCCGTACTGTTCTTGTTGTATACATGTCGTTAACAATAGTATGAATATTTATGCGTAATTTTGGGTGTATGGATTGTCTAAATAATTATAAGGAACTAATGGAGGGAAAAATGGCGAAAACAAGGGTGTTAGCAAAATATACATATTTATCTGTAATATTATTATCTATATTTTTATCCGTACCGGTTTTCGCGGAACTACAGGTGTTAACCTGGACGCCAGAGAGTGATACCATGGCTGATGTTGATACCATTAGTGTATCTTTTAACACACCTATGGTAGCGTTAGGGAAATTGCCGGAAGGTAACGGTACCGGCCCGATGATAATAAATCCGCCGGTTGAAGGACAGTACCGATGGGTAAACACCACTACGTTGACGTGTACGATAAAAACCAAATTGCCATTAGCTACTGAGTTTAAAGTGGTTATACCCAAAGGTATAAAATCGGAAATATCCGGTGATGTGTTGGAACAACCGTTTATGTGGACATTCAACACATTACGGCCGGACCTGGTACAATCATATCCCCGGCATAATCAAAAGTGGGTAAGATTGGATACCAAAATATTTTTGGTATTTAACCAACCAATGGATCCTGTCAAAGCACGGCCGTTTATTAAGTTGTATGAAACCTGTATGCGTGAAGGACAGAAGGAGCAAGAAGTAAACTGTTATATACGCAAAGCAGTAGCACAGGATACTATTGATAATGTACAGCACGAGTATAACGAATATTATGATATAGAACATCAGAACCTTACAAAAATGCTGGTACTAATTCCTGAAAAAAAGTTAAAACAGGATGGTGTATATTCAGTAGTGTTGAATACAGGATTGCCCGGAGAGGAAGGGGGGTTGGGAAGTGTTGCCAGTCGTGACCTGCGTTTTGAAGCATATCATAGGTTCAATTTTATCGGCCCTGCACCCTACACGGCAGTAGACCCGCAGTCGGGTATCTACTTTGTTTTCAGTAATCCTGTGCGATACAACGATTTCATACGTGCTACAACAATATATCCTGATGTACAGTTACCAGATCATAATCAATACTCATACTTTGGCAAGAATTACCAGGATGATACATGTTCCGGCAATTTTTATTTTTATTTAAACCCGGGAACAACTTATTACGTGAAAACCCGCGGTGAGCTTAAGGACATATTCGGGCAACAGTTGGGAAATGATATTGAAACATCGTTCGTTGCAAAAGATTTTACGCCGTATATTAATATGTCGATGGGTATGGGAGTAATAGAAAGTTACTTATCGCCGCCAAGATATCCTGTAAAATTGTTGAATATCAACCAGATAAAGTTGCAGAAAGTGTTAATTGACTATAACGATATCGTACCGATTGCCATGCAGCAGCTTGAATTTACCTCGGTATCAATAACTCCTCCCTTCGGATATCAGGTAGACAGAATATGGGAACCCAAAATTAAGAAAAATGAAACGACGCTGTTGCCACTGGAGTTAAACGAAGTATTGGGCGGTTCTAAATACGGGATTGTACTGTTACAGGCACAATGCCCTGAACTGCCGGGGAATGGTAAGTACCGTCATGCTTTGCTTCAGGTAACCTCTATGGGCATTACCGGCAAATTTTCACCTGACGGGAATCTGATATATGTATCATACCTAAAAACCGCAAATCCGGTTATTGACTGTATTGTTGAACTTCGGAATAACAACAATGTAACACTTTGGACAGGAAAAACTGATGAAAACGGTTTTGCTAAAACGCCCGGGTGGGAAGAGTTAAAAATTATACCTGACCAGCGCTGGGAGACACCCAAACTATGGATTATTGCCAGGAAAGGATACGACGTAGCGTTCAGTAATTCTGAATGGGGTACCGGTATTTATCCGTACCAGTTTAACCTGCCGTATAACACGTCGACTGAATATCCGCGGTATACCGGGCATTTGTTTACGGAACGCGGGATATACCGTCCCGGCGAAAAAATGTATCTTAAAGGCATAGTCCGCGAGAACCGGGTTGGCAAATGGGAAATTCCAAGAATTGTGAACTACAATTTGTTTATCAAAGATTCGCGGTCAGCAGAAGTTGTACGTACAACAATAACATTATCAGATTTTGGTGCGTTTGATTATACGTACAATATCGCACAAGCTGCACCGACAGGATTTTATTCTATTTCCCTTTTGGACTCAAGAATTTCAACGGAGACAAGTTCAGCGAATAATAACGGTTATGACGACGAAGGGTATTCGTATAACGACCATGGCGACCGGTTGCTGCGTTTTTCATCTGAGTTTCGTGTGGAAGAATATAAACCCGCAACTTTTGAAGTCAGCGTGAACACAGATGAAAAAGAGTATGTTATCGGCGATACAGCAACTATTAAAGTTGATAGCCGGTACCTTTTTGGTGCACCGATGTCCGGCGCTGAACTCGAATACACCGCGCGGCTGGACCGCGGATATTTTACACCCGATGGTTGGCCGGGCTATGCGTTTGGCAGAAATTATTGGGATAACGACGAACAATATATTTCTTCGCCCGGGGTTATTAAGTCGGGTAAAGATAAGTTGGATAATGACGGGAATTACAGTTTTTCATGTGAACTGAACACACGGAATCCTGGGGTCTATGACTTTATAGCCGAAGGTGTGGTAACAGCACCGGACCGTCAACGTCTGGCTGGGCGAAAAAGCGTGGTGGTGCATAACGGAGAATATTATATCGGTATAAAACCTGTTACAACATTTATTGAGAAAGGGAAAGATATTGAGGTAAATATTATTACCGTAATACCGGATGGGAAAATGGTTACGGGAAAACAAGTTTCGGGGTGTTTAAAACAAATAGAATGGCTTTCCGTGAGGAAAGCAGGGGTTAACGGCAGGCTGGAATGGCAAACCGAAAAAATGGAAACTGTAGTGAGCAGTTTTAATGTTACCAGTACGTTAACGCCGTATCAATGGATATACCCGCCGGGGAAAGCGGGGTATTACGTTTTATCAGTTGAAAGCCGTGATTCGCGGGGGAATAATATAAAGTCTACGCAATACTTTTATGTGACAGGTAAAGATTATTGCGGATGGCAACGCAGCGATGATGACCGTATAGACCTTATCTGCGACAAAATTAAGTATAAACCCGGCGATACTGCTAAAATCCTTGTGAAATCGCCGTATGAAACCGCTTCCGCAGTGGTAACGATAGAGCGGGAAGGTATTATCAGCCAGTGGAGGGCTAATATAGTAGGCAGCGCGGATACTATAGAAATCCCTATAACCAAAAACCATCTGCCAAACATTTACGTTTGTGTAATGCTGTATAAAGGACGGGTAGCAGAAAAAAAGTTTTCAGAATCGGGCAACGATCTTGGCCAGCCCTCATTTAAAATCGGGTATACACACTTGCCGGTAGACCCGGGAGATAAAAGTTTGGATGTAAGAGTCAATACGGATAAGACCGAGTATCGTCCCGGGCAGAGGGTGAAAGTAAAGATTAAGGTTGTTAATTCCGAAGGCAAAGGAGTACCATCAGAGGTAACGTTGGCAGTTGTTGACCTCGGGATACTGAACCTTATTAATTACCAGACACCGAACTCGTTCCCGTACTTCTACGGCCCGCGCCCGCTTTCGGTAGAGACTTCAGAAACACGGTTGCATATAGTTGGCCAGTGTAATTACGGGGAAAAAGGCGAGAACCGCGGTGGCGGTGGAGGGATTTTTTCTACGATCGATGTACGCGCAAAGTTTGTACCTACGGTATACTGGAATCCCGTACTGAAAACCGATAATAGCGGGTATGCAGAGGTAACGTTTACGCTTGCAGATAACCTTACCACATTCCGGGTTATGGCGGTAGTACAGACTAAAGACGCGAGTTTTGGCAGCGGTGAAAAACGGTTCGTAGTAACTAAACCGTTGTTGTTAAAACCCAGTTTGCCAAGGTTCGCGAGGCTGGGCGACAAATTTACTGCGGGCGTGTTATGCCATAATAATACGTCGTTACCCGGTACTGCGGTGATAAATGTGGATGCCAGAGGGTTGAAGTTGTTAAGCGAACCTACGACACAGGTGTATTTGCTTAAAGGCGGTGTTAAAGAAGTAAGGTACGATTTTCTAGCGGATAAAACAACGTCTGCGGAACTGGTATTCAAAGCTGTGATGGATAACGAAACCGATGGGTTGAAATGGACAGTACCTGTAACATTGCCCCGGCCGGTGGAAGCTGTGGCAACGTATAGCTCGACAGTTGATAAAGTTGTGGAAGGCATAAAAGTACCGTCGGATATCTTCGACGATGCGAGTTCCATCAATATATCACTTGCTTCTACTGCTATGATAGGGCTAAAAGGCGGAATGGAATATTTGTTTGAATACCCGTATGGGTGCTGTGAACAAAAAACGTCAAAAATATTGCCATTGATATTTGGTACAGGGATTATCGATATATTTGACCTTGCACCGTTGAAAAAACTGTCCGCGCGGGATGTGATAACGTCTTATCTTGATGAACTGCCTCAGTTCCAGAGCCCGTCCGGCGGGTTTAGGTTTTGGAAAAACCAGGGGATGGAATCGCCGTACTTAACAGCATACGTGCTTTGGGCGGTTGCGGAAGCTGGGAAACAAGGGTTTAAACCTGACAATAAAATGATAGAACGTGCGGTAGAGTATCTCCAGGCGTATATCAGGGGTGATTCGCGTGGATGGGCCTGGCCGTATAGTATTAACGAAACGCTTACTACAAAAGCGTTTTGTGTTTATGTATTGTCGTTACACAATTGTCATGAACAATCGTATATCAGCCATTTATATCAACAACTACCCCAGGTGCCGTTATTCGGAAAAGTATACTTGTTGAAAGCATTGAATCTGGAAAACATGGATGCGTCAATGATAAATACGGTTCTTAAGGATATTTAT
>Ga0265292_1002190_pt1 | contig 14278 bp, 17 predicted proteins | sample Munlanlewell296A_FD_189080 | JGI IMG/M metagenome (GOLD analysis project Ga0265292, IMG submission 189080) | Leachate microbial communities from a municipal landfill in Southern Ontario, Canada - Leachate well 296A | ecosystem: Engineered > Solid waste > Landfill > Unclassified | place: Canada...
TAAAACTAGCAGAAACATTACAATTAGAATATATAGCACCAGTTGTGTAAGTGCTACCAGATAATCTACCACTACAACCAGTGACTGAGTTTATTGAATATCCAGAATTTGCGTAAACACTAAATGAAGTTGTATTTCCAGAATTAACAGTTCTTGAACTTGGAGAAATGGTTCCACCTCTTCCAGCAGAAGCTGTGACTAGGTAAGTGGTAATTGGATCAGCTGTAAAACTAGCAGAAACATTACAATTAGAATATATAGCACCAGTTGTGTAAGTGCTACCAGATAATCTACCACTACAACCAGTGACTGAGTTTATTGAATATCCAGAATTTGCGTAAACACTAAATGAGGCTGTACTTCCAGAATTAACAGTGACAGGAGAATTAGGTGAAATACTTCCACCAGTTCCAGCACTTGGTGTGACAATATATGTAGAAATAGGACATGCGGGAGTTGTAAAATTATTTATACCTCCATATTTAAACTCTGCTCCGGGACTTCCTTTAGATTTATTTGAAATTATTAATTGGTAATTATAACTAGTATTACCGGTAAGATTAGTAACATGAGCACTTATTTGAGAATTTGAATAAAATGGTCCTTGTCCTGGTGTACTACTAACTAGACCAATTGAAGAAGGCCCATATTCAAACCATGCCCAAATAGCCGTTCCTCCAGTGGTGACATTTCCGTATAATGTTCTATTGTCGCACTGAGCTGTTTGTGCTGAAACAGTATTTGTATTAAAAAAGAAACCTCCAAATAACCCTAAAAGGGTGACGACCGCGATTGTATATAATTTTATTTTTGTGCTCATAATATTTTTTGTTAATAAATTGTTAAAGTAAAACGGCATTTACTCTTCAGAGGTATTAATATGTTTTATATTCATAGCTTTGAAGAATAAGGAAGGTAAGTTATGTTTCCATATTCTTCCCTTCCTTAAAACATTTTTGAGATGATTAGGGGCCGTTTCCCCCTGTGACACCGTCCCATCCGGTGTCTGTAGTTGTAGTTGCGACAGGTGTTGGGGGGTCATGATGCGGTTTTAAAATTGCCACGATAGCTACTGCAGCAGCAGTAATAAGAAATACGATAGCTACCACATACCAATCCCCACCATTTTCTTCTATTACTCCAGCAAGAGCAATAGGTATAGTATTCCGTGGATCAGGAGATACTTTTACATCAACGTTAACATTAACGTTGATGCTGTCAGTTTTTACACTGACAGATTTTTCAGGCGGTGTTGAAGGGGGTGGAGTAGATAAGTGGTAGAATCCACTTATTTCATTTCCACAGTCTTCCCTACGGATAATATGCCCTACTTTTTTTACAAAAATAACATCTGGGTCTTGAATGACCCAAAAAGTTCCCCCGACTATCTTCATTTTGACCAGTGTATAATGATCAAAAGAAATAGTTTTTTCCCCAGAACTTAAACCTTTATGCCCACTTAAGAAGTGTGGACTATAAGATTTAAAGATCCCGTTAGAGAAAGCTTCCACAGCTTCCTCTTTTTCGAGCCATTTATCATCTTGTGCGACCGTAACAGTCACAAAGACAATGATTACGAAGAACATAATTAAATTTTTCACTTTTTTCACCTTTTTAATTAAACTGTTTGTTTTTTATCTATTATGAGTATACCAAACTTACAAGAAAAAGTCAAGGGGGGTGGGTTACGAGTGCATAACTAAAAAACACCAAAATTTAAGTTTTGGTGTTTTTTAGTATTAATTTATTATAAATTTGTCTAAATTTTTTTCTTTAAGATCTTGTTTTGGATTTTTGCTAATGCCTAACGCCTAAAGCCTAGTGTCTATTCATACCTTAATGCTTCTATTGGATTTAGTTTTGATGCTCTTGATGCAGGATAGTATCCAAAAATAATACCAATAGCAGTTGATACTCCGAAAGCTAATAATACAGATGAAAGTGAAACTTGTGTATTTATTATTCCAAGAGAGGTGACAGCAAAAGATATTAACCATCCTAATATTATTCCTACGAGTCCACCTAAAAATGTAAGCATCACGGCTTCAGATAAAAATTGTAAATTAATATCTTTTCTTTTTGCACCAATTGCTTTTCGAAGACCAATTTCTTTAGTACGTTCTGTCACAGTAGTGAGCATCATATTCATAATTCCAATACCACCAACAAGAAGTGAAATAGAGGCTATTGCTGCAAGAAAAACTGTGAAAGTATCTATTATTGTAGATAGTGCTCCCAAAATATCTTCTTGTGATATAACAGAAAAATCTGCTTCAATTACATTGTGTTTATTAAGAAGTGCATTTATTACTGAATCTTTGACTTCTGTCATTTGATTTTTGTCTGCTACAGAAACAGCCATCATTGAAAGATAATCCATTCCAGAAATAATTTTTTGCATTGTAGAAAGTGGAATAAAGACCATATCATCTGGTCCAGAGAATCCCATTCCACCTTTTGCAATTAAAACTCCTACTACTGTAAAAGTTACATTTTTTATACGAATAGTTTTACCGAGTGGATCTTGGTCAGGAAAAAGATCAGTCGCGACAGTTGCTCCTAAGACTACTTGTCTACCAATACTTCTATCATTTGCTTCAGTAATAAAACTTCCATTTGCGATAGCTATATTGTGTACATTCATATAGTCTGGGGTGACACCATTGATTGTTGTGTTTGTGTTATTTCCAGTTGCAACTACTTGAAATCTGCTAGAAACTTCTGGTGAGACAAGAGAAACACCATCTAATGCTTTTATAACATTAATGTCTTCATTTTTTAAAGTTTGTGCTGCTCCACGCCCAGAAGAAACTATTCCACGGCCGGGTTGTACTATTCCTGGAATAATCGTTAAAAGATTTGAACCTAAACCTTCTATACTTGATTGAATAGAAGCCTTAGCTCCGTTACCAATTGATACCATTGCAATAACAGAGGTAATACCAATTACAATACCAAGCATCGTAAGTGATGACCTTACTTTATTAGCTGACAATGATCTATATGTTTCTTCTAAAATATCTCTTATTTTCATCCCGTTTAGAAGCAGATCGCGATCAACTCGCGTGTCTGATATATTATTCTATTAATTTTTTTCATATTTGATTTCATATTTTTATTTATATTTAAATTGCGATCGCGGCTTCTAACGGGATTCATTTTTTTTATCACTTATTATTATTCCATCTTTAATATGTATAACTCTATCTGCATGGTTTGCGACATCTTGTTCGTGTGTTATGAGAATTATTGTGCGTCCAAAATCACGATTTAATTTTTGAAATGTATCTAATACAATTTCTCCAGTTTTAGAATCAAGATTTCCTGTAGGTTCATCTGCTAATATAAGTGTCGGATTGTTTACAAGAGCACGAGCAATTGCCACACGTTGTATTTGCCCACCAGAGAGTTGATTAGATAAATGTTCAAAATAAATTTCTTCTAATCCAGCATCAAGAAGTGCTGACTTAGCACGTTTTTCTCTCTCGTGTCCATGTATGCCTTCATAAACAAGTGGCAAAGAAACATTACGCAACACTGTTGTTCTTGGTAGGAGATTGAAAGATTGAAAAACGAAACCTATTTTATCTCTTCTAATGTCTGCTAATTCATCATCTGAAAGAAAAGAGACATCTTTATTATCAAGAAGATAAGTACCAGAGGTTGGGCTATCTAATGCTCCTAGTATATGCATAAGAGTTGATTTACCTGAACCAGATGGTCCCATAATTGCGACATACTCTCCATCTAAAATTGTGAGACTCACACCCCTCAGAGCTTTAAAATCTTCTACACTGCTTTTGTATATTTTTGTAATATTTTTTACTTCAATCATAAAATATTTATCGTCCCATTACATTTCCGCCACCACTTCTGTTTCCAGATGATCCACCAAAAAGATTAGGAGCTGCTACTGTTGTTGTCGTTGGTAATATTATTCTTATTACTATTTCATCACCCTCTTTTATTCCAGATATAATTTCACTTTGTGAATCATTAGATAAACCGACTTCTACTGGAATTTTGTTTGGAGCAATTAATGAAATAGATCCGATTAATCTATCTTTTGGTGGAGCAAGTTGGGAAGTAAACATTTCAACATAGTTTGATCCTTTTTGTGATTTAATTGCACTGTTTGGTATAGCTATTACATCTTGTTTTATATCAGTAATGATTGCCGCATTAACACTCATTCCTGATTTTATTCTTTCATCTTGTGTATCAAAATTAATTTTTACATTGTAAGTTACGACTCCTTGTGAAACTGTGCCCATAGAATCTATTTCTGTGACGATACCTGAAATATTAAGATCTGGTATAGCATCAAAGGTTAATGTTGCTTTTTCTCCTATTTTTATTTTTGCTACATCAACTTCATTTAGTGAAATTTCAGCTAATTGTTTTTCTGTGATCAATGTTGCCACTGTTGTTCCTGTATTAATAGAGTCTGACTTTTTTATATTTACTGCAGTGATGGTACCAGCAAATGGTGCGCGGATAGAATAATCGAGTAATTTATCTTTTAGATCTTGCAATGAATTTTGTTTTTGTTTTAAAGAAAGTTCGGAAGATTGTATATCAAAATCAGAATTTATAAAAACATCCTTGTAATTTTTTATATCTGTTTTTGTTGAGAGAAGATTATCAAGATGTCCGTTATCTGTGCCTTGATATGTAGATAACGTATTTTGTGTGGAAGTAAATTGTGAGCTTTGTGAGATATTTTCTGCCATAAAATCTACATAATTTCTTAAACTTTTTATAGCATCAGAGACGAGTTTTGTTGTTTCATATGTTTGATTAATTATTTTCTCTATATCTATCTTAGAAGAATTTCTATTTAATGTTCTATAAAATTTTCTGCTTTCATCGAATGAACTTTTTGCAGTATAATATTTTGTTTCAGCACTACTTCTGTAGTCTTGAGCTGTTTTACTAATCATTCTAGCTCTATTATCTGAAAGATTTTCTTGAGCTAATATATCTTCAAGTCCACTAACAATATTAGGTAAATCTAAGAATGCATTTGATACAGTACTAAATCCATCATCATAAGCTTTTAACAAATCAGCATTCATGTTGTCGTTTGAATTTTGGATTTTTAATTTTTCTAATGACAATTTTGAACTTTCTAAGTTTATTTCTGCATCCCTTATTGATTTTTGTGCATCTCTAGTATTAAGTTGGGCAATTAATGCACCAGCATTTACTTTTTGTCCATTTATAATAGCAACATAAGTAACCTCACCAGAGACTTTTGGTGTAATATTTATTTGATTTGAAGTTGAAACTTGGCCACTACCAGAAACAGTATTTATAATTGTATTTCTTGTTACTTTTGCAGTTATGTAACGTGTTTCTCCGGCTGTGCTTGTAATCTTATTGTATCCCCAATAACCAATAGAAATAATTACTAATAAGATTATTGTGCTTAATATTTTGTGAGATAAGATATAGGACTTTTTTTTATTTAGGTATTCTTTCATAGATTTTTATTTTTTAAAACCAGAAGTCGATATTAACTCAGGAGATGGCATTATACGAATAAATTTTGCTTCTATTTGACCTTGTTCATTTGGGTTTCCAATTACAACAATATAATCATCAATTTTTAAATCACTTATTGTAATTTTTTGCATCATTTTTTGTATTTCTGTGTTATTTTTTATTAAAACTACTTTTTCTATACTGTCTTTGTCTTGTACTATTATTGTTGGTAATTCTATTTTTAATATTTTTCCAACAGCACCATGAGCATTAGGAAAATTATTATTATTAAACATTTGGCGACCAGACATCATTCCAAAACCAAAATTGCGTTCATAATTATCTCCCCAGTTGCGCCCAAAAGATGCTTTGTGAAATCCAATTGAAATACCAGCAGAGAATATTAATACAATAATTATAATTGTACCAATTCCGTATAAAAAACCGACTAAAACTTTTGACTCAAAAACCTTTTTCAAAAAACTTCTTGTGTCTTCGTATATTTTTTTCATCCCGTTTAGAAATCATACTATCCGTACATATTTTTTTATACATAAAGAAAGTTAATTTATATTATTTTTATAATTTTTCCCCGTTTTGTAAATTTCTAACGGGATTCATATTTTTAATTTAAAACGATAATGATAATTGATCTTTAATAATTTGTTTTGTTGCATATTTAAGTGACAAGAAGAAGATGAAAATTAAGGAAAAAGAAATAATGATACTTATTGTGGGCAGTGATTCAGCGAGAGAGAACAAGAGTTCTTTCCAGTATAATAATATTGAGCCATTGTTTGAAAAGATAAGAGAGAAATATTCATAAAGACCAGAATGTGTTAAATCTAGTGATAATGCATTCCATGCTGGTATTATTCCAACCAAAGACGCAAAACTGATAAAGAAGAATGTCCATAGTTTTAGACGTATTATGTGTTTATTGTGTTTCGCTATAGCTTGCCAGATATTTTCAGATAAATTAGTATTTTCTTGATATTTAGCTTTTTTAAAAATTTCTGTTAATTGTTTTTCCATACTCTATATACGAGTTGAAAATTGATTTTGGTGCAATTCAGTATCAATATAAGCTAATAAGTTTTCTCTAGATATAGTAAAACCTTTTTGTTGTGCTACGGTGATACCTTTATAGTGTATTTTATATATTTAGTAAAATAATACCAAGAAGTTCCAATTATAATAATTATACCTGCCACAAAATATATTTTCATAGTGTCTGCGATGGAGCTATATAATTGTCCGAAGAAGTATCCAACAGAAAGTAATATACTTACGAGTATAACTTCACCAAGAAAATTTAATGTTAGATATTTTCTAAGTGGAATATGTATAGCACCTGCAGCCATCAGTGTAGCAAGTGACATACCAAATCCTATTGTTATTTTTGATATTAAAAGTATTTTTACGTGGTATTTATTAAAAAGTTCTTTTGCTTTTTCAAACATTTCTGGATTTAGTTTAAAAAATTTTCCATATTTATTTAAAAATGGTTCTGCAAAAAAATAACCAATATAATACCAAATAATATCTCCTAAAAGATCACCAGCTAGAATTATAAGAAAAGTAGGAATTGGTTCAAAAAATCCTAATAAAATGAGAAAACCAGAAGCGACCATGAGTATAGGTCCTTCTATTACTATTGCCATAAAAAGGAGTAGATATTTATAACTAGTTAAAATTAATAAAAAATTTGGAATTAGTAAATCAAATGGCATATATTATAATTTATTATGTCGTTATACATATATAGTATACAATAAAATTTATTTTTTATTTTTTAGTTAGTAATTTTTTTAATTCTATAATTGCTCGATAATGATAACTTTTTACTGTATTTAATGGTTTATTTAATATTTTTCCTATTTCATCAAAGGTCATTTCTTCTTGGTAGTGAAGTATTAAAACTGTTTTGTAATGTGTTGGAAGTTTGTCTAATGTTTTGTTAAATAATTCTGAGTCTTGTAATTTTTGTAAAATTTCATTTGGAAGCAAGTTTTCGTCTGGTATATTTTCAGAAAAAGAAAAATCTTCTTCATTATCTATATCAGAAAAATTTATGGATTTCTTTCCGCCAGAGGCGGATCCAGATTTTCTTAAAAAATCAATAGCAGTATTTTTTGCTATGGTAAAAATCCAAGTTTTAAAGTTTGCTTTTTCTGTATTGAATTTATGTAAATTTTTCCAAACTTTTATGAAAGTTTCTTGAACTATGTCATTTGCTGTGTTTTTGTTAGTTAGTCTAGCGGTAAAATTAAAAAGTGAAGAAGAATAACGGTTTATTAGACATTTTAATGCCTCTTCTTTGCCATTTTTATATAAAATGATTATTTCTTCGTCGCTTTCACTATATAACATAGGTTAAATATAGCATAGATTTTTACATAAATTTGTGCCCTCGAGAGGAATCGAACCTCTATCGCGACTTCCGCAAAGTCGTGTCCTATCCGTTGAACGACGGGGGCTAGATTATTGAAGATTAACAGTTTTTGTTTAAAAACTCAAATTTAAAAGCCAAGAGATTCCATTATCTTTTCTGATGGATGTGCTTTCATTTCTTCTTCTGGAACATTAGCAGTTAACATAAAATTCCTTATTTCTTCAGCATTTTCTAAATCTATTGGCATTGATATTATTGGGATAAATAATCTTTCTGATTTTATAAAAAGCGTAGGTTCTTTTCCTTCTTCTTTTTGAACCCAAAAAGAGGTAATGCCTTCATAGAGATAAAGACGATTTCTTATTTTTAATCCTTTTTGATTTAATTCATAAAAGACCATGTCTGGTTTTTTGAGAGCAAAAACTACGAGCAATATTCCAGCTATTATTAAAAACAGAGAAAAAAAATAATTAGCATAAATGAAAGATGTTATTGAACTTGCAACAATAATAACACCGAGCGCCCAGAACCAATCATTGCCTCTTTCTTTTTCTTCGTATTCTAAAGCAGACCACTCTAATTTTTTATTTGGATCCATTAATATAATTATACTCCAACAATTATTTTTAATCCATACAATAGAAAGGAGAATATGTTTATTCTCGGTGTGAGTGTTTTGGTATGCTGCTGGAACCAGTATATGATTATTTTATAATTTAAACCTCACTAATAACTTCAAAACCACTAAAGCTACCAGTGATAGCTAGTCCAATAATAGTTTTAGAGACTTTTTGCTGTTTTATTTTTTTGGCTGTTTCATTTAATGTTGACCCAGAACCGAGAGCATCATCTATTAATAGAAGATTGTTGTACTTATGGGTATCATTAAGAATTATTGTATTTTTAGCATTTTCAATACGATCCTCGAGTTTATTTAGGGTTTTTTGTGGTACTGTGATGGTTGTTTTGACTTTTATTAAGGAGAGAGTAGGTAAGGATAAGTGTAGTTTCTTCTCCATTTCTTTCATAAGCTGAATTTCTCTTTTTACCGTTGGGGGAATAAAACCAATAGCATCGATTTTATTTTTTTTAATTAAAGAAATAATCTGTGGTTTTATTTTTTCTACTAGTTCGTTTATAAGAGTTCGATTTTGACTTTGTTTGGCATACAAAAGAAGTTGACCTAATTTAGTTTTTCCAAATCGTTCAATACTATAAAAATCCAAATAAAAAACTTTATCCAAATAAATTTCTTTGAAAGTATGTTTTAGTTTATAACTACCATCTATTAAACCACCTTTTTTATAATGGTTATATTTTTTTATAGATTTTATGTATTCTTTTGCAGTTTTATCCACTTTTTCATTTCTTTTCTCACACCAGTCTAAAAAAGCAGGAATTCCTTCTTTTCTTTCCCCGCTCGGTGTTATTAATAAAAAATTATCAGTAATAATTTTTTCCGATTTTTTATCAATATTTACTATAAGGGAACTCTTTTTATTTTTGGCTAACAAATAAAAGACTTTTGGTGGTTTACCAATTTTATAAACAACATGTTCTTTCAAAAGATTGTTAAGTTGTTTTCTGACAGCTCGTGAGGTTATATTCAAGTATTGTGTTAGCTCACTGCCAGAAGCTTGACCTTTTTTTCTTATATAATCTGTTATTTTATGTGATGTTTTGATTTGCATATATGAGAGTATAACACATAAAGTTCCTAGTTCCTAGTATATTAGGAACTTAATAATTATTTGCGGAGGCGGTGAGATTCGAACTCACGGTGCCTTGCGGCACTCCGGTTTTCAGGACCGGTGCACTAAACCTCTATGCGACGCCTCCGTCTCATAACCCTACTTTATTTTGAGGCTTTTTTCAAGTTCCAAAATTAAAACACCCCGATTATGGGGTGTTTGTTGGTGTTTCTTTTTTTTCAAAAATTGAACCAGTCAGAACTTCTTTTATGTCACTCCATTTCTTTTTAGCAACAAAGAAGATATAAATTATTTCTAATATTCCGATAGTATTGAAAACAAGAAGTGCTACAAACCATACTTTTTGATTATTTTTAGAAGCTATCCATAAAGAATAACCTTTCCAAAACATAGTCCACATTAATATTAAAAAGAGAACAAAAATATTTGCGGAAAACAAATTTAATGGATTCATCCCGTTTAGAAATTATACTATCTGTACATATATTTTTATATATAAAGATAGAAAATTTAGTGTTATCTAATAAACAACTTCCCGTTTTGTAAATTTCTAACGGGATTCATAATTTATATATTATACCAGAAATAGCTTTTTTGTGCTAGTATTTTATTATGAGTCCCGTTAGAAATTAGTGCTAATGGACTTTTATATAATGGATATTGAAATAAATAAAAAAGAGAAGATTTCTAACGGGATGAGATTTTTAGGTATTGATTATGGGACGAAGAGGATAGGAATAGCTATTTCAGACGAAGAAGGAACTTTAGCTTTTCCAAAAGGAATTGTATTAAATGACTTAAATAGCTTTAAAAAAATAGGTGAAATTATAAGAACAGAAAATATTTCAGAAATTATAATTGGTGAATCAGTAGATTTTTCTGGTAAATTGAACGCATTGTCAGCGAGAATTGACGTTTTTATTTTAGAGCTTAAGGATAAATTTAAATTACCTATTAATAAACAGAAAGAATTTTTGACATCAGTTGAGGCACGTAAAATAGGAAGTAGTAAAAAAAGTTTAAATCAGTCGCAAGTACATAGTAAGGTGAAACAAATAAAAAGTGGAAGAATAGATGCTTCTGCAGCTGCATTGATATTGCAGAGATATTTAGATAAAATAAATAAAAATGACTTGTCCCGTTAGAATTTTTTACTAATTTAAATGAAACTAAGTAAAATAAAATGATAGAAGAAAATAAAAATAATCCTGAAAATAGTTTTAAAAAATCTAATGGGATTAACATAGAAGATTTTAGAAAAGTTGATATAGTTGTAGGTAAAATTTTGTCAGCAGAAAAAGTTCCTGACACAGATAAATTATTGAAATTATCTGTTGATTTAGGTGAAGAAAAAGAAAGACAAATAATTTCCGGTATTTCGTTGTATTTTCCAGACTGTAGTGTTTTGATTGGGAAAAAATGTATGTTTGTTGCTAATTTAGAAACGAGAGTAATTCGTGGAATTGAGAGCCAAGGTATGATTTTGGCAGTTTCAACATCTGATGATAAATTTTCCTTACTTATTCCAAACGACGAAATTCCAGTTGGAGCACGCGCAAAGTAAAAACTGATAGCAGTAATATAAAGTATATTGTATAATATTATAATGTTAAAGAATTCATATAATAGATTTTTCCCAACGCCGAAGTTTCTTACGTTGCCTTCTTTTGGTTTGGATATTTCTGATGAATCTATAAAATTTGTTGAACTTGTAAAAATGAAAGATGGAATTCAGATAAATCGTTATGGAGAGAAAAAAATTCCAGCAGGGATTATTGAATCAGGAAAAATAAAAGATTCAAAACGAATGGAAGAAATTTTAATTTCTCTTAGAAAAGAAGAAGGATTAAAGTCTGTTCGTGTTTCTTTACCAGAAGAACAGATATATCTTTTTAATTTTAGATTAGAAAAAAAGGGTTTAGAAAGTATAAGAGAAGGGATAGAACTTTCTCTAGAAGAATATATACCAATACCGGCGCAGGATGCTATTTTTGATTATGAATTGTTAGGCGAAGATGATGAAAGTCTTAAATTACAAGTTGCTGCTATACCAAAAAATGTTATTGAAGGATACCTTTCTATTTTTAAGAATTCAATGATTTCTGTAAACTCATTTGAACTTGAAGCACAAGCAATAGCTAGAGCAGTTATAAAAAAGGGTGACCAAGAAACTTATATGATAGTAGATTTTGGAGAAAAACGTACTGGTATTTTTATCATATCTAAAGGGCTTGTTATTTTTACTTCTACATTAGATATGGGAGGTTTTATGCTTACTAAAATGATTGAAAAGAATTTCAAAATAAGTTTTGAAGAAGCAGAAAAAAAGAAAAAGGAGTGTGGCTTGAAACGTAATGCGACAAGTACGGAAATATTTTCTGTACTTTTAAATGGTGTTTCTATATTACGTGATGAAATAGTGAAACATTTTTTATATTGGCATACACACAAAGATGAAGAAGGGCAGGATAGACCACCAATAAAAAAGGTAATTCTTTGTGGAGGTGATTCTAATTTAACAGGGCTTTGTGAATATTTTTCTGTTAGTATGAAAACTAATGTAGAGATAGCTAATGTTTGGATTAATATAACAGATATAGAAAAAAATACTCCAGAAATAAATTTTGAACGATCATTAACATTTGCAACAGCATTAGGTCTTGCATTAAGAGATTTTTACTATGATTAATTTAATCCCAAAAGAAGAAAAGAAGAAGATGCTTATGGATTTCTATGTTAGAGTACTTTCTTTATTTTTTGTTATGTTGGGTACTTCCTTTTTCTTTGCTTCTGTTTTGCTTTTGCCTTCTTATTTTATTTCTTATGTAGAAGAAAATTTTATTAATTCAAAACTGAAAGTACAAGAAAGTGAACCTATGCCACAACCAGATCAAAATACATTAGCAACGATTAAAGACTTAAAAGATAAATTAAATTTAATTGAAAATGTAAAAAATAATAAAAATATTTTTTCTAAAAGAATAATAAATGAAATTCTTTTAGAAAAAACTCCTAACATAAAAATTACGGAAATTTTTTATCAGAAAGATGAGGGCAGAGGAGAGACGATAAATATTAGTGGGATAGCACCAAATCGTGAGATATTACTTTCATTTCGTCGTGCACTTGAAGATAATGTAGCTTTTTCAAAAGTTGATTTACCTGTTTCTAATTTTGTAAAAGGTGCTGATATTAAGTTTAATTTAAGTTTAATTCCTTCATAAAACCTGTCCCGTACTAAATTTTTGAGTAAATACATTATGATAAATATAATTAAAAATAAAAAAGAAATAAAAATTATTAATAACAGTTTAAAATTTTAGTACTGGGATGAAAACTATTTTTCAAAAAAAATCATTAATTTTTTCCATAATATTTTTTATATTATCTTGTTTAATTTTTATATTTTTGTATAAGATTATTACTGATAATAAAAAAGAGTCATTCTTAGCAGAAGAAAAATGGCAAACAGAAACTACACAAAGAGAAAGTGCAAAATCTCTTGTTAGTTCTATTAATGTAATAGAACCTGAGAAGAATTTGCTTGAAAGTCATTTTGTAAAAAGTTCTGATGTAGTTCCATTTTTGAATACAATTGAAAAAATGGCTAATGACACGGGGGTCAAATCTGAGGTTGTTTCTATTGGTATTTCTCCTGATAAAATTTCTTTTTTAGTAGAAATGAATGCTTCAGGAAGTTTTGAAAATATTTATAAATTAGTAACATTATTAGAAAATTCACAATATGACCTTGAATTTGTAATGGCAAACATTCGGAGTTCTAATATACAAAATACAACTATTGGTAATGATACAAAAATTAAAGAATGGACAGCAAGTTTTCAAATAAGACTTTTGAGTTTTATAAATTAGAAAATAAAAAAAATGGAAATAGATTTTTTAAAAAAGAAAAAAAAGTTTAAAAAAGAAAGTTTTAGAGTTAAGCCTGATTTTTATTGGAGACGTATTCTTTATGTATGGGTTGTTTTAATATTAGCATCTTGTGTTTTTGGTTTTTATTTTTTTATGAAAATGAATAGAGAATTAGTTTTACCAGTCATTAGTACTGGAGAACAGAATGCAATAAAAAAAGAAAGATTTAATTCTATATTAGAATATTTTAAAGAGCGTGAAAAAAAATCTATAGAAATTTTGAATTCTCCTTCTCCTATCGTTGACCCATCATTATAAAAATTGTGCCCTCGGTAGGGTAATCTTTCCTTACAGGAACAGTATACCTTTTCCATTTTTTATAATTAAAATTTTAAAAAATAAGGAAAAGCTTTTCGCTTCCTACCCATAAGCAAATCAATTTGCTTACTCTGCGGGCACAAAATACACTTCGTTTATTTTGTGTGTTTATTAAACCATATTAGAACCTGTTTTCAAAATCGGTAATCACTAGCGTTCCCCGCGTGCTACGTACCACCACGCAAGGTGTGGTGCTTCTGCTGAAGCAGAAGTGCGGGAAAACGCTCTGCACTCCGCCACAATGTTTTGTGGGCAAAGGGGGCGGAGTGCAGAAATGTGGAACGCGAGCGAAGTTTTGCGAAATGCTGGGGGTTGGGGGGAAAGTATTTCGCAAAATTCGCTTCGCGTGCTTCCTGATTTTTTGGCGGGGATTTTGGCGGGCAACACTAGAAAAAATACTCATAAAATGATAAAATCATTTTATGACAAACCA
>Ga0265292_1002191_pt1 | contig 14267 bp, 11 predicted proteins | sample Munlanlewell296A_FD_189080 | JGI IMG/M metagenome (GOLD analysis project Ga0265292, IMG submission 189080) | Leachate microbial communities from a municipal landfill in Southern Ontario, Canada - Leachate well 296A | ecosystem: Engineered > Solid waste > Landfill > Unclassified | place: Canada...
CCAACAAACGAGCACCAATGCGTGCCTTGCGTTTCCCGGTATTGCTCCGTAGCGTTCCTTAAGTGGTTTTATCCATATACGAGCGGCGGCGATTGATGGTTCTTGGCGTGTTCACGCTGATCGCCCTGCCCTTTATTTGGCCCCGTTCGGGAGACTCTTCGACGGCCGACAGTAGCGCTCTCAGCACGACGACTTCGACGACGGTTCCCGGAGACCAAGAGATTCCCGCGCCCGTATTTCTTGGTGGCCCCGCACCAATTTCGCCGACCGGTTCCGCGGCAATCGCCTACCCACAGGTGGTTGGCCAGAGCGTTTCGGGCCGAGCCACATACAGCAACCTTGGCTACGCGGAGAGCCCCGTTTGTTCGAGCATCGATGCTCCTCTTGGCATCACGATCACGGTCACAAATATCAACAACGGCCGATCAATCAAGTGCACGAACGTTTTTAGTTTGCTCATTCCGAGCGGCGTTACTATGGTGCTGCACACAACCGTCTTTGAGAAACTCGCCGATGTCGTGGATGCACCAATTCCTGTAACAATTTCCTGGTGACGCATTCATACGCGGATGTTGCTCGCCTATTGAGCGACAATGGTCTTGCCCCTCGGCGAGCGTTTGGTCAGAACTTCGTCGTCGACCCGAACACCGTGCGGCGTATCGCCAGGCTCGCAGATGTTGGTTCAACCGATCACGTTCTTGAGATTGGTGCAGGGCTGGGCTCACTTACCATCGCCCTTGCCGAGACAGGCGCCCACATTCACGCCGTTGAGATCGACAATGGACTTGTCGACGTACTTCGACAAGTCACGGCGGAACTTGACAACGTTCAAGTTATTCATGACGACGCATTGACTATGGATTGGCGTCCGTTAACCGAGCTGTCGCCGAACTGGCATGTGGTGGCCAATCTGCCGTACAACGTGGCCACTCCGCTCGTTGCCGACTTACTGGATCGCGTGCCGCAAGTGCAACACATGTTGGTCATGGTGCAACGCGAGGTTGCCGAACGATTCGTCGCCGCCCCGCGCACGGCCGCGTATGGCGCGGTGAGTGTGAAGATCGGATACTGGGCCGAGGCGAAAATCATCGGCGATGTTCCGGCCACCGTCTTCTTTCCCAAACCAAAGGTCGCCTCTGCACTTGTGGACATCCGTCGGCGGCCGATGCCGGCAGTCCCCGATGTCGTGGCGAGCGAACTCTTTGCCCTTGTTCGCGCAGGTTTTGCCCAGCGGCGGAAGATGCTGCGGCGGGCACTGTCCGACCTCGTACCGCCGAGCGCGTTTACGATCGCCGAAGTTTCGCCAGAGGCTCGGGCGGAGGAATTGGACCTCCAGGCATGGGGCAGACTGTGCATGGCACTTCATCCGCTGCCAAAACAATGAGCGAGCAGACGATCTCCCTTCAGGCTCGGGCCAAACTGACCCTGACTCTAAAGATCACCGGTGTGCGCGACGACGGATATCACCTCATCGATGCGGAAATGGTGACACTCGAACTTGCAGATCTCATTTATGTCACGGCTGATGGAAATGGACTCGACATCGTTGGACCATTTGCCGAAGGGGTCCATACGGACGAAAGCAACTTGGTCAATCGAGCGCTCCGATTGTGCAATAGAAGTGCGCATGTTCAAATCGACAAGCGCATTCCGTCTGGCGGCGGACTTGGTGGGGGTTCGGCAGATGCCGCGGCAATTCTTCGCTGGGCAACATTCACCGACACAGTCGCCGCGTCGCGCCTAGGAGCAGACATTCCGTTTTGCATGATCGGTGGTCGTGCCCACGTTCGCGGAATTGGAGAGATCATTGCTCCAATTCCATTTGTTGCCCACGACATCACGCTCATCGTTCCGCCCTTGACCATCTCCACGCCACAGGTGTACAAGGCGTGGGACGAACTCGGCAGCCCAGAAATCAAATGCGCCAACGAATTGGAACTGGCCGCTCTCTCAGTGGAACCGAAATTGGGCATATGGCGGGAGCGAATTGAGGCCGAAACTGGAGTGACTCCAACGCTTGCTGGAAGCGGGGCAACTTGGTGGCTTTACGGTGCATATCCGGACCTTGCCAATGCCCTACCCGAGGCAACGGTTTTGATTACCAAGACTCACCCGTAGGCGAGATCTACACAACGATTTTGGCGACTATTTGTTTCGTTGGTGACGGGTTCGTCGAAGCATCTTTTTGTGCTTCTTTTTGCGCATTCGCTTGCGGCGACGTTTGACGAGTGAACCCATAGCGCCGAAAACTCTATCGGCATCGCGACCAAGTTCGGCATTTTGGTTGGCTACTCTGTATCCGTTACTCCGGGGTCGTTCAATGGCAGGACAACGGGTTTTGGTCCCGTATATAGGGGTTCGAGTCCTCTCCCCGGAACTCGCCTAACGGGTTCGTTCTACACTGGTGACACCAAATGACGAGCGACGGGCAACGATGAACAAAACAATCGACAAAGTCACCACGAAGCGCATGGCCCTGTACACGGGGCGAACACATCCAGCGCTCGCCGAGAAGGTTGCAATGCACCTCGACGTACAACTCGGTGAGGCCAACATCATCGAATTCGCCAACGGCGAATTGCGTCCGCAATTTGGCGAAAGTATTCGTGGCGGCGATGTATTCATCATGCAAACCCACTGCGGAAGCGAGGGGCGAAGCGTGAATGACTCGATCATGGAGCAATTGATCATGATCGACACCGCCTATCGCGCCTCGGCGAAACGGGTAACGGCCGTGTGTCCTTTTTATGGCTATGCCCGTCAGGATCGAAAAGCCGAAGGACGCGAACCAATTACCGCACGACTGATCGCCGACCTGTTCAAGGCCGCCGGTTCCAAACGAATGGTCTCCATCGACTTGCACAGCGGCCAGATTCAAGGATTCTTCGAAGGACCGGTTGATCACCTCACCGCAATGCCGGTGCTCGAGGAATACTTACGCAAAAATGTTCACGACGGCGTGGTCATTGTTTCCCCAGATGCCGGTCGGGTAAAAGTGGCTGAACGATTTGCCCAACACCTCGTCGACATGGATGCAGATGTTGCCTTCGTTCACAAACGTCGGCCAAAGAACACCGCCAATGTCGCCGTGGCAAAGGAAGTTATTGGAGACGTCGAAGGCCGCCTCTGCGTGCTTGCCGACGACATGATCGATACCGGCGGAACAATTGTCAGTGCCGCGGAATTGCTTATCGAACGCGGTGCAAAGGAAGTGTGGGCAATGGCGACCCACGGGGTTATGTCTGGGCCCGCAATCGAACGGCTGGAAAAGGCTCCAATCACTCGGGTCATACTCACCGATACCGTGCCGCTACCAGCGGAAAAGCGCATCGCTAAAATTGAGGTGCTCTCAGTGGCCAAAATCCTTGCCGATGCGCTGACGGCGGTGTTCAATGACACAAGCGTGAGCGAGTTGTTTGGTGGAGAAAACCAGGCCTGACTATTTGATAGTCGTTGCCGATACACTTCAGAGCCGTTTATTAATTGTCGATTGTCGGAGCCGCCGTTATGCCAACCATCTTGAATACTCATGTCGGTCGCGAGACCGGCAGCGCCGAGTCACGCCGTTTGCTTACCCAAGATCACATTCCCGCGGTCATTTATGGGCACGGCATGAAGCCGGTTTCGATCACGGTCGAGCGACGCGAACTGCGCGCAGCACTTTCTGGCCCTGCCGGCACAAACACGATCTTGGAATTGCAGGTGGGCAACAAAAAGTACCCAGCGGTAGTCAAAGAGATGCAAAGGGATCCTGCCAGGCGAAGAGTTCGTCACATCGATTTCATGCAAATTGACCTGAGCGAAGAGATCGTCATGGCGATACCTGTTCACCTCACAGGTACGGCAAAGGCGGTTCTTGCAGAAGGCGGACTCGTTGACCCAACTGTCGACCGCATTGAAGTACGTGCAGCTGCAGACAACATTCCAAACGAAATTCTGATCGATGTCACGAACATGGGAATGGAAGACATCATTCGACTTGGAGACATCAAACTTCCTCCAGGAGTCACCGCCGTCGCCGACCCAGACCTAGTCGTAGTCACCGTTCTAGTCACCAAGATTGAGGTTGAAGTAGCGGTTGTTGCTCCTGTTGAAGGTGAAGTACTCGCAGGCGCCGCCGCGCCCGTCGTTGGCGCACCAGCCACAGTCGACGGCAAGCCCGCCGCTTCCTAATCTGCGTGGCGTTGTTCGGTCGCAACTCGCGACGCGAGCGACAAGGAACTCCATTTGACGCGCTGATCATTGGTGTCGGAAATCCCGGTCGCGAGTTTGATGGAAGTCGCCACAACGTCGGTTTCGCAGTTCTTCAATTACTGGCCCAGCGATACAGCGTGATACTTAAGGCGACTCGAGATCGTGCCCTCGTCGGCGAGGTACACGCCGACGGAAAACATCTGCTACTTGCAACTCCAACAACGTTCATGAATAACTCTGGGGATGCTGTTGGATCGCTATCCAGGCGATACGACATAACTGACCCGCACACAATCATCATCGTTCATGACGAATTGGATCTTGGGCCAGGTGTCGTGCGGATCAAGATCGGCGGCGGTCTTGCTGGCCACAATGGGCTGCGTTCGATTTCCAAGCATCTAAAATCACAGGATTTCGTGCGAATCCGCATCGGTATCGGCAAACCGGCGTCAAAAGACTCTGGAGTGGATCACGTTCTTTCACGGATCCCATCTGACGAACGAAAGTTGCTCGACGTCGCGATTCATGTGGCGGCCGATGCAGTGCAAATGATCTGCAGTCGCGGGCTTGACTCTGCCATGCAACAGATCAACTCCCTGTAACGGTCCCGAACGCCATGCTTCTTTCGCAGGTTGCGCAAATGGCGAGCGCCGAACCGGTGCTCGATTCGATTGCAGGCACTAACGCGACGCTTGCTTGCGCAGAACATGCTCGCGCCACCGTGATTGCCGGACTGGCTCAGAGGTCGCCGACAACGACCTTGATCATTGCCACGGCAACGGGAACTGATGCCTCTCAAATCCGCGACGACCTGGCTCAATTCTTCGGCCAGGACGAAGTGCTGCTCTTCCCCGCCTGGGAAACGTTGCCGTTTGAGCGAGTAAGTCCGAATGTCGAAACCATGGGGCGCCGACTCGAAGTTCTGTGGCGCATTGCCGGCCCGAATCGCCCGCGAATCGTCGTCGGTGGAATTCGCGCGCTGCTGCAAAAACTTGGCCCAGATGCACGATCTATCGAACCGATCCTGTTACGTCGTGGCGACCAGATCGATGCAGATTCGCTTCTTGCTCGCCTCGTGCACGAGGGATATCGACGCGAGGAGCTTGTCGAACATCGCGGCGAGGTTTCTCGACGCGGATCAATTATTGACATCTTTCCATCGACTGCGGATGCCCCCGTGCGGATCGATCTATGGGGAGACGAGGTCGACAGACTCACATCGTTCAACGTCAACGACCAGCGCAGTACAGACGATCTGGACCAAGCCGTCATCTTCGCCGCTCGCGAACTACAGCTGCTTGAGCGCACGCGCGAACGAGCACGTGGTCTCGTGGCCAGCGAACCGTGGGGTCGCGAACATTGGGATCGATTGGGTGACGGTCTCGTCTTTGACGGCATGGAAAGTTGGCTTCCGTGGCTTGTCGAGGAAGATCTGCTTCTCACCGATCTGTTGGACGCGCAAGCGCGCCTCATCCTTATCGAGCCGCGCCGCATGCGAGATCGGGCGCGCGATTTACTCGCCGAAGAGGACGACCTCGCACGCGCTCTCGCCTCGACATGGGCGCGCGACGCGACGCTTTCGTTTCCGCGCCTACACGCAGAAATTGATCGCCTGCTCGCCTCGTCACAATTGCTGCGCGCCGTATCCATTGTTGCCCCAGCCGAAGCAATAGAAATTCCAACTGTGCAGTCCACTGGTTGGGGTCCGATAACGGGCGATGCGGAGGCAACGGCACGCCGCGTCATCCAATTGGTGTCAAAGAAATGGCGCGTGATCTTGGCCGCCGAGGGAACTGGTTCGGCCACACGGCTCTTCGAGGTATTCCGAGAACAGGGCGTCGCCGTCGTCGACTACTCAAAAATGGACGAGACCGCGGTGAAGCTGGATAAACCCGGCGTCTACGTAGTTGTCGCGCCGTTGCATCACGGTTGCACTTTGCCAAGTTGCGAACTGGCGCTTATCGCCGAAACAGATCTCACTGGTCGACGTCGCACTCATCGCCAGCCGCGGGTACGCAAGCGCGACTCCACCTCCGTCTTTCAGGATCTCAAACCCGGCGACTACGTCGTCCATCACCATCATGGCGTCGGTCGATACGAAGGCATGGTCACTCGTTCGATGGGCGGATCCGAACGCGACTACCTGCTGCTCGCCTACAAGGACGGCGACAAACTGTACGTACCCACCGACCACATTGACTCCGTTCGACAATATGTCGGCGGCGAGTCGCCGACATTGCATCGACTCGGCGGGAGCGATTTTGCCAGGGCCAAGCAGCGAGTTCGATCGGCGGTTCGAGAGATCGCTCAGGAATTGGTGGTCCTTTACCAGCGACGAGTGTCGGCAAGGGGTCATCCATTTTCGCCGGACACACCTTGGCAAACCGAAATGGAGGCTGCGTTCCCGTATGTCGAGACTCCTGATCAACGACTGGCGATCGAGGCGACCAAGGCCGATATGGAGCGAGATGTTCCGATGGATCGTCTTGTCTGCGGTGATGTTGGATTTGGAAAAACCGAAGTTGCCATTCGCGCGGCATTCAAATGCATTCAAGATGGAAAGCAGGCGGCGGTCCTGGTGCCGACCACATTGTTGGCCTCCCAACACGGCAACACCTTTAGCGAACGCTTTGCCGGCTACCCGATTCGTGTGGAAACTCTTTCTCGATTTCTCACCACCGCACAGGCGAAGAAGGTGATTCGTGGTCTTGCCAACGGGGAAATCGACTGCGTCATCGGCACTCATCGACTCCTACAAGAATCGGTCACATTCAAGGACCTTGGTCTTCTCGTCGTCGACGAAGAGCAGCGCTTCGGTGTAAGCCATAAGGAATTGATGAAGAAAATGAAGACCAATGTTGATGTACTCACATTGACCGCCACTCCAATACCGCGAACACTGGAAATGAGTCTCGTTGGAATCCGTGACTTGTCACTTTTGCAAACTCCCCCCGCCGATCGGCAGCCTATTCTCACGTTTGTCGGTGAGACCGACGAACGAGTGGCAACGGAAGCGATCCGGCGCGAATTACTTCGCGATGGCCAGGTGTTCTGGGTACACAATCGAGTTCAGACGATCGAAGAACGTGCGCGTGAACTTCGGGAATTGGTTCCCGAGGCTCGTATTGCGGTTGCCCACGGTCAAATGGATGAGAACGCCCTCGAGCAGATCGTCATTGACTTTTGGGAGGGACGATTTGATGTTCTTGTGTGTACGACGATCATCGAAAGCGGTATCGACATGCCAACGGTCAACACGCTCGTGGTCGAACGCGCCGATCTCCTTGGACTAGGACAATTGCATCAAATTCGAGGACGGGTCGGGCGCAGCGGATCTCGCGCCTACGCATACATGTTTCATCCGCGCGATCGGGCTCTGTCGCAGGAGGCGTATGAAAGATTGCGCACGATCGGAGAATCGACGGAGCTAGGAAGTGGCTTCAAGATCGCAATGCGCGACCTCGAAATCAGGGGCGCCGGAAATTTGCTTGGCGAAGCCCAAAGCGGTCACATTGCCGCGGTCGGGTATGACCTCTACTGTCAACTCGTCACCGAGGCGGTTGCGGAAATGAAGAATGAACCAATGCCGCAGATAGTTCCCGATTTGAAACTGGATGTGCCAACCCAGGCATATCTGCCAACCGAATACGTGTCAAAGGAAGAACTCAGACTCGATGCGTATCGCCGCCTTGCAGCGGTCACGAAGCGAGAACATGTCGACGACATAGGCGCCGAGTGGATTGACCGATACGGCTCTCTCCCCACTGCTGCTAAGGCATTGCTCATTGTCGGTCAACTACGTGCAGAGTGCCATCGCCTTGGCATACGTGAACTCGTTGTGTCCAACCGACGTGCAAAGATATTGCCACTCTCGCTAAAGGCAAGTGAGATCATGAGGTTGCAGCGAATTTCAACCGGTTCTACCTACAACGAAGCATCGAAACAGGTGACGATTGATTTGCCAGACCACGATCAAGAATCCGGTGATGCCAAAACTGGAAATGTCGCGTCCTATCTCGTCGATTTGTTGAAACAACTAGGGTGAATCGGATGGAGATGATGCTTCGCCGAACTCAATTTCGCATTGCAGGCGCAATTGCCCTTGTGGCATTGTCGGCATGTTCGTCGGCGGTCACAACGAGTGCGGCGAGAATTGGCGACGATCGACTCAGTGTCGACGATTTTGAGCTGACGGTGCAGCAATTGGGCGATGCCGGGCAACTTGACATTGTCAACGGTCGGGTATCAGGCGAATCCTCTCGGTCTGTACTTGGCGCGCTCCTCCGCGGCATGGCCACTACCCAAATGCTGGACATCTACGGAGAACCCGTAACCGATGCCGATCGCAAGGTGGTATTAGACCAACTCGAACAAGACAGTCAGACGGCTCTGCTCGGTCCGGAATTGAAAGAGTTGATCGTGTCCTTAAACAGTGAGGACTTGGCTCTTCAGCGAGTTGAGGTTCCAGACATGGTTGCGTTGGCGGAGACGTACGCGAAAGAACCAGCGAAGTTAGGCGCGATGTGTATGCGCCATATTTTGGTCGCAGACGAATCCACGGCCAAGAAGGTGATCAATTTGTACAACGATGGCGAAGATTTCGCTCAGCTGGCCGGAACATATTCAACTGAACCTGGCGCCACTACGTCGGGTGGAATCCTCGGCAGCGCCACGAGCGAATGTCTTGCTCTTGCCGAGATTCAAACTGGGTTTGATGCAGGTTTCACGGCGGGTGCGCTACGAGCAAAGGAAAATGTTGCATACGGCCCGGTGAAGTCGAGTTTTGGTTGGCACGTCATTTTGATCCGTCCGTTTGACGAGATTGCCGACCCACTCAATGCCCTGCTCTCTGTTGATCCGGGAAACACTCTGCTCACCGGTTATCTCGCCACGGCAGACATCTCAATCAAATCGTCATACGGTCGATGGAACCCACCAACGGGTCAGATCGTTGCAAACTAAACGCACTCCATGCCATTACCGCGCGTCACAATTGTTGGACTGGGACCTGGCCCCATCAACACACTGACTAAGGCAACCCTCGACGCGATTGAAAGAATTGCGGTTCAGTTCGTGCGAACCGAATTGCATCCAACAGCAACGTTGCTTCCGAACGCCACAAGTTTCGACTTTCTGTACGAACGATTTGAAACCTTTGACGAGGTGTATGCGGCAATATCCGAACAAGTTGTGGCAGCGGCGATTGAGCACGGCGAGGTGCTGTACGCGGTACCCGGTTCGCCACTTGTGCTCGAAAATAGTGTGAGTCAACTTGCCAATGACGCGCGAATTACCGTCGATATTTTGCCGGCACTAAGTTTTCTCGATCTTGTCTGGAAGGAAATTGGTGCGGACCCGGTGAATGCGAGTGTCAGACTCATCGACGGGCACCAATTCGGGCGAGATGCCGTAGGCGAACGCAGGCCACTTCTCGTCGCTCAAGTTCACTCCAAGTGGGTTCTATCGGATGTGAAATTGACTCTTGAGAACTCAACAGGTGACGAGCCGGTGGTCATTCTTCATCACCTCGGACTACCTGATCAACAGGTCATACACACAACGTGGAGCCAGATGGACCAGGTTGTCGGGGCCGATCATCTGACCTCCCTCTACATTCCACAATTGGCAAGTCCCATCGATAGTGATATGGCAGCGCTCCATCAATTAGCCAGAACTCTCCGTCAGGAATGCCCGTGGGATCGCGAACAGACTCACGAATCGCTTGTCAAATACCTGCTAGAGGAGACATACGAGGTAGTTGACGCACTTCGGGCCCTCGACTCAAACGACCCTTCCACTGACGACGCTCTTATCGACGAACTCGGTGATCTGCTGTATCAAATTGAGTTTCACGCCGCAATCGCAGAGGAACAGGGCCGCTTCTCGATAGTCGACATTGCTCGATCAATTCAATCCAAACTGGTACGTCGACATCCTCATGTGTTTGGCGACGCGGTAGCAAACACCGCCCAAGACGTTGTCGCCACGTGGCAATCGGTCAAGGAAACCGAACGGGAAGCCAAGTCAACCGAGCAATCTGGTCCGATTTCGATTTTCGAAGGGGTCGCTACCTCGTCACCATCGTTGATGTTTGCCGCCAAACTGCAAAAGAGGGCCGCAGAGTTTGGCTTTGATTGGCCGTCGTTCGACGGGGCCCTCGCCAAGGTCATCGAGGAGACCTCAGAACTTCGCCAGGCAATTGACTCGGGTGCGGATAACGACGCTGTGCAACTGGAGCTTGGCGACTTGCTGTTTAGCGTAGTAAATCTTTCGCGCCACATTGGACAAGACGCCGAACTTGCTTTGCGCAACGCTTCGCTAAAATTTCGAGCAAGATTCAAACTTGTAGAGCAACTTGCCGCACAACGCGGTCTAAACATTTCTACGTTGTCGCTTGACGAACTCGATAAGTTATGGGACGAGGCGAAGCAATTTTGAGAATTCGATCAATTGTTGTAATTGACTAGCGTGGACGCATGAGCACGATTGATCGGATTACCGGGCGCGAGGTACTCGACTCGCGAGGAAATCCAACCGTCGAAGTTGATGTCGCACTTTCCAGCGGCACCCGTGGTCGTGCGATCGTGCCATCTGGCGCTTCCACCGGTGAACACGAGGCCGCAGAATTGCGCGACGGCGACAGCCGCTTTCACGGCAAGGGCGTTCTGAAGGCCGTCGCCAATGTCAACAACGAAATCAACAACGCCTTGCACGGAGCGAACATTGAAAATCAGGCCGCCATCGATCAAGTGCTCATCGATCTTGACGGCACGCCGAACAAGTCGCGCCTTGGAGCCAATGCAATTCTTGGTGTCAGCCTGGCCTGCGCTCATAGTGCGGCCAACTATTCAGACCAACCGCTGTATCGATCGATCGGAGGTCCCGACGCGTGCGTGTTGCCGCTACCGATGATGAATGTTCTCAACGGTGGAGTTCACGCCGATAACAATGTGGATCTGCAGGAATTTATGATCCTGCCCGTCGGGGCCAATACATATTCGGAAGCATTGCGCTGGGGTGTCGAGTGCTATCACTCGCTGAAAGATCTGTTGCATGAACGTGGTTTGAGCACCGCGGTCGGTGACGAGGGTGGGTTTGCTCCTGACCTCAAAAACAACGAGGAAGCCATTATTGCCCTCGTCGACGCAATCGCTCGTGCCGGATACCGACCAGGCGAAGACATCGCTATCGGGCTCGACCCAGCAATGAGTGAGCTTTATAAAGACGGCAAGTATCACCTGGCCGGTGATCATGTCGTCATGTCGAGCAGTGAATTGGCCGCGTGGTGGGTTGAGTTGGTCGGCAAGTATCCCATCATCTCCATCGAAGACGGGATGGCCGAAGATGATTGGGCTGGTTGGGCCACGCTGACCAAGAGTCTCGGTTCGCGCATTCAACTAGTCGGAGACGATGTATTCGTTACCAATGTGAGTCGACTGCGACGCGGAATTGCTGAAGGAGTCGCCAACAGCGTTCTGATCAAGGTCAATCAAATCGGAACCTTGTCGGAAACTTTGTCGACAATCGAACTCGCTTCGGCAAACCGATACACCAGCGTGATGAGTCACCGCAGCGGTGAAACCGAAGATACGACGATTGCCGATTTGGCGGTGGCCACCAATTGCGGACAAATTAAAACTGGTGCCCCGGCGCGAAGCGAGCGAGTTGCCAAGTTCAACCGCTTACTCCGAATTGAACAAGAACTTGGCTCGCGGGCCAGTTTCAATGGCCGAGGCGCCCTCGCTCCCCTTCTTTAGATAAGTTCCAACGTGCCACCGTTTCGCTATTCCCACCAGCCACAATGGAAGGGTGTCTAGCGCCGAAATTCATCTCGTCAAGAATCGCTCGCTGCGTATAGCGGCGATCCCAATTGGCGTTTTGGCGGCCGTTGCGCTCGTCGTTGCGCTGTTCATCTTGCCGGTGCGCACATGGCTCCATCAGCGCCAACTGTTGTCAGAGCGCAAGACCGAATACGCCGGTTTTGAAGATACGAACGAGGCCCTTCAGGATCAGGTGACCTATCTTCAGACAGATGCCGGTTTGCAGGAAGCGATTCGGTCGCAGTTGGGATACTTGCACCCGAATGAACGCCGCATTCCGATGATCGATCTTCCGGCGCTCTCAACCGTTTTGCCGGAACAGTGGCCGTACACCGTCGTTTCCAATATCTTGCTTGTGCGTTCGCTCGACGCGGTGAACCACGTGACCGACGGAGTCATCGCACTCGACCCACTAAAGCCATAACTGGACCCGCTGGCTATCATTCGGCTAGCACTATTTGATCATTTCTTGCGTTAAGCAAGACCCTAAACAGGAGTTCATGTGGCTGGCAGTATTCTCGGCAACCGCGTCTTGCGCAAAGAAGATCCCAAATTTCTCACCACCGGTGGGGTGTATGTCGACGATCTGCAAGGCGAACCGCTACTGGCCAACGCGGCCCACGCCACATACGTGCGCGCAACCGTTGCCCATGGACTGATCGCCAACATTGACGTAACCGAGGCACTCACATCGCCAGGAGTGATCGCGATCTACACGTCGGCCGATCTCGGACTTCAACCCGTTGCCGCCACGTTCAACCCAACTGCAAAACGAACACTGTTGGCAAGCGGCAAAGTGCGATACGTGGGTGAGCCGATCGCGGTAATTCTCACCGAACAAGCGGATCAAGGCGAGGATGCGGCGGAGAAGGTGATGGTGGATTACGACCCGCTCGAGGTCCTCGTCGACATCGAAGCGGCGATGACCAGCTCGACACTCATATATGAGGAGTGCGGGAGCAATGTGGTCTTTGACAGCACCGCCCTTGGCATGCCGGACAATACTGGCGATGCAATTTTTGACGGATGTGAAGTTGTGGTCAAAGGACGGTTCGTCAACCAGCGCGTTGCTCCCTGTCCGCTTGAGGTTCGAGGCGCTGCCGCGACGTGGGTCGATGGCCGGCTCTACCAATGGCTTTCGACTCAACACGCTCAAGGGGCACGCGACGAGGTATTGAAGGCAAACAATTTGAGCGAAGGCGAAGTGCGAATCATTACGCCAGATGTGGGTGGAGGTTTTGGGGCCAAAATCGGTGCATACCCGGAAGAACTACTGCTCGGTCAGATCTCCAAGAATTTGGGCAGACCAGTGCGCTGGTGCGAAACACGAAGCGAATCAATGGTCGCCCTTGGTCATGGTCGGGCCCAGATTCAAAACATCACCATTGGCGGGTCGCGCGACGGAAAAGTGCAGGCGTATCAAATGCACGTGATTCAGGATTCCGGAGCGTGGGTTGATATCGGCGCAATTCTTGCTCCGTTTATGACTAGGCCAATGTCTTCAGGGGTGTATGCCATACCCAAGATTGAATGTCGCACAACATCCGTGGTTACGAACACGACTCCGACGGTTGCCTACCGCGGTGCAGGGCGACCAGAAGCGACGGCGGCAATTGAGCGGGCGATGGATCTCTTTGCCTTGGAGATCGGCAAGGACCCGACAGAGGTTCGGCGGATGAATCTCATTTCCAAATTCGATGAACCGCATACAACGGCGATCGGTCAGACGTATGACGTAGGTGACTACGAGGCCGCACTCGACAAGGTGCTCGTCGCCGCGGAATACACCAAACTTCGTGCCGATCAGGCGGTGCGACGCGCTCGCGGCGATGTGAAGCAGATCGGAATCGGCGTGAGTATTTACGTTGAGATCACGGGTGGGACTACGGCTAGCGAAGTTGCCAAGATCGAGGTGTTGCCGGACGGTCGGGCCGTCGTATACACGGGAACTTCCCCGCAAGGGCAGGGTCACGTGACGGCATGGTCGATGCTCGCCGCAGAGGAAACCGGTATCGACATGAACAAGATCGATGTCGTCTGGGGTGACACCGATTTGGTTCCGGTCGGCGGTGGAACGATGGGATCGCGATCATTGCAGCAAGGCGGCGCAGCGGTCCAACAAGCGGCCAAAGAACTTGTCAACCAGGCGCGCACACATGCCGCTCATTTGTTAGAGGCCAACGACGCCGACGTCGTCTTCGACAAAGCATCCGGTGCTTTTCATGTAACCGGCACACCCGCCGTATCCAAGAC
>Ga0265292_1002192_pt1 | contig 14266 bp, 15 predicted proteins | sample Munlanlewell296A_FD_189080 | JGI IMG/M metagenome (GOLD analysis project Ga0265292, IMG submission 189080) | Leachate microbial communities from a municipal landfill in Southern Ontario, Canada - Leachate well 296A | ecosystem: Engineered > Solid waste > Landfill > Unclassified | place: Canada...
AAATTCGCACCTACAACTTCCCTCAAGACCGCGTTACCGACCACCGAATCGGGCAAAGTTGGCACTCAATCAGCCGCATCATGGACGGCGAACTGGAACCGCTGGTGGCTGCCCTGCAAGCCGAGCAACAAAAACTCTCTAACCAATAGGTTGACTTTGTCATTCCGGCCTTGAGCCGGAATCTAGGGGTATCCGTACGAACTCTGGATCCCGGGTCAAGCCCGGGATGACAGAAATATATTTTAATTAACCGAATGACTATCGTTCAAACTTTAGACTTGGCCGTGCAATCGCTTAAACATAAAAAAACAAAATTTCCGCAGCTTGAGGCGGAAATTTTATTATCTCATATCATAAAAAAACCGCGGGAATACTTATTTTCCCACCCAGAAGCCGAACTCACTAAAAAACAGGCTTCAAGTTTCTGGTTTCAAATTTCAGAACGAATCAAGGGAATGCCGATCGCCTATCTGACTGGCGAGAAAGAATTTTATGGTTTGAAATTTCTGGTCAACAAAAACGTCCTGGTTCCCCGCCCAGAGACGGAGTTGATGGTGGAGGAAGTAGTTAAGCGCCTTAACGGAACAGATATTAACACGATTATTATAGATGTTGGAACAGGAAGCGGCTGCATAATCACTTCATTGGCAGGGGCGCTAATTTTCAATTTTCAATTTTTCCCGCCTCAGCGGGACCCCGCCAAGGCGGTGGCAATTTTCAATAAATTTTCAATTTTCAATCTACCTCGCCGGCAAGCAGGTTTTCAATTTTATGGCACTGATATCTCAAAAAAGGCACTTGTGGTCGCAAAAAAAAATGCAAAACATCACAACGTAGGTAACAAAATTAAATTCATTAACGGCGACCTTTTGGAGCCGTTAATACCTAAATTGAAAATTGATAATTGTAAATTGAAAATTATTTTAGCGAATCTCCCCTATCTCACCCCGGCCCAGATTAAAAACTCGCCAACGATTAAATTTGACCCGAAGCTGGCACTCGCGGCCGGACCTGATGGACTGAAATATTATCGACGTTTATTCAAACAAATTAACAAATTATCCCGCCTCAGCGGGATCCCGCCAAAGGCGGTGGCAAAATACATACTATTTTGTGAAATAGATCCGAGCCAAAAAACCTCCATCAAACGATTAGCCAAGCGCCTTTTGCCGCCGCATGAATTCACGATTAAAAAAGATCTGCGCGGCCATAGCCGCCTAGTGATCATAAAGAGCAAATAAAAACATCGGACATCCATTAAAGACGTCCGATATTTTAAAAATATTTTGCCGTAAAACTTTATTCTTTCTTTTTCTTCTCGCCTGCCGGGGCGGCCGCACCCTCGGCTGGCGCCGCTTCCCCTTCAGCCGGAACAGCCGCCGCTTCTGCCGCTTCAACAACCGGCGCGACCGGAATCTCTTCCTTAACGATCTCAACCACGCTGACAACAACATCTTCCGGATTAGCCTCAAGCTCCACGCCCTCGGGGAGTTTGAGGTCTTTTAATTTAATCACATCATTCATCGTGTTGAGCACGCTAATATCCACCACGATTTGTTTAATCAGCTTGTCCGGCAGACAGGTAATTTCAACATGGTCCGCGGCTTTGGCCAGCACGCCCCCAAGTTCGGCCACCGCCTTGGACTCGCCGACAAATTCCAGTTCAACTTCCACGGTAATCTTTTTCTTCATATCAACTTTGTAGAAATCAATGTGGCTGAAATGGCCTTTGATCGGTTCTTTCTCCACCTCTTTGACCACCACTTTGAGCGGCGCGCTCTCGTCGATTTTCAGGTTGATCAAACTGGATTCTCCGGCGTTCTCAAACACCTTGGCAAAATCAAGCGCCTTGATCTTAAAATTCAAATTTTTCTGGCCGCTGCCATAGACAACCGCCGGAAGGTAGCCGGCCTTTCGCAAAGTCTTGGCTTTGTCCTTATCCGTTCGGCTCCAAGCCGACAAATTTAATTCTTCACCCATAAAATTAATCTACGAAATTACGAATTTTATTACAAATTTACGAATAAGACTTTAATATGTTCTAACGATTGATTTACTGCGAAGATTTAAAAATCGCATTCGTAAATTCGTAAAAGATTTGTAATTTCGTAGGTTATTAATAACTTATCCTTGATCTAATAATAATACTCTCAACTACCCCGACCATCATCAGGTTGGAAATGATAGTGGAGCCGCCGTAACTTAAAAAAGGCAACGCAATTCCGATTACCGGCAGCATGCCCATATTCATAGCTATATTAATAAACATTTCAATAAAAATCAAGCTCATCACCCCCAGCACGAAAAAAATGCCAAAATCATTGTTTATTTTCTTTAGAGAAGCCAGGCAGCGAAAAATGAAAACCGCGAAAAAAACCAGTACCAAGCCGACGCCGAAAAAGCCGAGTTCCTCTGAAATGACCGCGAAAATAAAGTCGGTTTGGCTTTCCGGCAAAAATTTAAGCTGGGACTGCGAGCCAAAACCGATGCCGCGGCCAAACAAACCGCCCGAACCGACAGCGATAATTGCCTGGGAAATGTTGTAACCTTGATTTAACGGATCAAACGAGGGATTTAAAAAGGTGCTAATCCGCTGTTTTTGATAAGGCTCTAGATAAAACGACCAGGAGAGCGTACCAAAAATTGCTACCAACAAAAACATTATGGCCAAATATTTTTTCTCCAAACCGGCGAGAACAATAAAAGCCAACCAGACAGAAAACAAAAGCATTGCCGAACCGAAATCAGGTTGCATTGTGACTAAGACAAACAGGATCATGGTGCCGCCGCCGGTAATCAGCAGATGCTTTAAGGGGCTTACCTTGATTGAGGCGGAGGAAAAATAACGCGCCAGAAATAAAATTAGCGCGAACTTAACGAACTCAACCGGCTGGATGCCAAGACCGGCAATATAAAACCAACCCTTGGTGCCGTTTATTACCGTACCGAACAATAATACTGCCACTAAAGAAATAAAAGCGATCAGATAAAAATAATTGCTGAAGCTGCGCAATAAATGATAATCGGTAAAAGCGAGGAAAAACATCAGGCAAAAACCGATGCCGGCAAAAATCAGTTGTTTTTTAAAATTCAGCAAGTCGGTGCCGCCGCGCCCGAGCGCGACGCTATAGATCTCAACCAAACCAAAACTAACTAAAAGGAGCACCGCGGAAAACAGTGCCCAATCCATATTTTTAAGATATAGCGAAAATCTTTTAAACATAAATTTTAGGGTACCTGATCGGTGGTATCTTCGGCATCAAAGTTAAAATAATTCTTCCGGTCAAGAATGTCAACTTGCGGGATTATTTCAGCTTGATCGACCTTGATTATCCCCGGCATACTCAAAGTAATTTCGCGCCGCTCGCCCGATTTAAAACGATTAAGCTGATACTGGTTTACGGCCAAGAGCTGGCCGCGGCTAGTCAAAAGAATTACCAGGTCAGCGCGCCAATAATTGTAGGCGGAATTATTGGTGGCGGTAAAATCCAACTGGCTGACATTGAGCTTTTCGGACAAACCGGATAGGCGGGGTGGCGTAAATTTTATATCGGAAACCGAAATATTCAGATGTTCTTTTTTATACTGATCCCAATCAGGGAAAACGCGCGCGTCAAGCCGTTTCAAATCCAAGCGATTATTCACGAGCTTGACGTTTTGCGGACGACTGTTAAGTTCCAGTCCGAGCGCCGTGATATATTTATCATCGCCGGGCAAAATATTTATTTCGCCGTTAGCAATTATTCCCGTAGCGGACACAAAGGAATAATTCAATACGCCCGCGTGACGCAAATTCGGATTTTTTATCTCAACGATCAAATCATAACGCGGCGCCCCCTTTACGTTCCCGGATTCCAACACCTTAACGGGGAGTGTTTCAAGCTGCTGGCCGCTGATTTGTTTGATATAGGCATGATTAAAACCCTGGGTGGCAACCAACTCGCTGACCATCGCCGCGTCATCAACCATGCCCTTGAAAACATAAAAGCCGAAGGTGGAAAGGGTGTAGAGCCAGGAAACTGCTCCGACCAGCGCCAGCATGACTATTAATAATTTACGAAGCAACTCTTTATGTTCAACATACCACAAACCCGCTTCCAATTTCTTGATGGTAACGCCTTCCAGATCCTGATAGCGATCCAAATTTACGGGCTTTTCTTTCACCGGCTTACTGGCGGGTTGATTATTTTTTTCGTTTATTTTTTCAGTTGACATAAAGGGTCTTGGCTTTATTTTATCATAATAACCGTTACTTGCCAAACCAAATTTTGCTTAAAAAATTGCTTGCGAATTTTCGTATTTTTTGCTACAATGTTAATATAAAAATAGGCCCTGAAAGATAGGGGCATTTTTATGTTCACCCCGTTAAATTTAGTTTAACTTTAGCAAATTTTATTATAAAATTATAACAAATTTTTTAAATATTAGATTAATTATTGATCATTTAACGGGGTTAAAATGCTAACAAAAAAATTACCATAAATATGCCAAAAGAAAAACTAAAAAAATCATCCGGTTATGATGCCGGTTCCATTACGGTTTTGGAAGGTCTGGATCCGGTCAGAAAACGTCCCAGCATGTATATCGGTTCCACTTCGGCTGCCGGCCTGCACCACTTGATTTGGGAAGTAGTTGATAACTCCATTGACGAAGCGATGGCCGGTTTCGCTTCTGAAATTAAAATGGTGCTCAAGCTTGACGGCACAGTTGAGGTCTCGGACAACGGCCGCGGCATTCCGGTTGATATTCACAAAGCGACCGGGGTGTCAGCTTTGGAAACAGTGCTGACCAAACTGCACGCCGGCGGCAAGTTCGGCGGCGGCGGCTACAAAGTTTCCGGCGGACTTCATGGCGTCGGCGTTTCGGTAGTGAACGCGCTGTCAATTTATCTCAAGGCCGAGGTGCATCGCGACGGCAAACTGTGGCAGCAGGAATACAAGCAGGGCAAACCGAAAGCTAAGGCCAAGCCGGTAGGCAAAACCAACAAGAACGGCACCACCATCACTTTTAGACCGGATCCGGAAGTTTTCACCGAATTGGAATTTTCTTGGGGAAAAATCATGGACCGCCTGCGTCAGCAAGCCTACCTGACCAAAGGCGTCAGCATTATCGCGGCGGACGAACGCGAAGGGCATTCTAAAAAACATTACAAATTTCATTTTGAGGGCGGCATCAAATCTTATGTCAAAGCGCTGAACCGCAACCAGTCGGTCAAGAATGAAACTATTTTTTACGTGGAGAAAGAAATCAACGACTCCAAAATTGAGGTAGCGCTTCAATATAATAACGAATACAACGAGAATGTACTGGCTTTCGCCAACAACATCCATAATCCCGATGGCGGTACGCATCTGGTCGGTTTTCGCACCGCGCTAACTCGCACTTTAAATAATTATGCTCGCAAGCAAAATCTGTTGAAAGAAAAAGACGAAAACCTGACCGGCGAGGATGTCAGGGAAGGTTTGACCGCCATCATCAGCGTCAAATTGCAAGATCCGCAATTTGAGGGCCAAACCAAGGGCAAGCTCGGCAACGCCGAAACCAAAACCTATGTTGAGCAAATTTTTGGCGAGACCTTCACCTCTTTTCTGGAAGAAAACCCGAGGCAGGGCGAGGCGATTGTCGGCAAATGTATTCTCTCCAGCCAGGCGCGCATCGCCGCCCGCACCGCTCGCGCCACCATCTTGCGCAAAGGCGCGCTGGAAGGCATGACCCTCCCGGGCAAACTGGCCGACTGTTCCAGCCGCAAACCGGAAGAATCTGAAATCTATATTGTTGAGGGCGATTCGGCCGGCGGCTCGGCCAAACAGGGCCGCAATCGCCGCTTTCAGGCTATCCTGCCGCTGCGCGGCAAAATCCTGAACGTGGAACGCGCTCGCCTGGATAAGATGCTGGCGAACAACGAAATCAAAAATTTGGTGATCGCGCTTGGCACCAACATTGACGACCAATTTGACCTGGAAAAACTGCGCTACCATCGCGTCATTATTATGACTGACGCTGACGTTGATGGCTCGCACATCCGCACGCTGCTCCTGACGCTTTTTTTCCGCCACTTCACGCCGATGGTTACTAACGGCAATCTATATATTGCACAACCGCCATTATATCAGATCAAAAAAGGCGCAACCGCGCGCTATGCCTACTCCGACAAAGAAAAAGACAATATTGTAAAAGAACTTGGCGGCGGCATGGCAGAAGTATTGGAAACGGAAGCCGGAGAATCAGCAGAGAATGAAACGGCAGAAGAAACAGATGAGGGCGAGTCCTCCTCCACGGCGGATAAAAATAAAACAAAAACTAAAGGTCCGGTCCGGCTGGTGATCCAGCGCTACAAGGGTTTGGGTGAAATGAATCCGCAGCAACTTTGGGAAACCACCATGGATCCGGAAAAACGAATTATGAAGCAGGTGACGGTTGAGGACGCGGCTATGGCGAATGAAACCTTTGAAATGCTGATGGGTGATGACGTGGCCTCGCGCAAAAACTTCATCCAAACACACGCCAAGAAAGTGGAAAATCTGGATATATAGCTTTGTTAATAAATAAAACCGCCCCGCCCTTTTTGCAAAAAGGGCGGGGCGGTTTTTTGTTCTTTTGTGACCGTAAAAAAAGAGGGGGATGGATGTCCACCCCCCGAAAAAACGTTGATGACTGCTGATCAGACCGCGACCGGCTGCGGTTGTTTCACCCGCCCCCGCTTCAGGGTGACGAGAAAGTTAATGACAGGGACCTCCCTATCGCCCACCTTCCCGGAGGTTGAGAGAACGATTTGCTGACCCTCAAACCGCCGGGCCAGCTCTTCAAGCAACCATCGTTGATCTCTACCCAGATCCGAACCGTCGTCAAAATCAATAACGACTTTTACTCTGCTCCTTCTGCTCCTCATGGTTGCCCCCTTTCCGGGAATAGGAATTAGAAAAAAATCGGTCGCCGATATTTAAAAATGTACTTGATAGCTTACCTTATTATACCACAAAAGTCCAGTGCCATACAAAAAATCAATATCATTTTGGCTAATTTTGGCGTCTGGAGCGGATAAGATCAATCGCCATCGGCATTACTGACAGAACGATAATGGCCAAAACTACTAGACTGAAATTATTCTTGACGATTGGCAGATTACCAAAAAAATATCCGCCCAAGACAAATAAACTGACCCAAAGGAGGCCGCCGAAAATATTGTATGAGATAAATCTGCCGTAATTCATCCGGCTCACGCCCGCGATGAAGGGCGCGAAGGTGCGCACAATCGGCACAAAGCGGGCAAGCACGATGGTTTTCGCGCCGTGTTTTTCATAAAATTTCTGGCCTCGCTCCAAATATTCTTTTTTGATCAAGCGGCTGTTGCCGGCGATCAGCTTCTCTCCTAAAAAATGACCGATCCAATAATTGGCCGTGTCGCCAAGGATGGCGGCAGTGGATAACAACAGCCAGAGCCAAAAAATCTTGAGCGAGCCGAGCGCGGCAAAAGCGCCGGCCGCAAAAAGCAGCGAGTCGCCCGGCAGAATCGGCGTCACTACCACACCGGTCTCCAAAAAAATAATCAAAAACAACAAGCCATAAGTCCAGCCGCCGTAGCTCGCGATGACCAAGCCCAACGTTGCGTCCAAATGAAGAAAAAAATCAATGAAAGATAATATGAAACTCATAAATATTTAATAATTAAATGCCTTTCATAATCATAATTTAATGATAGCAAAAAATCGCCGTGATGCGATTAATTTGCTCGAAACAGCGAGGTGCGAATATTGATACGAGGCGTGTTATTTATAATAGCTTTTCACCTGGAACAGGATATAAAGGCCGATGGCCGAGCCGAGCAGCGACCAGATCACGCTGCCAACGCCATAAGCGGATATGATTCCATAAACGACTGAAACCAGTGAGGAATAATAAACCAGTCTCCAGCCCTTCATCTCGCGTTTTATCAGACCGCTTATGGACATCGCCATCAAGACTGCCTGCACCGCCAGAACCGCGATGCCGAGATAATATCTGAAACCGAGAGTAACGCCGAAAGCCAAACCCATACTGCCGACGAACGAACCGAGTCCGAAGACCGCCAGGATGGCCGGGATGGACAGCACCAAGATGATCAGAGTGATCCAGGGAGCGACCTTCACCAGTGTTTCTTTGGCCGAGGCCGGCAGCTGGTAACCTATTTTTTTCAAAAATAGATCCTCAAAAAACGTTTCTAACTGTTGCATAATTTTTTGTTGCTGATTAAAATATGTAAAATGTACAAACTAGTAATCTTCTTGAGTACTTGGTGCTTGAAATATACCGAATTTCCGACCAAGCGTCAATTAACTTATTTTAAAGATAGCTAGCGGCATCCAGCCAGTCTTTGAGCGCGCCTGCGCTTTGAACGTAACCGAGAATGTTGATCGCAGTTCCTTTGTGGATACCGAGATGCAGATGCTTGCGCTCGCCCGAGGTTTCCGCGCTGTAACCCTGGCCGAGAATGCCGATCTGCTCGCCCGCCTTGAGTTCCTGTTTGATTTTGGCGCCGATGCTTGAGAGTTTCAGGTGTCCGTAAATTACGGTGACGTTCTCGCCGGCTATCTTACAACTCTGAACCGCTACCCCGCCATAATCGCTCGCTATTTTTTTCATCAAGAACTTGCCGGGGCAGATGGCGTAGATCGGCACAGCAACATTCTGTTCGCTCAATAAAGTCTCAAAATCAACTCCGGTATGATAACCGCTGAATTTTTCCGGACTGACCGGCGAATGTCCGGGCGACACTTTCAAACCGAACGACTTTTTAGTGATTCTGGCGATGGCGTCAGCGATTGGCTCCGCAATCTCTTTTTTTTGTTGCTCAGTTGAGGTACTGGCTACCGCGACCTGCGGTGTTGATGTACTCGTGTTCGCGCTCGTCCCGATGTTGGTGTTTGTGCTCACCTCTGGCATGTTGCTGTTCTGGCGGCCAAAAACATAATAAACGCCGAAAGCGATAACCACCGCTATTACCAGATAGATTGATATTTTAGAGATATGGTTCGGCATAATTTCTGCCAAATCATCTTAAACCTAAGTCATAATTTAGTCAAAAGGTTATTTGTTGATATGTTTTTCAGTTTATTCGTTTTTTACCAATTTAAAAAAGTCCGGGCGGTTATTTTGGCGCTGAAATACACCCCCACACCAAAAATTTGGTGTGGGGGTAAATAAACCGCCGGGCTCTTGACCCCGTTAGACTTAAATATTAAATATATATAAATGAAATTTGTTGCTTTTAGAAAATTTTAGGCTAGTCTTCGTTAAGGTCTAGCGGGGTTGACCCTGTAACTTAGGTATTATTGCAGATTATAAATCGCCAAAATAAAAGCGGAGCGACTTCGTCTTTGTACGTTGATTTTTGAATACTCTCAAAAATTAAGTACAGGGTTGACCGTTTATAATATATATGTTATACTCATAATGTAAAAATTTATTTTAGAAAATTGGGTCTGTCCGAACACCGCCTTGAAGCGAAATTTCAGAAATTTGAGACAAATTTTTCAAACAAATTTTGAGGTTTATATGAAGTATAAGCTGAAAAATTTTTTGGAAAATTTGACCGAATTTCTGGGATTGCAGCCAAAGCGGTGTTCGGACAGACCCAGACAAGTCGATTTTCAAAAAAATATCTCAATTTACAATCTTATTATTTAGGACATACAAAAATGGACGGAGTAATTAAAAAGAAGACTGACAAGGGCTTTGGTTTCATTGCCCAAGAAGGTCAAGAGAAAGATTTATTCTTTCACAGCAATTCTTTAGTCGGTATCACCTTCAATGACTTAAGAGAAGGCGACAACGTGACTTTTGAAATTGAACAGTCCCCGAAAGGATTGAACGCAGTCAACGTGAAAAAAGCTTAATATCTTTTTTTCAAAAAAAACTCCCCACCGCAAGGTGGGGAGTTTTTTGTTTGGTTCCGCTATTGGACAATGTTTTAATTTGTTTTAACAATAAACATTCCCTCATTCCAAAGTCTTTAAGGCAAATAATATTTTCCAGCAAGCTCTAATAATCGACCATATACCAAACACGGCTAATAAAATATCAAATGGCATCAAAAACTTTAATGAGTTGTTGATAACAAAATCAGTTATTCCTAGCAGAATAATCGATAATGCGATTGCTACGAATATAAAGATTGCTGGCCATGCGATTAAACGAACTACATCATCTCTTTGGCTAACAAACATATTAAGTTTTACCTGGGTGTCCCATATAAATTTCTGATAATCAAGCTTCTTATTTGGTTCATAGTCGAGAGACAACTGAGTAAGTTCTCTGACGAAATCTGGATTTCCGTCAGAATATATCTTAATTTTCTCGCTAGCTTCATCTAGGTCATATAGAATCATTTTTAGACTAATATTTTCGGGAATTATGTACGGTTTAATATATTTTTTTCTTTTTATTAAAATATCTAGAGCTCGTTCCCTGTAATCGCTAATATTTTTAATGAGACCTTGAAGACGCAAAACTACTAACACAGCGGCCAAACCTAAAATAGCAGCTAGCGTTTGTGAAATCGTGCTCAATGTATAATACCAAGTATTAGGGTTCATAAATAAAGGTTCAAAAAATAAATTATAATCTTCTCTCTAACAACTTTTTTTGATCTTCCAGAAATATATTCTTTGTAACGGAATCCCAATTAAAGGCATTGAAAATTTTAATAGTTGAATCTATAGCTAACTCAGACGAATTTTTAATTAAATTTTCCTTGCTGATTATTTCTCCTTTTCCTATCGTTAATACACCACTAGAAAATTCGCAAATATACGGTCTAGATAAGAACCGACCAAAATTATCCCAAAAAGTTAACATTCTCTTGTTCACATCATGAAGCTCAATGATTATTTCAACACCCTCTATATCTAGTTTAGAAAATAATTTTGATGCGAATTGATAAATTTCTGTGACGGAATACACCGTTGATAAAATACTTAAAAACTTTTCAATTTTATTGCCAAATTCATCCTGAAATTCTTTTTTCTTTAAATCGCTGATTCGTAAATCTTCTCTCATGGCAAAATAGTGAACAAATTGTCCAGTTTGATAAAATCGCCAATATTCAAACATTGGCCCTTCCGGCCAATCACAATAAGAGTGGACACTATTTTCGCTGGCGACCATAATACCCTCCCTATCAATGTGCGGATAATCCCATCCCCTCAATTCTAAATTATTTGCTTGAATAAGTTTTTTGCATTCTGGGAGAGATGGTATTAAATTAGCTTTGTATATATTTGGTCTTAATATAACTTTCCAATATCCCTTTGATTCAATTTTTTTAATTAAGTCTTCCATAGTTATTATTTACAAATTATCTTTTTTGAGATCGACATCAAATATTTTTGCGTCTTCAGATTTAATAATTCTTGCCTTTGCAAGGATAGTTTTTTCTATTATTTTATATTCTTCTGTTTTTATCTCCGAACCATCTTTATATTTTTTCTTTACTAAACTCCATAAACCCTCACACCCATTCATGATTTCAGATACTGAATCAGTCAATATATGACGGTCACCTTCAGACACAATTTGACCGTAAATATATTTTCGATCTTGGACAGCCCAGGCATCGCCCATAACAGTCCTTAATTGGATTTCACAATAAACTTTAATTTGAATTCTATTATGAATATACAGCCTAGCGCATGTTATATGAATTGCCCTATAGGAGGGTCTACTTTTTTGTTTTATACCGCGTTCTTCAGTTCCCCCTTTATCCTCTCTTTTAACATCTAGATATCTTTTCTCGCTTAATACGTTTTCAATGATTTCGGCAAAAGCCAAAAGATCATCATCGCAGTGACAAATAACACGAACCCCTGCAATATCTTTTATATCATACAAATTAGAGCAACTATTATATTTATCTGGACGATCAATATTTTTAAAAATCGATTCTATGCTCTTGATTTCATTTTTTGGTCGTTGTTTAATTTCTGCAACATCTATATTTTTATATTCATCATCATCAACAATCTCATTTAACAAATCAAAAACCTCTTTCTGGAGTTGTACATAATAACTGAAATGTTCATTATATTCAATTTCTATTTTTTCTTTATTCATAAAATTCCTAATCAATGTTTTTAATTCATGGGTAGCGTGGACAAATAAATTTTTTATCTTTACATAAATATAATAAATCTTTAAGCTAAAAATAGCAAGATTATTGACTTAAATTAAAAAAGGCCGCCGGATGATCCGAGCGGCCTGTTGAGACGGTTGGCTTGATTCGTTGATTCGTTAGAATCCGATCACCTCAAGTTTATCCAGTTTCCCCGGTCCGATAACCTGACAAACTTCAGTCAGTTTGTCGAAAAATTCCCTCTTCTCTGCCACCCTCTTTTTCAGGGTAAGGCGGTAAATCTTGTCGTGGCCGTTATACACGCGAGAGACCATATGGTCGTTGTTGATCGGGCTCAAGACATCGCCGTCATAGCCGAAGGGAATCTTAACTTCAGCGACGATTCCCCTCTGGGCAAAAAGGTCCTGAATCCTATCCCGGTTGTTTTTCAGTTCGATTTCGCAAACCTGCCTCTGCTCGAGGGTACGGCAGATTCTGCCCATCGGGCCGAACTCCTTTGGCCAACCTCTAGCAGCGAAGGCTTGGTTGATCTGCTCGCCCCCTCCGACGCAGACTGATACATGAAACTTCATTGTAAGATCCTTCGTCCAAAGGAGCACCTCTTCGTTTTCAATCAAGTTGCCTGAAACTATCACATACGCGCTCGGCTTGATCATGTTCCCGACCCCCCTTATTTATATAGTTTTCATCACCAGCTCAACAAAAAAATAAATATAGCACAGAGCTATATTTTTTACAATGCCTGGCTCGGGACCAATTTAGAGCTATCCCTTGATCACTGCCAAAGGCGATAATGCCAATTTAATCTGGACTAAATCTTCCTGGTTCCTGATTACTTCGTCTATGTCTTTATAGGCCCCGCTGGCCTCATCCAGATCATCTCTTGTCCTGATGGAATGTATTATGCCTTTTTTATCAAGTTTCTCAATTTCGCCCTCCAGGTCAAGCGCGCGGATCGCTTGTTTTCTGCCTAATTTTCTTCCGGCGCCATGCGAGCAAGAGCAAAAACTTTCCGGATTCCCGAGACCCTCAACAATATAGCTCTTAGTGCCTTGCGAACCGGGAATAATGCCGGTCTGTCCCGCACGCGCTTCAGTCGCTCCTTTGCGGTGTACGATAACATTATGGCCGAAATGCAATTCCTGCGAAGCGTAATTATGCGCGATATTGATAAAATCCTCCCATTTGATATTGCTGATATTATTTACAAAAGCTTCTTTGATCCTCTCCATCATCAAACGGCGATTGGCGAGCGCATACTGGACGCAAAAATTCATTTCCGCAAAATATTTTTCCCCGGCTTCACTCTCCAGCTCCAGATAAGAAAGCTCCTGTCTGATCAAATCGCCAAGACCTTTCGCCCGGGCATAGTTCATCGCAATCCGGTTGTAGTGGTCAGCAGTTTTTTTGCCCAGATTGCGGCTGCCGGAATGCAGCATGATCCAAATATGTCCGTCAGAGCCTTTTTGAATCTCAATAAAATGATTGCCGCCGCCTAAGCTCCCGAGCGACCTCAAAGCATTATCCCATTCTTTCTCAATGCACGCGCCCTTGATTTCCAGTTTTGGCAATAAATGTTCATTTTGTCTTTCTTTATGTTTATTGAATCCGAGCGGAATCATTGTCCTGATGTCTGACATTATCGCTTTTATAATTTGTCTATCGATTCCTGTCAAAGAGCTTTTTTGCGCGCAAACACCGCAGCCGATATCCACGCCAACCGCGTTAGGTACTATCACCTCGCGAGTCGCCATCACTCCGCCGATGGGCATGCCATAGCCTTCATGCGCGTCCGGCATAATAGCAATATGATGGAAGGCAAATGGAAAATTGGCGATGTTTCTGATTTGGCGCATAGCTCCCTCCTCAACATCACTAAGCCATAATTTAATGGGAATTTTTTCGGCGGTAATTGTCTGTATCATATGACAAAGTTTTTTATTATTTCATACTTCGCCCCTTCCGGCATCAAGGTTGAGCTGAACAAGGTAACCTTCTCGATCGTTTCCACCCAAGAAATTTTTTTATCCAGCTCTTTCTCGGTGAAGCGACCGAATTCTTCAGGCCGGAAACGGGCTAAAGTCAGATGCGGTCGGAACGGGCGATCGTATTTTTTACCCAAAACTTCATTTACGATTCTCCATAAATTCAACATCTCCG
>Ga0265292_1002194_pt1 | contig 14256 bp, 9 predicted proteins | sample Munlanlewell296A_FD_189080 | JGI IMG/M metagenome (GOLD analysis project Ga0265292, IMG submission 189080) | Leachate microbial communities from a municipal landfill in Southern Ontario, Canada - Leachate well 296A | ecosystem: Engineered > Solid waste > Landfill > Unclassified | place: Canada...
CGTATGCCCGGACACATGAATGTATTGCTTGCTGAAGCAGATGTGCCTTACGAACAGCTTATTGAGAGTGATGAGATCAATCCTGATCTTCCAAATACCGATGTACTTGTCGTTATAGGGGCCAATGATGTTGTAAACCCTGCTGCTGAGGATGATCCTTCAAGTCCGATCTATGGTATGCCAATCATAAAAGCACGCGATGCTAAAAACATCATAGTTATGAAACGCGGAATGGGTAAGGGTTATGCAGCTATAGAAAACATGCTCTTCTTTAATGATAAAACAAGAATGTTATTTGGTGATGCAAAGAGTACTCTGCAGAACCTTGTAAATGAAGTGAAAAGCTTATAGTTTTTTAAGAGTGCAATTTTGCTGATCCGCTCATGACTAATTTACGGCAGCATTTGCTATTTGCTGCCAATTTATAGTCTATGATAGACCACACTGGACTATCCTATTAAAAGGCTTATATCTTGACATATAACCTTCGCAGTTCTTTACCTGGACTTTCCCCTCGCAAAAAAAAATAAAAATTCAGCCATCCCACATTATACACATTTGCAAGTCCCACAATGCCAGCCCGCAAATCAAAACTTGCAAAAGAGCGTAATCTTGCCATCTCTTTTATTAACTTTATCCTCTTTAATAAATAGAAATGTTTAGAATAATCTGGGATAAAGATATAAATGGTGTATTGCTTACAACAAATGGCAATGGGGAAGCCTTGAATGTTTCACCACGGCCTGTTTTTTATGAAGAATTGGACTTGCTTGGATTTAAGAAGTATTGGAAATATCCTGAGTCAAAAGAGTCTTTACTTTGGGCTTTAGACAGAAGATATTTTTATGAAGGGGAATTGGTAGCTGAAGTAAAAGGTGGAAATATCTTCGATGATCCGACCATTATAATCACAGATGCTGGTCAAGAATTGTTATTGAAACCGATTGATATTAAAAGAGTTGTTGACAAAAATAAAAAGAACCTGTTCATACTTGAACAAGAAGCAATTGAATTCATAGAACAAACATATCGTACTTATAGCTTAAAGAAGCTTAGGAGTAAGGCTAAAGCTAACGAAGAAATTGACTGGGCTTTACTTGCTGAAAAGCATGAAAAAAGTACAAGAGTAAAACATGCTGTTGTGAAGCAAGACTGCGATAGTTTTGATATAATGCCACTTGATTTAGCTAAGGAACAAAATAAAATAGTTTATCTTAATACAAAGATTGATCAGTTTATTGCTTCTTTCAGTGGAGGGAAAGACTCACAAGTTACACTTGACCTTGTTAGCAGGGTAATACCTCCAGATGATTTCAGAGTTATATATTCGGATACAGGAATGGAAATTCCTCCTTCCCTTGATACCTGGGAGCTAACAAAAAACTATTATTCTTTGCTTTATCCCCAATTGAAGTTTCATCTATCTCAAAACCCGCAAAAAAACACAGTTGAATTATGGGAAAAATTTGGTTTACCAAGTCGTGTTCATAGATGGTGTTGTACTGTAGCTAAGACAGCCCCATTATATAGGGATTTAAAACATATTAATGGGAATGGGAAACAACCAAATGTATTGGTTTTTGAAGGTGTGCGGGCTGAGGAAAGTAGCAAAAGAGAAACTTATGAAAGAATCGGTAAACAAGTAAAGCATACAAATGTTATTAACGCCCGTCCAATATTTACTTGGAATCTTACAGAAGTTTTTCTCTATTTATTTTCAAGAGAATTATCTATAAACCAAGGGTACAGATATGGTCTTTCGCGAGTTGGATGCGTTATTTGTCCTTTCTCTTCTGATTGGAATGAAAGAATTGTAAGTAAAATCTATCCTGAAAAATTGGAACCTTTCTTAAATGTTATAAAGAAAGCAACAATTGAATCTGGAGTTATTGATGTACATGATTACATAAAAGAAAGTCGTTGGAAAAGAAGGTCTGGCTCAAAAAGCAATTATTCAGGTGTATCAAGAATTGATATTATTGAACAAAACAAAGACCTCAAAATCATTTTAACTAATCCTAAGGAGGATGTTTTAGAATGGCTTAAGGTATTAGGTCCTTTATACACTATCGAAAATGGAAACATTATAAATGGCGAAATTAAATTTAAGGAAATCGTATGTGCTTTTACTATCGATCATCTTGTTAATCAAGATAATAAGATAATTGCAACTTTTTCTAATCTTAGTAACTTTCCTACATTACTTGGCAACGTAAAAAAAGTAGTTAATAAAGCAACTTATTGTAATCATTGTTTGGCATGTGAAGTCGAATGTCCAACAGGAGCTTTAGTTGTGGAACCTAAAGTTAAAATTGATTCTATTAAATGCATTCATTGTGGAAAGTGTATCGATTTTATTGAAAAAGGTTGCATGATGGCAAAATCGTTAAATATATCTGAAGGAGGAAAGAGTATGAAAACAAAATTTGCAAGTATAGATAGGTACAATAGATTTGGATTAAGAGAAAAATGGCTTAACCAATATTTTTTCAATCCAGATAATTATTTTCAAGGGGAAAATAGTTTGGGAATAAAGATGGTTCCTGCATTTATTAATTGGCTAAAAGATTCCGAAATAATAAATAATTCTGACAGAAGAATAACGGAAATTGGAATAATACTACAGAAACAATTTAAAAACAACTCTGATTTGGTCTGGGAAATTATATGGATTAATTTAATCTATAACTCGACAATAGTTAATTGGTACAATCGAGATATTGCTTGGAACGTTGGACTAAACCGAGAAGATTTGGAATCGACTCTAAAGAACTCTTTCCCTGATATTAAGGATAGTACAAAGCTCAATGGATTGGCATCATTGATTAATATGTTTGTAGAAAGTCCCTTTGGCACAAAATTTAAATTTTGGGATGTTCAAAAGAAAAATTCTATAACAATCATCAGAAAAATTCCACATGAAAATGTAAACTCAATTGCTGTAGCCTATTCACTTTATCGCTATGCCAAAGATAAGAATAGGTATAATTTTAGAGTTTCAGAATTTTATGAATCTGAACAAAAGGAGGGTATATACAAGCAGTTCGGAATATCAAAAGAACGATTTCAAAACATTTTGAGGACGCTGCAGGAAAACAAGCATGGAATTGTACAGGTCGACTTAGTGATGGGACTCGACAATATTTCTTTAAGAGAAGATTTGACGTACTTGGAGGTGCTTAAACTTTTACTCGATAAATAAAAGCAATATGAAATATTCAGAAATTGTTGGGTTGCAGGAATATTTTCACCCTGTTTTCAATATCGAGAATGAAACAGTAAATTATTGGAAACAGTTTATACCAAACGAGCAATTTAATGAGGTCCTAAGAAAAACTCTTTCTGCTATAGACACAAGAGACCCTAGCTTACGAAAGTCTATCTGGATTCAGGGTTCCTATGGAACCGGCAAAAGTCATGCAGCCTCAGTAGTAAAGCATTTATTGTGGGACGAAGCAGATTTAATTGAAGAATATATTGCAGATAGAATTGATGATGCCAATTTAAAAGCAAAACTGAATAATTTTAGAAAGCACAAAAAAATATTGCCAGTTGTAATTAAAGGAGTCGGCAATATTATTGAACACAGAACCTTTGCATTACAAATTGAAAGGTCAGTTAAACAATCATTAAAAAATATTGGTATTGATATTTCAACAAAATGTGACTTCGATCGTCTCATTGATAAAGTTGAGAATTCACCTATTAACTGGGACGCTGTTATAAGTAGGAATGATGAATTAAGTATATTGGTTAGTGATAAGAGCGATATCCTTAACAAGCTAAATTCTAATGATATTGAGTTTTTTAGGGTGGTCGAGAATACTTTCATAAAAGAGGGCATCCATTTTTCATACGAAGAAATATCAAAATGGCTGGTCGAGGTTAACAATGAAATAATTAAGAAAAAAATTGCTGCTGGAATAATTATTTTTTGGGATGAATTTACTTCATTAATGGACTCAATCAACTCAGGAATTATTAACCAAATTCAAAATATTGCTGAATTAAGTGAAAAAAATAATATTTTCTTTTATTTGATAAGTCACAGAACTCCGAACGTCTATTCCGTGAGTAAGGAAGATTTAAATAGAATGAATGACAGGTTCCATATTCTTCAATATCGAATGGAGCCTATTACTACTTATCATATAATAGCAGCTACCATAAAAAAAATTGATTCAAAAAAGTGGAATAAAAAACAAAATGAGGTATTTAGTAATTCAACTCAATGGGACGATTTGATTAATCGTCTAACTAACAATCAGAGTGCAACAGCCAAGACGAAAATCAGAGACCTTTTCCCAATACATCCCTATTCAGCTTTCTTATCAGTATTTATTGCACGAAACTTGGGATCAACCAATAGGAGTATTTTTGAATTTATATATGACAAAAAACTTGGTTTTCAGAGCTTCCTTGAAAAAGAAATAAAAGGAGAACTTTTACTTACAGCCGATTATCTCTGGGATTTCTTTGTTAATGCTTTTGAAAACGATCAGGAGTCGAGATTTAATCAGGTACTTGATAAGTATAGACTAAATATATTGAGAGTACAAAAAAATGGAGAAAACTGTACAAAAGTATTTAAAGGAATCTTACTTCTGAATGTTTTATTCAAAGTTATTGAAGTAACTGGTGAAGAAGGAAGGCCAGTTACTCCTTCCATAGAAAACATTATTTCACTTTTTACAGGTTGTGGTTTTGAAAACGAAATATCAGAAATCCTTGCCTTTATTGATGAAAATGGGATAATAACCAAAACACCTGGTGGGGATTTTTTAATTGAGTTTTCTTCTTTACCTGTCAGAGAAATCGAGCAAGAAAAAGATAAGATCAGAAATGAGTTTAAGGATATTATTTCTATATTGAAGTATTCATCGGTTGATAAAGAATTTGAAAAAAACATTTTTAGAGATAACATTTTTAGGGAATCAGAAATTGCTTTGTTCTCATCAAATTTTGAAAATGAACATGTATTGAGAAATAGGTTGAATAAAGCATTCGATAAGCCATTCACCATAAAGTTGGCTGTTTTTATGCCCAAAGGAGAATATGATAATCTGATAACTATCCCCAAAATTAAAGATTTGGCAACGGAAGATGATTTTCAGAATGTAATATTTGTAATTGTAGAAGAACCGTTTGCTGAAAAAAACTACGATAAATTCATTGATTATATTGCCAGGAAACAAGTCAGTGAGAATCACAGATACAATGAGCAATCTGCTAATTATGAAAACTATGCAAAAGAGCAGGTAAAAGAATGGTTTACACGCATACGGACAAGGTATATGCAAGTAGTTTTTCGGGATAAAGATGAAAAACATCTTGCTGACAAAATTGGTGGTATAATTAATAAACAATATAGCTCGACTATATTCTTTAAAGGAATCGACAATATTAGTGATTTGTATAGGAATGCGAATGTTTGGAAATTTCAAAATGCAATTAAAGCAGCGGAGATTTTCATTTTTGCTGATGATAGAAATGAACTTGAAGAAAAAACATCAAACGGTCCCAATGTCTATCTTAAATATCTTTTGAAGGATTCTAAGGGCGAGTATATTGTTACTGAATCATTAACTACGAAACCTGATGCGGAGGATAATCATAGTCTTAAAGTCATACAGACCGAGATAAATTCAAAATTAAATAAACTTAAACAACGTTCAACATTCAACATTGGTGATGAGTTAAAATACCTTACAGAAGCACCTTATGGAATTTATACAAATATGCCAAACATGGCACTTCTGGGATTTGCCTTGAGAAATTATATTGGTGAAATCTATGCTGCTGATGTTGGTCGCCCAATTGAGAAAGACGAGATGAGGGACCTAGTTAGTTACATGTTTAGCTATTGGCAAGAAGGTAAAAACCAAAACAAATTAAATGTTAGATTTGGTTCCAAAGAAGAACGTGAATTAAAGAAGATCTTTTCTAATCTATTTGATTTAAAAGACTGTAATAGTATAACTGATACAAGATGGGCAATCATTGATTATCTTAAAACAGTTGCAAAATTTCCAATATGGGCATTAAAATATTATTCGAAAGATAAGGGCCTTTCAGGAGTTATTGATGAAATATTGAACTTAATTAGTAACCCGAAAGAACAAATTGATTTAACCATTATTTCAAATGTATTAGAGAAAATCAAAGATTTCAAATTAGAACTAAAATTGACTCTTAAACCAATTAATTTCCACATAGGGTTTTTAAAATTCCTTCAAAGTGTTGATGAAGGAATTAAAATCTCAGAAGATAATTTTGACGAAATAACCAAGTACATTACTGAAAACTTACAAGAGGAAGTAGGTTACTGGAAAGAAGATGAGGTAAAACTGAGAGTTTATCAATGGGATAAGAACAAGAATAAAACAATCCTGCCTTTACTACCTAATTCTCAAAATTTACTAGATGATCCCAGAAATCCCATGCACCCAATCCCCATTTCGGCTCCTGAAAGGGAAGCAATTATTGCAAGGATTAAAAATTTTAATCTTGGAGAACAAGCATTGAAAGAAAAAATTGTTCAACTTCTGGAAGAAAATCCTCAATTACTAAGTTATTTTAATAAATACTTTAGTTAAAAAAGACTATGGGAATCAAAGAATTTGAAGATATTGAAGGTTTAATTACTGAAATTATTTATGACAAGAAAACGCAAAATATCTTATCCAGACGTTTCCCGGTCAGATTAATATTTCTTCAAAGATTTGAGACATTCAGATTTCTGATTGAAAAGATGGCTTCATTAAATATTGAGATTTATCATTTAGAAAGGGATTTACCTAAACCTGATGGATGGATTACCAAAGACTCATTAATACATGTTGTGTCAAGTCTGGAAGACAACACTGCCGTTGTCCCTTTTTCTGAAATTATACGCTTTTACTCAAGGCCAGATTTCAAGAACTTTTTTAACAGATTACTTCTAATCGAAAACTCATCAGATTTGTCAAGGAGAATCTATTTACCATTAATTGGTATTGAACAAAGATTTGAAAAAGAGTTTTTTCAAAGCTTCTCGAGAAAATATGAGTGTGCTCCTATTTGGGGTATTTCCAAAGAAGATCCAAATTCTATAAAAGTACTCTTATATACAAATCAGCTAAAGAGCAAGATTAAGAACTATGAATTACTTGAGAATACTGAGGAATGGCTAAAATTCTGGAAAATGAGAAGCCCTTGCAATGTGGTTTGTTGTTCAAAACCATTAAATCTGTTCTATAAGAACACTCTGCCAGACACAATATTTTCGATCTATCAGTTTAATAATCCTAAAGAGCTTATCGAAGGAATCTACAAAAAGGAGATTCCTATATTATTTGTTGAGAATGAACGAAATCTTTGGAATCAGCTTTTGGACTTAATAAGTAATGATTTTGACAATTTTAATAGTTTCGTTAAAAACTACTTTATGGTTACAACTTTAACTGTAAAGACTATTTTGGATATTTGGCTAAAAACGGATAATTTATTTGAAAAATGGCTTTTAAAGAATTTTATTCTATCACAACAGTGTTTAAAACAAAAATATATCTTTAAGGTTTTTGAATCAATATCCGATTATTCTGACCATACACTTCTTCGAAACTTATTTCTAACAATATTTGCACAGGAAACAAAAGCGGAGTTTATTGATGATCGTTTTGAACTAATTAAACAGTTCGCCTACCATAAGCCTGTCAATTTATGTGATGAAGCCATTAATGAGTTAAAAGGTAAAATCAAAACTTTGCCTGATAGTGACCAGGCGTTATTATTGACAACCGGTTTGCTCCAAATTGAGAAGGACCTTATTTTTGAATTCTTTGCAAATAAACAAGATACAAACTTAGAAATATTGTCTCAACGCTATCCTGATATTTCCAATTACCTTTCTACAGCTACCTTTGATAATATCGAGAAAGAGCAAGAATGGGTTTATGAATATATTAAGGAGTATAAAGAATCAAAGATAACAAATAATGTTACCACTAGACTAATTGAACTTATCTCCGAATTAAATGATACAAATATTTCATTCTACAATTGGTACAATAGCTTTGAATCCATCCAAAGTATTATACATTCTAATAAAGTTGACAAAGTTTTTTGGATAGATGCATTAGGTGTTGAATGGACAGCATTTATTGAAAATTATATTAATCAAAGTGGAAATGAACTGAAGGTCATTAAAAACATTGTTGGGGTAGCAAATCTTCCTACAAGTACAGAACATAACCGGATTTCAGATTCAAAGTATATTCAGGATTTTGATCGATTTGTGCATAATAATTTATATTCCTATCCAAATTCTATTATCAACGAATTCAATGAGTTAAAAAATATAATTGATTTAAACCTCACATTGGATTCAAATCAAACAGTAGCAATAGTATCAGATCATGGATTGACAACCTTATCCAGGTTATTTGAATCTAAAAAGTATGGTAAAAATGATAGTCATGAAGGAAGATTTATTGAAGTTAGTAGTAAAGAACACACTGAAGATTCTGATTACTTAATTCACAAATCTGAAATGGATGAGAAACACTATTTAATTGCATTAAAACATAGTTCACTTGGTAAAAAGCCGTTACGAGAAGTACATGGAGGGTGTACCCCAGAAGAGGTATTGGTTCCTTTAATTTTGATTTCTAACAAGAAAAAAACTTACAGGGGAGATTATTTAATTTCAATACATCATACTGAAATCCATAAAAGTGACCCTTTCGTTTTATTTGAAATTTCCCCAACCCCCAAATTTGTAAAAATAATTGTAGCTGGTAAAACTCAAAAATTAGGTTTTAAAGAAGATAACAATGTTTGGGTAGCTGAAATAGACAAATCCCTTTCAGGAAAAGTGGAACTAAAGGTGATTGTTGAGAATACAGAGAAAACATTTACAATTAACATAATTTCAGGTTTAATACAGGAGGATTTATTTTGAACGAATTAGACGAAAAAATAAAACAGGCATTCCCTGACGAATCAGTTATAAAAATTCCTCAGAATTACAGTGTTTTCGTAGGGAAAAACTTACCATCTTTTATTAAGGATTTCTTAATAAAACGTTATACTGATAGTTATGGTTCTCTTGACCGAAATGGTGTTTTAAAGTTTTTAGAAGATCATATCCCAAGTAAGGATAATGATCTCAAAAACAGATTACGCACTCATAGGGAAGAAGTTACCGTATTAACAAGGTTTATTGTAGAAACTGATTTAAAGAATGATAAACTTCTTTTTTCAATACCTGATCTGGGAATTAAATCCAGTGAAGGAAGAATACCTGACCATGTTGCTAAAAAGAGTAAAGAATTAAAAGATGGAGAACTTTGGGGAGTTATTACTTTAGTCTATCAACCACCAGAAGGTAAAGAAAAAGGATATGTTGAACTTATTAGCTACAAAGCATTTAAACCTTATAAAGTTGATGTCGAATACTATAAAGCAGCTCGTAAAGAATTTACTATTACCGAATGGGTTGATTTGCTAATTCGTTCAATGGAGTATAATCCTGCTGGTTTCGATTCATTATCACAAAAATTGATGTTTCTAAGCAGGCTGTTAATCTTCTTAGAACCACGGTTGAATATGATTGAATTAGCACCAAAAGGAACTGGCAAATCATATATTTTCGGGAATCTTAGCAAATACGGGTGGATGATTAGTGGAGGTAAAGTGACCCGAGCTAAATTGTTCTATGATATGACAAAAAAATCGAGAGGTGCAATAGAATTGTACGATTTCATTACGATGGATGAGATTCAAACTATTGTATTTTCCGATCCTTCAGAAATTCGAGCTGCTTTGAAAAGTTATCTTGAAAGTGGATTTACAACAGTAGCTGATAAAAAAATAATATCACAAGCAGGATTGATTATTATGGGGAATATCACATTATCAAAAGATAAAAAACCAATTAAGTCTAAATACTTTTCAGATTTACCAGAAACATTTAAAGAATCTGCTCTATTAGATCGATTTCATGGATTTATTGAGGGATGGAAACTTCCTCGAATAAATGAAGATTTGAAAATTAATGGATGGACTTTAAACGTAGAGTATTTTTCTGAAATTATGCATGAATTAAGAGACAAACCAATTTATGCGACGATTGTTAATGACCTATTAGATATACCTGTTAAAGCTGATACTCGGGATACGAATGCTGTTAAAAGAATTGCTACGGCATATCTTAAATTGCTCTTTCCCCATATTGATAGTGCTTCAGATATTAATAAAGAAGATTTTAATAACTTTTGTTTAATACCAGCATTTGAAAAAAGGCAAATAATTCGAAAACAAATTAATCTAATTGATCAAGAATTTTCAGATGAAATGCCTGACATTAAGGTTATCTAAAGTAAAGATATAAGCACATTTGCAATACTTACAGATCAGCCACTTGCAAAAATTGCAAAAGATTGAAGAAATTAAAATATTTGAAGGATAAAAATAATTTTGGGCATGCAAACAAGAGGAATTACATAGACTTCTAATCGAGCTGGCATCTCAGCCTTTTGAGGAACTGTGCGACTTGTTTAATACCGAAACGCAACAAGGTGAGGACATGAAACAATATTCCGAACTTCTAAAAAAAGCGATTGACGAAATTAGCAGAGTATTTAATAAACGTAGTAGCCAGAAAATTACAGGCTATGACAGATGTGCATTGCTAATTCCAAAATCAAAACGAATTAACGAAGCTGACAATTTTGAATTGGATACCTGGTTAGTGATAAAATAAGTTTTTTTAAACCATTGAATTCGTTGGATTTAAACCTGACAAACTCATGCCCTTTAATAAACACGGCAATGAATAAAACCAAAACAATCATTGTAAAAGGAACAGAAATCACACTTCTTTCGCAAGGAGTAAACGACTATATATCTCTTACTGACATTGCAAAATCCAGAAACAATGCAGAACCTTTTGCTATAATAAACAATTGGATGCGCAGCAGAAGCACTATTGAGTTTATTGGTTTATGGGAGAAACTCTGCAATCCGGATTTTAAACCTCTCGAATTCGAGAGGTTTAAAAATGAAGCCGGCAGTAATTACTTTGTTCTTTCACCCCAAAGGTGGATTGAAGCGACCAATGCAATAGGAATTACTTCCAAGTCAGGAAGATATGGCGGCACTTTTGCCCATAAAGACATTGCCTTTGAATTTGCTTCCTGGATTTCTTCTGAGTTTAAGCTTTATCTTATTGTAGAATTCCAACGACTCAAAGAAGATGAGAACGACCGTTTGAAGTTAGAATGGAACCTGCAACGAACCTTAGCCAAAGTTAACTACCACATTCATACAGATGCTATCAAAGAAAACCTGATTCCAAAAGAACTAACCAAATACCAAATAAATTTTGTGTATGCCAATGAAGCAGATATGCTTAATGTAGCTTTGTTTGGACTGACTGCCAAACAATGGCGTGATGAAAACCCAAAAGCTGAAGGTAATATTCGTGATATGGCAAGCATAGAGCAGTTGGTGGTTTTATCTAATTTAGAAAGCATCAATGCTGTGCTTATTCATCAGGGCTTGCAGCAATGTGAACGCCTGAAACAACTCAACAGCATTGCTATTACACAAATGAAATCGCTGATGGGAAATAAAAATTTTAAAAAATTGAAGTAATAAATTATAATGACCGACAAAGAAAATCAAATACGGGAAGATATTATTTCATTTCTAAATGATAAACAAAAGACTAATAAAATCTCTAATATTTTAAGTGAACTTAAAAGAGAAAAAAAGATTATTAATGTTGGATCTGACACCAAACCTTGCTGGAAATCAACGAAATAAACTCTAATAAACCAGTACAAAATAATAAGTAATTATTAGAGATTATAAGAGATTATAAGTGATGAAACCGCTAAGAGATTTGCATTCACATTGCCAAAGCCGAACAGGGCATAGCATTAGTATTTGCTTTGGCATAGAGCCAAATCCTCTTTCACTCGATGACTTGGAAAAAAATTAATGTTATTCAAAATGGGTAAGATAGACGCTCAAATGAATTTCTCCCCTGAAAATATAAACTTTTTCAAATCCTTTTTTCATGGCAGGCAGGATGTATATGCTACCCATTGGGAAAAAGATAGTAAAAGTGGTTATATGCCTGCGTACAAGGTTGATTGGAGTGATTACAGGAAGCACACGGCCACTGGAGGAACTTATACAAAGAAAGAGTATCTGCCTTTTAGCAATGAGGTAGTTTTACGCCATTTCATGGGACAGGATACATTTGGCATTTATCCGCTTCTAGAAGATAATACTTCTCATTTTATTGCTGCCGATTTTGACGATGAGAATTGGAAAGAATCAATTCAAAAACTGTATTCAACATGTATTAAGTATGATATACCAGCATATATTGAACGTTCCCGTTCGGGTAATGGTGGTCATCTATGGGTTTTCTTCGAAGAAAACCTTCCGGCAGAACAAACACGGAAATTGATGTTTGAACTATTAAGAGAAGCTTCAATTATTTCACACTTCGAAAAAGAACCAAGCTTTGACAGGTTATTTCCCAATCAGGATTTTCATACAGGGAAAGGACTTGGCAATCTGATTGCATTGCCTTTAAACGGCAAAGCTCTTCAAAACAGCGATTCCGCTTTCCTGAATCCAGTTACTTTTGAGCCATTTTTTGATCAATTTGAAGTGATAAGAAGCTTTCAAAGTCTTTCAAAAGCAAATTTCTTAATTCTGTATGGAAGCTTATTCAACCAAAAACCACAGGGATTTAAAAATTGATTATTTTGACAAAATGTTCAAGCAGAGAAACCGATATTACAAAAAACTTTTAAAATAAGAATATGTCTGAAAATCAAAGCATAGAATTTAAGGAAACGTGGAAGGATGAATACCTTAAATGGATTTGTGGTTTTGCTAATGCCAATGGCGGGAGTATTTTCATCGGGAAGAATGATGCAGGAGAAATAGTTCCTATAGGAGATGCCAAAAGATTATTAGAAGAGATTCCCAATAAGGTGAAGGATACCTTAGGAATATTGGTCGATGTTAATTTGCACCAAACAGCCAAAGGTGATTTTATTGAGATTATTGTAGAACCATATCCATATCCGGTTAATTACAAAGGTCAGTACCATTACCGGAGTGGAACTACCAAGCAGGAATTAAAAGGGGCAGCACTAAATAAATTCCTTTTGCAACGTAAAGGTAAAAGATGGGACGGGGTACCAGTACCAAATATTTCGGTAGCAGAATTAAAGCAAGAGACATTTGACTTTTTTCGCAAAAGAGCTCTCAAAAGCCAACGCATTGAAGAAGATGTTTTAACTGACTCTAACGAACTTTTGATTGAAAACCTTCAATTAAAAGAAAATAAGTTTTTAAAACGGGCCGCTATTCTGCTATTTCATCCTAAGCCCTTAAAATTTATAACTGGAGCATACATCAAAATAGGTTATTTTGAAACAGATGATGACCTGAAATTTCAGGACGAAATACACGGTAATTTATTTGAACAGATTGAAAGGGCAATGGATTTGCTTTTTACCAAATACATCAAAGCCGAAATTAGTTATGAGGGGATCAATAGAGTCGAAAAATTTGAATATCCGAAAGATGCGGTTCGTGAAGCCCTGTTAAATGCAATTGCTCACAAAGACTATTCGGGCGGTGCACCCATTCAGATTAGCGTTTACATCGATAAAATCATTTTTTGGAACGAAGGGCAATTACCAGAGAATTGGACAATTGAAAGTCTTTTAACCAAACATCCATCAAAACCCTATAATCCTGATATCGCCAATGCACTTTTCAGAAGCGGCTACATTGAATCGTGGGGTCGTGGAACTTTGAAAATGATTAAAGAATGTGCCGAAGCTGGAATACCACAACCATTATACTACTACGATATGTCAGGCTTTTTTGTGGAGTTCAGAAAGAATATTTTCAATCTGGAATACTTTAGATCACTAGGTTTGAATGAAAGGCAAATACAAGCAATGAAATATATTAAAGAAAATGGGAGGATAACAAATAGTAAATATCAGGAAATCAATAGTACATCGGCAAGAACTGCAGTAAGGGACTTAGATTCACTTGTAAGTAGAGGAGTCCTTAGAAGAAAAGGCGTAAGGAAAGGAGCGTTCTACGAATTTATAAATGGCGTAAATGGCGCATAAATGGCGTATACTGATTTCAGATTCAAAAGAGCATGTTCATTTCATTAATTGCACTATTATTGAACCACTTAGATTTATTTATAGGAATAGACAGTGT
>Ga0265292_1002195_pt1 | contig 14244 bp, 6 predicted proteins | sample Munlanlewell296A_FD_189080 | JGI IMG/M metagenome (GOLD analysis project Ga0265292, IMG submission 189080) | Leachate microbial communities from a municipal landfill in Southern Ontario, Canada - Leachate well 296A | ecosystem: Engineered > Solid waste > Landfill > Unclassified | place: Canada...
ATCCGGTTGATTTTCAATTGCCGGCTGGCGTCAGCGCAAAAGTTGATGCCAATGTTATCACCCTGACCGGCATCAGCAAATATTTGGTCGGTGAAACCGCCGCCCAAATTCGCAAGATCAGAAAACCCGAACCGTATAAAGGCAAGGGAATCAAATATGCCGATGAAGTTATTCGCCGCAAGGCCGGCAAGTCGGCAGCTAAGGGGGAGAAATAGAAAATTCACGAATGAATGCGAATGAAGCGAATGAAGATAGTTTCACGAATGAAAGCGAATGAAGCGAATAAGCGCTAATCGAATGAACGCAAATTAGATTCGCGATGATTCGAGGAAATTAGAGAATAATTAGTGAAAATATAATGAATAAAGAAAAGGCAAAACAAGAAAAACACGCGCGCCGGCAAGGCCGGATCAGGGCAAAAGTTAACGGCACCAAAGAACGGCCGCGTCTTTCGGTTTTCCGCTCCAATACCGGCATGTTTTTACAGCTGATTAATGATGAGAGCGGCAAGACCATTGCCAGCGCCGATATGCGTGAAATTAAAAAGAGCAAAGAGGGTGGAAAAATATCAGCAAGTTTTGAGTTAGGCAAGCTGTTGGCGCAAAAAGCGGTTGCCGCGGGAATCAAGAAAGCGGTTTTTGATCGCGGCGGCTATAAATATCATGGACGAATCAAGGCCGCCGCTGATGGAGCGAGAGAAGGAGGGCTGGAGTTCTAATTTTTAATTTTTTAATTTTTAAATAATGAATTAATGTATTAATTTTTAAAAATTAAGAAATTAGAATTTATTTAAAAATTAAAAATTATAAAATTTAAAAATTATAGAATATGTCAGAAGAGAACAAAGACAATTTAACCGAAGAGACAAAAGTTGAACCGACCAAGGTTGAACCTGTTAAAGATACTGACAAAGGTGCCGCGGCAGTTGTCGCCAAGTCTGTCTATGGCGGCAAGTCGCGCGCCGGAGGCGGTGGACGAAGCGGCGCCGGTCAGCGGCGCGGCGGCAGGCCGAGACGGGATGAACAAACCGATGAATTTGAACAGCGGATGATTGATGTCGCGCGCGTTACCCGCGTGATGGCCGGCGGCAAGCGTATGCGCTTCCGCGCCTGCGTCGCGCTCGGCAATAAAAAAGGCAAAGTCGGCATCGGTTTGGCCAAAGGCGCCGATGTTACCTTGGCAGTAAACAAGGCGGCGACCAAGGCGAGAAAAAATATGATTGAGGTGCCGATTGTAAACGATACTATTCCTCACGCCATTACCACCAAGGCCGGCGCGGCAAAGATTTTATTCAAACCGGCGCGCAAGGGTTCCGGTATTATTGCCGGCGGCTCGGTGCGCATTATTATGGAGTTGGCGGGCATTAACAATATCACCGCCAAGATTCTCGGCACTAACAATAAAGTAAATAATGCCAAGTGCGTCATCAAAGCGCTTTCGTCACTAAAACAACCGAAAAAACCGATAAAAACGGCAGAACTGAAAACTGAAGTTAAGGCTGAAGCTGTCAGTTAAATTAGTAGTTTAGTGTCTGTAATTTGTAATTAGTAATTTGTAATTTGGAGCTCCAAATTACTAGTTCACAAATTAACAAATTACTTTGTGTAGATAACATTAGATTTTAATAAATATCGAATATTTTATTCAAGACAAAAATGTTAACTCTTAGCAATCTAAAACCAAATAAAGGTTCAACCAAGAAACGCAAGCGCGTCGGCCGCGGCAATGCTTCCGGCCACGGCACCTATTCAACTCGTGGTCAAAAAGGGCAGAAATCCCGTTCGGGCGTAACCAATCTAAAACGGCTCGGGATGAAAAAGATGCTGTTGAACCTGCCTAAAGTTCGCGGTTTCAAATCGCCAAAACCGAAAAATCAGGCGGTCAATCTTTTTGAACTAAATAAGTATTTCAAAGATGGCGCGAAAATCAGCCCCAAGACCCTTTTTGATGTCGGCTTGATTGGCGATGCCGCTTGCTTGGTAAAAATTCTCGGCCAGGGCGAGCTTAAGGTTAAGAAATTGGAGTTTATCAGCGTCAAAGTCAGCGAAGGCGCCAAAGCGCAGATTGAGAAAAATGGGGGAAAGATAAATTAGGTTATAGGTGTCAGGTACTAGGTGTTAGGGAATGCAATTCCTGAAAAACCTAAAACCTAAAACCTAAAACCTAAAACCTAAACAATGCTAGACAAAATCGCACAAATTTTCAAAGCTCGCGACCTCCGCAACAACATCCTGTATGTTTTGGCTTTGTTGGTTATTTTCCGGCTGGCCGCGCACATTCCGATTCCGGGCGTGAACGCTCAAGCGCTCAAGGACCTTTTTAGCTCTAATCAAATTTTAGGATTACTCAACATCTTTTCCGGCGGCGGCATGGAGAATTTTTCTATCGTGATGATGGGAGTCGGCCCTTACATCACCTCTTCAATCATCTTTCAGCTGCTCGGAATGATTTTGCCGAAGCTGGAAGAAATGCAGAAGGACGAGGTTGGCCGGCAGAAGATAAATATGTGGACCCGCTGGCTGACCGTGCCGCTCGCCGCTCTCCAGGCCTATAGCATGATTACGCTTCTGCAACGTTCTTCGCGCGGCATTTTAGGCGAGATCAGTATTTTGCATATTATCGCCATAATTATCATCGTTACCGCGGGCACGATTTTCCTGATGTGGCTCGGTGAGCTGATCAGCGAAAAAAAAGTCGGCAATGGTATTTCTTTGCTCATTTTTGCCGGCATCGTCTCGGGCATCCCGACAATTATCCAACAGACAGTCGCGACTTTTGACCCATCAAAGATTTTTGTCTTGATTTTATTCGTGCTGATCGCGGTGGCAACCGTCATCGGCGTGGTGTATCTGACCGAGGCACAGCGGAACGTGCCGGTGCAGTATGCCAAGCAGATCCGCGGCAACCGCATGTATGGCGGCACCTCCAGCCACCTGCCTTTGCGCGTCAATATGGCCGGCGTGATTCCGATCATCTTCGCGATTTCGGTGGTTTTGTTTCCGCCGATGATCGCGCAATTTTTCATCCATGCCCGTACCGCTTTTTTGGCGCGTGCCGCGGAGTGGGTGATTGAGCTTTTCCAGAATCAGCTGTTCTACGGCATTATTTATTTTCTTTTGGTCTTTGCCTTCACTTTCTTTTATACCGAAGTTATTTTCCACCCGGGCCAGATCGCGGAGAATTTACAAAAGCAGGGCGGCTTTATTCCGGGCATTAGACCGGGCCGCAATACCAGCGAATATCTGGCCAACACCACCCATAAAATTATTCTTGCCGGCGCTTTGTTTCTCGGCCTAATCGCTATTTTGCCGCTCATCCTCCGCTACTACACCGGCATGCAGTCGCTCGCCATTGGCGGCACCTCGCTGTTAATCGTTGTTTCCGTTGTCATTGAAACCGTTAAACAGATTGAATCCCAGCTCACCATGCGCCAGTACGAAGGAATGTGACCCTGTTAAATAACCCCGCAAAATGCGGGGTTCCCGCGGAGCGGGATTTAACAGGGTCATCCTGAGCGTAGCCGAAGGATCTTGTGTGAGTTGATGTCATCCCGCCTGTCCCGAGCATGCCGAGGGAAAGAGCGACGCGACGAGGAATCCATTCAATACTTATAACCATTTTTCATAATAACCCGCCTCTCCGGCGGTTTTTTGTTTGTTTGGATGTTATTCATCGGTGTCCGACACCGAGATCGGCAGACCGGTTTAGCATTTTTATTTATGCCATTGTTTGTGGTATAATATACACGTCAAACCTGCCTGCCGGCAGGCAGGTGGGGAAAACTTTTCCCTGATTTTTTGCTATCTTTTGTCATCCTGTGTCATCGCGGAGAGCCCATTCCCCTCTCGGGAGGGGTGGCGCGGAGCGCCGGGGTGGGTTCAAGTTGTCATCCCCGTCCCCGTTTTCACGAGGATAAACTCCAGCGGGGATCCAGAAACCTAAATCAATAATCAATAAAAATTATGAAAAAAACTCTCCGCGAAATCTATTTCATAACTCTGGATTTCCTCAAATCCCTCCTCTCCAACCCGCCTGGTCGCCTGCCTGCCGACGAGGCAGGGCGGGCAGGCAAGAAAAAAGCCGCCATCGCTCTGGGGGCTTTAGCGGTGGTCGCTGTCGGCGCGTATTATGGCTGGCAGTATTTCAAGCCAAAAGAATATAAAATCTATGAAGCGCTAATCGCTGTTCGCAGCCAAGCCAACTCCGACCCGGTTGAGGATGCCAAAAACTCGCTCAAAGCGGGCGATGTCCTGCTTACCCTGCCGGAAGGGCACAAGTGGTCAGACACCGAAAAGGTCAGCTACCTGATCCTGAAAATGCGTCTGACCGCGGAGCAGGCGCAAACCCTGGTCTCACCCGAAGAGCGGAAAGCGGTAGAAATAAAGCCGGTAACCGAGGAAGAAAAAAAGCAAGCGGCGGAAAGGAAAAAAGCCGAGGGCGACCGCGACCGGATGGAAACGGTCCGCGCCCGCCGTTACCGCATCAAAATTGAGGAGCTGAACATCAATGCTGACGCTATCATCTCCGCCCAGCCCTACCCGGATAAAGTTTTTGACTGGAAAATAGTAGAGAAAAAACCGAAAGTATAATAAAACAAAATTGAGACCTGAGAAAAACCATTTACTGTCATTGCGAGCGCAGCGAAGCAATCTCTGGTTTAATTGAAAGTTAGCGGATTTTAACCTGAGATTGCCACGTCGCTAACGCTCCTCGCAATGACAATCCGGGGTTTTTCTCATCTCTCAAATTAAACTTAAGTTCAAAAATAATGAATATAAGTTCACATCATAAAAAACAAAAAAGACTTTCCAATGTTGACGCTGAGTTGGTTTTACAAGCGATGATTGAATATCCCAATTATAATCAAGCGGTAATTATTACCGGCGACGGCGATTTTTATTGCTTGGTCGATTATTTATTCAAAAAAGACAAATTGAGCCGTTTGTTGATTCCAAATGTTTATAAATATTCCAGTCTGCTTAAGCCATTTGCGCCGAACAAAGTGGATTTTATGAATAATTTGAGAAATAAGTTGGAATACAAAAAACCCCAAACAAATTGAGGTTTTTTGTTCGAAAGGCAATTAAATAAGGACGAAACCTTATTAACCTCCTCCCATCGTGATTGTAAATTTATAATAGCATATTGGTAAACCTTGTCAACCCACACCATTTCTGTCATCCCGGGCTTGACCCGGGATCCAGAATTTTATTCTCCATGCGTATTCCCCTCAAAATATTATTTATTAGCTGCCTATTGGTTGGTGGTTTTTTTATTGTCAAGCCGGCATACGCCGCGACCGAATTCATCTCCATCGTTGACCCGGATAACGGGAGCGGTACTAATTTTACCTCACTCTCGGTCTGGGAGTCGTCCACGCAGGCTGATTTGGCCACTACCACCACCAAAACTTTCTCCATCTCCTCGGCCTCGGGCACTTTCGCGGTCGGCGGCAATGTTACGGGCGCGACCTCCGCCGCGACCGCTTCGTCAACTTACCATACGGCCACGCAGGTTTTAATCTATAATATCAGCGGCGTTTTCCAGTCAGGCGAAACTGTTTATGTTACCGGCCAGGCCACTTCGTCTAATTATGTAATCTTATCCAATACCGGCGACGCACCCATCGCCGTGGCCAGCGCGCGCTCATCCGCCGGCACGGCGGACGTAACCGCGGTTACGATTAACGGCTGGACTACCGCCTCCACCACCTACATCAAAATCTGGACCGATCCGACGACGGGAGCAAGGCATAATGGGAAGTGGGATGAGGGGAAATATCGGCTTGAAGTTGTCAGCGCTTCAGACAGCAGAGCTCTTCAAGCTGATGAGGCCTATGTTCGCATAGACGGATTACAAATATCAGCAGACGCCACTGGCGCAAATTATGTAGACGCAATCGGATTTCCAACCGCATATCAAAACAATGGTGGCCATAGAGTAAGTAATAGCATTCTCAAGGGACTTAATGATGATTACGGATCAGGAATTTACATCAACAATACCTACGCATATTTATGGAATAATATCATATACGATTTCACCGGAAGCACAGCCTATGGAATTTATTCAAATAACGGCAGCGTAAATAACGGCGCTTATGTCTACAATAATACTCTTATGGGCAATGATTACGGGCTACGCGGCAACTTATATGTTTATACAAAAAATAATATCTTTCATTCAAATACCAATGCTACAAGCAATCAAACAGCGGCGAATAACGGATACAACGCAACAGATTTAGCCTCTCTTGGTTATGCCGCGCAGACAGGGGACAAGGTATCCCAAACTTTCTCTTTTGTCGATGAAACCAACAAGGATTTCCACCTTTCGCCCACCGACACCGCCGCCAGAAACGCCGGAACAAATCTGCAAACCGACGCTGATCTGCCTTTCTCCCAAGACATCGACGGCTCGTATCGCGGGGCGGCCTGGGACATCGGGGCGGACGAGGTGCCGACGGAGTTTGTGAGTACGATTTGCGAAAACACCTCGGCTGGAGGTGGTTGCGCGAATCTGGATTATAGAACTCTCTCTACTTGGGAAACGGCGGTTGATTCCGATTTAACCGCCTCCGGCACCCGCGTCTTTTCCGGCACCGCTTCGGGTACTTTAGCCAACGGCAATACTGTCACTTTGTATAACGGCGCAACCTCAACCGGTATTACCGGCACGATTGTTGCGACCACCACCTCCCAAATCCTCATCCAAAACATCACCGGCACCACCACACCGGTTAATGTTGCTTCGGGTACCGTTTGGCAAGTAACATCCGCCAACACCTGGAGAAACTCCGGCACCTTAGACCAGCTCGGCGCCAGCCCTATCGCCGTCGCCAAAATTGACGGCGCCTGGGCGAGCGCGGATACGACCGCGTTTGATGTGGATGGTTGGACGACGAGTTATGATAATTACATTAAGATTTACACCACGACCGCGGCGCGGCACAGCGGAACGTGGAATACCGGCAAATATAGATTAGCGCCGGCAACGGGCATCGGCTTGAGTGTATTCGAAGAATATGTTTGGATAGATGGTTTGCAAGTAAATAGCAGTAATAATTCTGGTTTTTATTCAGCCCCAACGGGAACATCCGAAACCAGAATTTCCAATAATCTTGTTAAGGGTAATGCCACTAATAACGTCATGGGAATCGCCATTGACAATTCTGGCACCGGCTCAAAAGCCTTCATCTGGAATAATATCATATATGATTACACCGGGACAACGCGCGGCACCGGCATTTATTGGTATTATGCCAACCTAACGCCTTATGCATACAATAACACTCTCTACAACAATACGATCGGTTTTGATAAGGGATTAAACACGGTTGAATATCTGAAGAATAATATTGTTAAGGCAAACACCACCTGTTATAGAACAAACGGCGAGGTTTATATCAATGACGATTCTTATAATAATTACAACATATGTTCTCTTAATGAAACGACTGGCGGCACAAACGACAAAGCCAGCACGACCATCCAATTCGTCGATGCCGCCAATGGCAATTTCCACTTGGCGGACACCGACACGGCCGCCAAGGGGGCGGGGGTGAATTTGTATTCAACCAGCACGTTGTCGGTTACCAACGACATTGATTCGGCCGCACGGCCTACTGCGGCCTCGGGGTTGGGGTTTGATATCGGCGCGGATCAGACGGCGGTGAAGATTTATCGGTCAATAGCTCCCGGAGCTTCGGTAGCCCTCAGCTCGGGCGCTTCAAATGCGCTTAGTATATCCAGCAGCACTTCGCTGGCCACCTTCGCCACGGCACTCGCCGACAACATCGGGGTGGGTGATGTCATCATCTACAACACCGGCGGTACGGCCACCGGCACCGCCTTCATACACGGCCGCTCTTCCTCAACCGTTTATACCGTCAAAACTGCCTCCGGCACTGCACCGACCGCCGTGAGCGCCGACACGAGTTGGTCAATTTATCGTGCCTACACTAGCTTATCCAACGCCGAGGCCGGTACCGAGAACACGGGTATCGTCAATACCGCAATCCGCAACTTTGACGTCTGGTCCGGCGGCGCGGATTTGGTTGCCTCTAACACCCAATGGAACATCGCCGCCTATGCCAACGGCACCACGGCGGATACGGCGGTTGTAACTATTAGTGGCTGGACGACAGGACAGCAGAATTTTATTAAAATTTACACGCCGGTCAGCTCAAATGAAGTCGGCATTAGCCAAAGGCATCAGGGGAAGTGGGATACGGGGAAATATATATTAAACTATACTACAACCGGCACTTGGCAAAGGGCAATCGTTTCAAGTGTTAACTATATAAAAATTGCGGGACTCCAAATACAACTAAATTATTCGCATGATTATGCTACGGCGCTTGAATTATCAGGTGATAATAGTAATGTCAGCAGCAATATAGTCAAGGGGAATGCTGGTGGTAATAATATTTTTGGCACAGGGATAACCGCAGTAAGGGCAAAGGTATTTAATAATGTAGTTTATGGTTTCAAGGATCAAAATAATTCATTGGGATCAGGAATAATCACCAGCGGCACTTATAATATTACAAGTTCGTATGTTTATAATAATACCGTTTATGACACGTATATTTGTTTTACTGACAATTCTGGTTTGTCAGCTTTAGCAAAGAACAATATTGCTCAATCATGCATAGATGGATATTTATATTCATTTGCTGCTGGTTCTGATTACAACATTTCCGACATCGCTGGCGATGCACCAAACGCGACTTTCGCGACGACGAGCAAAACTGTTTCCTTCGTCGATGCCGCCAACAAAGACTTTCATCTCGCGCCTACCGACACCACCGCGCTAGACGCGGGGACGAGTACGCCACGAGATTCTATCGACCCTGCGGGTCTCCAGAATGACATAATATACGACATTGATGGCCAACTACGCCGCCAGTGGGACATCGGGGCGGATGAGGGGAGTGTGGAGTATGTGACGAGTGTGATGCAGTCGGGTGGGTATTTCAGCTCGCTGTCCGCATGGGAAGCGGCGAATCAGGTTGATTTGGCGACGACCTCTACTGCCGTGTTTTCACTTTCCTCCGCTACTGGCACTATTCCGGCAAATTCAAGCATAATGGGACTAACTTCTGGCGCGGTCGCCTCCACCACCGTCGGCTCGGTTTCCACCTCAACGCAAATTTTGTTATATAACATTGCTTCTTCTACGTTCGTGTCCGGCGAGCGCATTTACATCAAGGGCGGTGCAACCACCTCCAACTATGCCATCATCTCCAACGCCGGCAATCCCGCCATCGCCACCGCCAAGATTGATGGCGCGTGGACTGGGGCGGATGCAAGCCAAGTTTTTATAAATGGCTGGACAACAAGCGCTTACAACTACATTAAAATCTACACCACCGTAACGGCAAGACATGCGGGGAAGTGGGATGATGGGAAGTATGTTCTTAATTTTTCATCCGGATGCACGGACACACCGGCTATTTGGGTGCCGGAAGATTTTGTGAGAATTGATGGTCTCCAAATTAGTGTAACACCAACTCAGAATTGCTCGGGGATTTATATAGATTCCGGTCTTACGAATGATGTCAGAATATCAAACAATATCGTGAGGGCGCCGAGCGTTAGCGGAAACTATAATAAGGGAATAAGTGTTGAGGGTGGAAAATCAAATAAAGTGTGGAATAACGTCGTTTATGGATTTACCGGAAGCTTAGATTACGGAGTAATTGTTAAAGATTACGATTATCCTGTCGCCTATATTTACAATAATACGGTTTATAATTCATATAACGGTATTCACGAATTGCAAAATGGCTCCGTCGCGTATGTAAAAAACAACATTGTTCAAGGCGCGACCATCGGTTATTATTCCAGCACCGGCTGGGGCAGTGGTTCTGATTATAACATCTCCAATGACAATACAGCCCCAGGCGCTAATTCAAAAAACTCCACCACCGTCTCTTTCGTCGACGCCGCCAACAAGGACTTCCACCTTGCCCCGACCGACACCGCGGCGAGGAACGCAGGGACGGATTTGAACACAGATCCCTCGCTAGGGCTCGGGATGACAGGAGGGAAGGACATTGACGGCTCGTACCGCGGGGCGGCCTGGGACATCGGGGCGGATGAGGTGCCGACCGAGTTTGTGAGCACCATTTGCGAAAACGCCTCGGCCGGCGGAGGGTGTGCAAACTTAGATGATAACACTCTTTCAAGTTGGGAGGCAGACGTTAATTCGGATTTGACCGCCACCTCAACTCGTGTTTTCTCCGGCGCGCGCACTGGTACCTTTGCCGATGGTGCCGCCTTGACGCTTTACCGAAGTGGCTCCTCAACCGGCATTACGGCTGTGGCCGTCGCAACTACCTCAAGTCAAATACTCCTGCGCTCCATCGCCGGCACTACCACACCGCTCAATGTCCAAAACAACGACCAGTGGCGCTATGACAGCTCCAACTACTGGACCGCCTCGGGCACCGCCGATCAGCTCGGCGCTTCGCCGATCGCCGTTGCCAAGATAGATGGCGCTTGGACGAATCCGGATACGACTAACGTGAATATAGACGGTTGGACGACAAGTTATGATAATTACATCAAAATTTACACCACCGCGGCGGCGAGACATGATGGGAAGTGGAATACAGGGAAGTATAGGCTAGAAGTTAACACAAGTTATTGGGTATCACCCGCTAGAATACAGGAGGAATATGTGAGGATTGACGGCTTGCAGATGAAAGCAACTGCCTCAAGCGGCACTTGGCACGTCGGCATCGACGTAACACCAAATTTAAATAATTCCGACATAAGCATTTCAAATAATATTATCAGAGGAGTTATAACCGGCACAGCCGGCACTGCTTATGGGATTAAAATAGGGGACAGCGGCGTAAAGCCTAGTAAGGCTAAAATCTGGAATAACATTATTTATGATTTTAATGGACCTGGAGTAACTTATGGCCCCGGAATAAGCATATACAACCATGCTGGGCAAATATCTTATGTTTATAATAATACTATATATAATTCTTATGTCGGCATTATTAACGGAGGGGCCAGCGATTATGAAGAATTAAAAAATAACATATCATACAACAACGTTACTGACTATACTGGTAGCGCAGACGTGACAGTAAATAACATCTCAAAAGATGCTACTTCGCCTGATGTTTCATTCAGAAACAAAATCGTCCAATTCGTCTCCACCTCCACCGCTGACTTCCACTTGGCCGATACGGACACGAGTGCCAAGGGGGCGGGGGTGAATTTGTATAATGACGCTAATATCAATGTAACGAATGATATTGATAGTGCCGCAAGACCTGGTCCCGGGATGAACCCGGGGTTCGACATCGGCGCGGATCAGATGGCGGTGAAGATTTACCGGTCTATAGCTCCCGGTGCTACGACTGCGCTCACGACGGGCGCAAGTAATGCAATGACTATCTCATCCACGACTTCACTTGCGACTTTTAACTCGGGACTTGCGACTAATATAGGCGTAGGCGATATCATCATCTACAACACCGGCGGTACTGCGACTGCCACCGCCTTCATCCACGGCCGCTCAAGTTCCACCGTTTACACCGTCAAAACCGCCTCCGGCACCTTGCCGACCGCTGTATCCGCAGACACTTCCTGGTCAATATATCGCGCCTACACTACGCTCGCTAACGCCGAAGACGGCACCGAGAACACGGGTATTCCGTCGGCTATGAGAAACTTTGACGCCTGGTCCGGCGGCGCCGACCTCGTCGCTTCCAACACCCAATGGAACATCGCCGCTTATAAGAACGGTACAACCAATGATACTGATAGCGTATGGATAAATGATTGGATAACTGGTGCGCAAAACTATATCAAAATATATACCCCATATCTTACAACGGAGGTTGGCACATCCCAAAGACATCAAGGAAAAGCAGGAACGGGATATAAACTAAGTGTTTCAAATAGTTATGGTTTTGTTTTATATGACAATTATCAATGGATAGACGGACTCGAAATAGAGAATACTAGCGGGGGTACGCAAAACATATTTTCTGCTTCCGGAGAAAAGGAAACAAGAATAAGTAATAGCATTATTAGTAGTACTGCAAATATTGGGATCTATGTTAATACTGGAGGAAATCAAAAATATCTTATTTGGAATAATATTTTTTATGGGCCTGTAACAAGAATTTATGCTGCCGGACTTACTAATCAGGCTTATATCTATAACAACACTTTTGTTTATACCGGGAGCTCGCCTAGCAATAATACGAATACCGCCGTTTATTTTGGAAGCAATACTATTTTAAAAAATAATGTTGCTTCAGGCGGATATGGAGGCCAAAGCGGTTATTATGATTATACCGGCACATTTAATGCCGCTTCTGCAAATAATATTTCATTCGACGCTTCGTCTCCAAACGCCGGATCGACCGATTGCGGCGGGCATAGCTGTAGAAATCAAACAGTGTCCTTCGTCGACACCGCCAACAAAGACTTCCACCTCGCCCCGACCGATACCGCCGCACTGGACGCGGGGACGAGTTCGCCGGCAACTGACGCGAACCTGTCTTTCACCGACGACATCGACGGACAAGTCCGCAGGCAATGGGACATCGGAGCGGACGAGGGGAGCGTGGAGTATGTGACAACGGTAATGGAATCGGGTGGTAACTTTTCCACCTTGTCATCTTGGGAGGCGGCGAATCAGGTTGATTTGACTGCTACCACGACCGCGGTTTTTTCGCTTACAAGCGCCACCGGCACTATTCCGGCGAACGCCAGCGTAGTCGGCCTCACCTCCGGTGCGGTCGCCTCCACCACCGTAGGCACTGTTTCCACCTCTACCCAGATTTTGCTTTATAATATAGCGTCTAGCACTTTCCTCGCAGGTGAAACTGTCTACATCAAAGGCGGCGCCACTACCTCCAACTACGCCATCCTCTCCAACGCCGGCAACCCCGCCATCGCCACCGCCAAGATAGACGGCGCGTGGACGGCGGCCGATACGACTGCCGTCACAATAAACGGCTGGACTACCGGGCCGAATAACTATGTGAGGATTTATACTACAACTGCGGCCAGGCACAATGGGAAGTGGGATTTAGAAAAGTATCGGCTTGATGCAGCATTAAGTAATACTCGGATGATAGATATTTTTGAAGATTATGTCCGAATTGACGGACTCCAAATTCGCAATTTAGGCGCAGATTATCCCACAGATATTCAATATAGTGGTGCAGGCGAAGCTCAAATTTCAAATAGCATAATCGCACAAGGAAACTTTATGTGGATGGGCATTGACTTCGATTCTGTTTTACCTAATGGAGTTGTTAAGATTTGGAATAATATTATTTATGACGCCGGCTATGGAATCTTTTTTGATTATGGTGCGCCGTCCAGCACGGCGATAATATACAATAATACAATTTATAATAGCTCAAATTTTGGCATGCGGATAACGGGAAATAATAATAAATATATTAGTAATAATATAATTCAGGGAAACTCGACGAATTATTCGATAAACGGTTCCGCAACGAGTTCAAATAATATATCTCAAGATTCAACTGCCCCGGGGACGAATTCAAAAATAAATACCCCCGTCAATTTTGTTGATACTGCCAATAAAGATTTCCATCTCCTACCAACGGACGCGGCTGCAAAAGATGCAGGAACGAGCACGATTCTTTGGGACTCAAACCTGAACTTCACCCAAGACATCGACGGCTCATACCGCGGAGCGGCCTGGGACATCGGGGCGGATGAGGTGCCGACCGAATTTGTGTCAACTGTTATGCAAAGCGGGGGAGATTATAGCGCCCTGGCCGCGTGGGTCGGCGTAATAAACGCAAGCGACAATTCAGGCGTAGATTTGTCCAGTTCCACCACCAGGGTATTTTCAGGGGTACGTACCGGTACGATAAATCCGCTCACCACAGTTACCCTCTGGCGCAACAGTACTTCTACGTCAGTAACCGCTAAAGTATTGACCGTGGCGTCAAGTTCGGGCCAAATCCTTATCAAAAATATCAGTGGTACCACAACGCCGCTAAATCTCCTAAGCGGAGACCAATTGCGAGTAGACTCATCAAATTATTGGACCGCTTCCGGAACGGCCGATCAACTTGGCGCATCACCGATCGCCGTCGGTAAGATTGATGGAGCCTGGACAAGCGATGACACGACTGCTGTTTCCATCAGGCCGGAGGTTATAACCACCCCCGATAATTATCTGAAGATTTATACTACCGCAACGGCACGGCATAAAGGCGTAGCC
>Ga0265292_1002196_pt1 | contig 14241 bp, 14 predicted proteins | sample Munlanlewell296A_FD_189080 | JGI IMG/M metagenome (GOLD analysis project Ga0265292, IMG submission 189080) | Leachate microbial communities from a municipal landfill in Southern Ontario, Canada - Leachate well 296A | ecosystem: Engineered > Solid waste > Landfill > Unclassified | place: Canada...
AGAATTTTCTCAAACTTTTTCCGTTCCGCGGCGCCGGCCCGAACCGGCGACACCACGATGCGCTGGTTTTTTAACCCCAGCCGCGCGACCGAATCCGGACCAAACAGCGGGTGCGTGGCGATAATCGGCTGATTTTTCGGCAGCCATTTCCGCATCACCTTTACCGGATGAACTTTTACCGAACAAGCGTCAATCACGATTGTTTTTGGACCAAGCAACGGCGCAATTTCCCGACAGCAATTCTCCATTTCCGAAATCGGCACGAGCAAAAACAGCAGATCTGTTTTTATCGCTTTTGCCAAAGAAGTATTCTTTTCTGTCTGATTCTTATCATATATCAAAACATCGCCGTAAGAAGATAAAACATCTGCCCACAGTTTTCCGAATCTTCCATAACCAATAATGCCGTATTTCATAATTGTTATTAAACCAAAAAATTAATAGCTACGCGGATTAAACTGATTGAACTGATTTTCACAGATTAAATCAGTGGTTATCCGTTAAATCCGTTTAATCCGCGTAGCTATTTAATCGTCGTTTTTTTAACAACAATAAACGTTGTTAGGTTAGGATGATTGTCCTGAATGCCTTTTTCCAGTAGGTCAAGTTTATAAAGCTGGGCTGACCTAGTTGGCGCAATCACCGCCGTCTCTCTCGGCAAAACGCCTGCGGCCAAGTCCCTGGCCGCTTTGGCCGTGTCTTCCCAATCAACTAATTTTACGTTGGGAAACTCGCGCTTGATGTACCTTTCGCACTGGGAAATGGCCTGCGGATGCGTGGCGATTTGTTTGATTTCTTCTTTTTTTACTCCGGGCATTGCCAGCAAACATTGATAAACCTCAAACCATAATTCATCAACCATGGTAAATAAATATCTGCCCATCGCCTCAAACGCGGTCTGCACTAATCCGCCGCGGGAATTCACCACCGGAAAAATGCCGTAGTCCGCCTTTCCCCCGCTAATACTTTTCAACACACCGTCCATATCAATCGCGTAAATAATCTCCGGCTCCCAGCCCATTCTCTGCGCGTACAACAATCCCGCCTCTTCGGAAAAAGAGCCCGCGTCGCCGGATACTGCTATTCTAATTTTTCCCATAAATCAATATTATGTTATAATTTACGGCAAGCATCACGGGGGTGATTTGGTGTGGAACCTGGCCTATCATCCAAGGTTCCCGGGGTTCAATTCCCCGCACCTCCACTATAACTTAACAAGCTTTAATTATTTGTGGATAAATAAACTTGACAACGAATCTTTTTTTTTATATACTAATCGTTGGATGATAGGTCGGATTCCGTTCCAAATGGAACCGCAAACAGCCCCGCAAGGGTGCTGTTTTGTTTATCAAAGTCTGCTCATCCTGCTTAATAAATAATGATCCGCCAACACCATCGCCATCATCGCCTCCCCCACCGGCATCGCGCGCAGGCAAACGCAAGGATCATGGCGTCCTTTAACCTCAATCACCGCTTCGTTTCCGTCCCTATCAAATGTCTGCTGCTTCTTACTAATACTTGAAGTCGGCTTAAAAGCCACTCGCACCACAATATCTTCACCCGTAGAAATTCCCCCCAAAATACCGCCGGCATGATTACTCTTGGTTCCAATCACCACTTTCCCCTTTCCTCCTTCCCCCTTCCCCTTATCAACAAACTCATCATTATTCTCCGACCCAAATTTTTCCACGCAGGAAAATCCATCACCAATCTCAAAACCCTTCACTGCCGGAATACTCATAAACGCATGCGCCAAGACAGCTGATAATTTATCAAACACTGGTTCGCCCAATCCCACAGGCACACCGCGAGCAATTACTTCTACCACTCCGCCGACTGAATCGCCGTCAACTTTGGCAGCTTCAATCTCTTTCACAAAATCTTTTTCGTCTGTTATCTTTCCAACCTGAACCACTCGACCCGTAATCTCAATGCCAACGCCCGCTAAAATCTTTTTGGCGATCGCGCCCGCCGCCACCCGCGCCGCCGTTTCCCGGCCCGATGCCCGGCCCCCGCCGCGATAATCGCGAATGCCGTACTTTGCTTGATAGGTGAAATCCGCGTGCCCGGGACGAAAGACGTCTTTTAATTTATCATAGTCCTTTGCTTGCGCGTTCTCATTTCTGATCAACAAACAAATCGGCGTGCCCAAGGTCTGATTCTCAAAAATCCCCGAAAGGACTTCAACCTGATCTTTTTCATCGCGCGGCGTAACAAGCTCGCTCTGCCCGGGCCGACGCCTGTCCAGTTCAGTTTGAATTTCTTCCCGGCTTATTTCCAACCCGGCCGGACAACCATCAATTACAACACCGATCGCGGGACCGTGCGACTCGCCGAAGGTGGTTATTTTGAATTGTTTGCCGAAGGTGTTGGACATATACTTTTTTCCAATCTACGCCACTTTAGTGGCGGTTCGGCGAACTTTAGTTCGCGAGACAGGCGCCGTGGCACATCCTTCTGGAGCTAAAGCTCCTCCGACATAAATATCAGCTACTTAATAACACATCGTCCATAATTATTTTTAATCTCTCATATTCAGCCGGATTACCGGCAATAAACAATTTGTCATCTGATGAAAAAACATCTTCACCTGCTATATTTTTAAATACACCGCCTGCTTCGCGTATAATCAAACTACCGGCCAATTCCGGAAAAATATCTTTAGTAAGAATTACTATACCATCATATTGACCGGTGGCCACATGACAATAATTTAACCCGTAAGAGTTCCTATTCTTATAGATATTATTATTACTTTTTATCATTGCAAAAAATATTTCTTTCTTTAAATTATTATCAGTAGAAAATAAATTTAACATTATTCTGGGCGGATCGCCACTCTTTTCAGATACCATTATTTTTTTACCATTCTTAAATGACCCCTTGCCTAATTCGGCCGTGTATAATTCATCCATAGCCGGATCAAAAACAACCGCAAAATTGACCTTATTATTTATGAGATGCGACACCACAATGGCATAGTGCGGCAACCCGGCTAAAAAGGTGCTAGTGCCACTGATAGGATCAATAGCCCAAACATTTTTTACAATGGGCCAGCTGTCATTTTCTTCTTCAGCAAAAACTTGGTGTTCAGAACCGAAATCCTCAATAATTTTTTTTAAATCCCTTTCAATACGTAGATCTTCTTCGGTAAGGTATCTCTTATCGACATCAACAATGGTAAGGTATCTCTTATCGACCCCAATATCAACAATTTGACCAATTTGATTTTTTAATCGTTTCCCAGCTCCGGTCACATAATCTATAACTTTTTGATATTTTTCATCCATAAAAATATTCTAAAGCTTTTTTAATTAATCCATTTTCAAATTGAAACGCGAATTTATTTTCCTTAACATACACCTCCCCAATCTCTTCCAGCAAAACAATCCGCGCCGCGCCGCCTCTGCTCTTTTTGTCCAATCTCATCTTTTCAATTATTTCCCGCGCTGGATATTTCTTCAAAACGCTTTTGTCAATTCCCGTCCGCTCCACTGCCGCCGTTATTCGGGAAAAGGCCGCCGCCGGCAAAATTCCCGACAGTTCACTGATCTTGCTTTCAACCAAAACTCCCAACGCCACCGCTTCCCCGTGCATCAATTTATAATCGCTCAAAAGTTCCAGCGCGTGGCCGACGGTGTGGCCAAAATTTATCACTTGCCGTTCGCCGCTTTCTCTTTCATCCCTAGTTACTATGCCGACCTTCAATTTCACTGCTTCTGCGACAATCTTGGTAATCACTTTTTCATCTTTTGCTAAAACTTTTACCCAATTATCCATTGTATAATCAAACATCTTGGCATCGTGAGTTAGAAAAATCTTAATCGCTTCCCAAACCCCATTTGCAACCTGTTTCTCTGGCAAACTTTCCAAAACACTAATATCGGCAAACACCGCTTCCGGCTGGTGAAACGCGCCGATTAAATTTTTGCCGTACGGCGTGTCAATGCTGGTCTTGCCGCCGACTGAACTATCAACCATCGCGAGTATTGTGGTTGGCAAGTGAATATAGGGAATGCCGCGCATATAAGTCGCCGCGACAAACCCGGCCAAATCGCCCACCACCCCGCCGCCCAAAGCCATAACCATGGTGTCGCGTCCGCAACCCAATCCGAACAACTGGTGGTCCAGCTTGGTTTTAGTTTCCTGTGTCTTAAACTTTTCTCCGGCCGGAAAAGCAACCAGCTCAACAACCAAACCTTTTTTTCTCAATTGTTCTTTCAACTTTTCGCCAAACAATTTTTTTGTTATGGAATCAGTAATAATTACAAAGCGAGCAATGCTATTTTTGTAGTTTGCTAAAAAATTCGGCAACTTATCCCAGACGCCGGAACCAATCATAATTTGGTAATTACGATTCTTGGTGTCTGGAAGCTTGACCTTTAATTCAAACATTTTTAGATTGGACATTGGAAATTTTATTAGAGCTTGCCCTGAGCGAAGCCGAATGGGTGAATTAGAAATTAGGTGAATTACTGTAAATTACGAAACAGGCGTAAACTGTCATTCCCGCGGAGGCGGGAATCCAGCAATCGCTTTACGACTGGATTCCCGCCTCCGCGGGAATGACAAATAATAGCGTTTCGTAATTCAAAGGAATTAGGTGAATTTTATACCCATGTCTGTCTTTCAGACTAAATCGCCAATCAACCTCTCCGTCTCCTTCCACCCCAAACACGGATCAGTAATGGAAAGTCCTCCCATATCAACACTGTCGGGCGAATCGGGATTCAGTTTCTGATTTCCGGGTTTAAGAAAACTCTCAATCATAAATCCCCTAACTATTTTACGCAGTTCCGGGAATTCCCGCAAGTTACTCATCACCTCGCGCACCACCTGAATCTGCCGCTCTACGCTATTGACGCCGTTTATTTTGCAATTGTCGTGAGAGGCGTCAATCACTATGGCGGGATTCTTCACTTCATTTTCGGCCATTGCTTTTTTCGCTTTCATTATATCCTCAATATGATAATTGGGTCTGCTTGATCCGCCGCGCAAAACCAGATGCGCAAACTCATTACCGCTTGTTTCTACCTGATGGCCGTCAAATACCGCAATATGCGGATGTTGGGCCGCTACTACGCTATTGACGCCAATCTCAACGTCCCCGCTCGTTGGATTTTTCATGCCAACGGCGCAGTTGATCGCTGACGCAAAAATACGGTGTTCTTGATCTTCTGAACTTCTAGCGCCAATCGCTACCCACGAAAGCAATTCCAAAAAACCTTTGGCATTGTGAGTAAATAATGCCTCGTCCGCAATTGGCATGCCCATATCCAAAATTTTTACCATCAGCCCCCGGCAGTATTTAATTCCTTCGGCAACATCCGGCGGAGCGAAAGGATCCGGCTGATTCACCGGGCCGGTCCAGCCCCTGGTCGTGCGCGGTTTTTGGATGTAAACGCGCATTACTAATTTAAGTTTGTCTTTGACCTGATCGCTCAATTTTTTAACCCGCTCGGTGTATTCCAAAACCGCGTTAAACGGCCAAGCCGAACAAGGCCCGACAATCACGAGCGTCCGTTCGTCTCTGCCCGCCAAAATATCTTTCACCTCCTGCCGATCCCGCGCGATATTTTGGTGCGCTTCCTCGGACAAAGGAAATGCTTGGATTATTTCTTCCGCTGTTGGAATTTTTTTGATTATTGTAAAGTTCATATTTTTTTATTTAATAAAGTTTTAATAGCTACGCGGATTAAACTGATTGAACTGATTTTCACGGATTAAATCTGTGGTTATCCGTTAAATCCGTTTAATCCGCGTATCTATCTAACTAACCTGATAAGTGTGTCTTTAAAATTTCAGACAAACCTTCATCATCATATTCTCTCCCGCTCCACAATCTAATTTGTTCCAATCCTTGCTCAATAAACATTTCTAAACCGGAAATGATTTTCGCGCCTTTTATTTTTGCTTCTCTCAATAATTTTGTCTCGCGCGGATTGTAGATCATGTCAAATACTGTTTGATGATTCCCCAGCAAAGATGCATCAAGCGGCATTTCATCCACCTTGGGATACATGCCAATCGGAGTGGCGTTGATAATTACATCCGCATCCTCTGGATTTAATTCATCCAACTCCACCACCTGACCGCCAAATTTTTTTACTAACTTTTCCGCTTTATCTTTTGACCGATTGCAACAAATCAATTTACCGCCTTTTTGATTAACTAAACGCGCCGCCGGTTGGGCTGCCCCGCCCGCGCCCAGGAGCAAAACAGTTCTGTTTTTTATCTCCACGCCGGAGAGCGCCCGTTCAATCCCAACTACATCGGTGTTATATCCGCACAGTTGGCCGTTTCTGTTTATCACCGTATTCACCGCGCCAATTTCTTTTGCTCTTTCTTCCACTTCGTCCAGATATTTCATGATCGCCTGTTTGTGCGGAATGGTTACCGCAGTCAATTCAATCGGTTTCTCTCTAATCTGCTTGATTAAATTCCCCAAATTGGCATCAGCCAAAACCAACATTCGCGCTTTAATGGCAACTCTATCATATATATACTGATGTAACATCGGGCTTAATGTGTGTTCCAAAGGATGCCCGATAATCGCTGTGAACCTCATAAAAATATCCTGGTAAATCTTGGCGATCATGGAAATCTGTGGCCCATCTAACGATCGCTAGATAGCCCACAGATTACCACGATGACCATGATTATCCATGATTAATTTTTTAACAACTCAATGGCTTCTATATATCCCAATTCTTTTTTCCCTGAAATTTTTGCTTTACAGACCGGAGCCGTTACAGAGACCCTCCTAAACTCCTCGCGGTTCTCCACATCCGACAAATGCACCTCAACACAAGGCAAACCGGTATCAGCCAAAGCGTCGCGCAAAGCGTAGCTGTAATGCGCCAGCGCGCCCGGATTGATAATCACCCCATCCGCGCCCGCGCTTTTCTCCTGCAACCAATCAATCAGTTCGCCCTCATGATTGGATTGGAACGCTTCAATTTCCAAACCCAACTCGCCGGCTTTCGCTCTGACCAAATTTTCAATCTCACTCAAAGTCAAACGGCCATAATGTTCGCGGTTCCGCTTGCCTAATAAATTTAAATTGGGGCCGTGGATTAGTAGGATTTTTTTCATATTGTTACAACACAATGTCATTCCGACCGGAGTCCCGATTCGCATCGGGACGGAGTGGAGGAATCCCTTAACGAGTGTCAAATGAAACTGCTCGCGCTGTAGACATAATGTGGTTATTATTGTTTATTCACTCGTTAAGAGATTCCTCGCCCGCGAGGGCTCGGAATGACATGTTTACAAATTTACAAATTTAACTTCCCCCTTATCTCCGCCACCGCCTCCTCCACCGCGCCGTGATTTTCTATCGTGCACTGCGCCAGTTCGCGATAAATCGGCTCTCTTTCTTCCCAGATTCGCTTGAAACAAACCGTCGGCTCTTCGTTGTCGGAAAAAAATGCCGGCTTGCCGTTCACCATAATGCGCTCAAACACAATGCCTCTGGGCGCGGTAATCAAAACCACGTCATGGCCTCTAATTAATTTTCTATTTTCTTCCGCCAGCGGCGTGCCGCCGCCAACCGACAAAACACACGGCTCTTTTGCTTCGGCCATAACTTTTTTTAAACCCGCCCCTTCCAGTTCCCTAAATTTTTCCAGCCCCTGAATCTCGGCAATTTGCCGGCGGGTTAATTTGTCATCGTTTTCTTTGGCGTTTAACTCTTCCACCACTTCATCCAAATCAATAAAATTCTTCCCCAACTGGTTGGCCAAGACCCTGCCAACAACCGATTTTCCCGTGTGTTTAAATCCGATTAAGATTATGTGTTTCATATAATAATTACACTGTCATTCCGAGCCCTCGCGGGCGAGGAATCCCTTAACGAATGAATATACAATAATGCCTTTACTACACGCGTTGGGGGATTCCTCGGCTTCACTTCATTCCGCTCCGCTCCATTTCGTTCCGCTCCGGAATGACAACCGTGGAACTCCATCCCCGCCCCCAACTCATTCATCAATCCCCCAAACCCCGGAAACGTTTTACTCACCGCCTCTGCCGTGTCAATCACCGTCTCGCCTTCCGCGATCATTCCCGCCACGGCCAAAGCCATAATCGTCCGATGGTCTGAATATCCTTTCACTGCCGCGCCTTTCAGTTTGCTCTCATGGACGATTAAACCGTCCGCTTTTTCTTCCACGTACGCGCCCATCGCGCCCAGCCCCCGGCTCATAGAACGCAAACGATCAGTTTCTTTAATTCTCGCCTGCGGCACATTGAATATCTCTGTCTGCCCTTTGGCGCGCGCGCCAATTACCGCGAGCACGGGAACCAGATCCGGAATATCCGCGCCATCAATTCGCGCGCCTTGCAATTCCCTGCCGCCATTAATTATCATTTTTAATCCGTCCACCGTAATATCCGCTCCCATGTTTTGCAAAATTTCCACTAAACGTTTATCGCCCTGCTTATCGTTCATGTCTAATCCGTTCAAAACTGTTTTCCCCGGCAAAAGAACCGCGGCGGCAATCAGCGCTGAAGCGGAAGAAAAATCGCCCGGAATTATTTTGTCAAAAGGATGATACGATTGCCCTCCGATTATTTTGAACACCTCCGCGCTGTTCAAGCGAAGATGTTTATACCGTATATTCTGCTCCCGCAGCCAGTCCTCGGTCATTTCCACATAGGGTCTTTCTCTCAAATCCTCAACCAAAATTTCCGAGTCGCCCGATGCCAAGGGCAAAGACAAGAGCAGAGCCGAAAGATATTGCGAAGTGAGGCCGTCCACTCTGGCGCTCCCGCCCCGCAACCGGCCAAAAAGCGCCGCCGGCAATCGACCCGGCTTTTCCGTACTCTTAACTTTCATTCCCAAATCATTCAGAGCGTCCATCAGAGATTGCATCGGCCGCGTTTTCATCTGCTCGCCGCAGTCCAAAATAATTTTCTCCTCAACATTTTTTCTTAAACCCAATGCCGGCATAAAAAATCTGGAACTAATTCCCGAATTTCCGGCATTAAGTCGCTTTTGAATATCCGCGAACGGCGCGCCGCCGCTTTCTATTATTAAATTCTCGCCCTCTTGAATAATCTTCGCCCCCAACCCCGCGCAAACGCTCCTCGCCGCGACTGTATCATCGCAATCCAGCGCGTTACGCAAAACCGACCGCCCCTTGGCCAAAGTAGCCAAAATCAACCCCCGAATCGTCTGCGACTTGGAGGCGGGGACAGTAATTTCTCCACCTATATTTTCAATTTTTTGAACTACTAATTTCATACGCCAACAATTATTCGTAAAACGGAATTATCAGTAATCGATAAGCATCCGTAAATCAGGATTATCCGTTATCCGTAAGTAACAAAAAAACCTCTTCCCGAGGTTCTTGCTGCAAATTATTTTATAAATTTACACCACAACAAGTTCCTCGGTTATGAGGTTTTCCAGAAATAAAAGTAAAATGCTCTTGTGTTGGTGTTCATACTGTTTTTAGTTTAACAGGATGCTGAAAATATGTCAATTTTGATGTGTGGATAACATAAGGCACAAGCCATGTAGCACAAGTCAAATATGAGTCCTTAAGCCAAATTATTATTTCCATCATTTACAAATTCTCCCAAATATTTTCAAACCACATTCTAAATGTATCTGCCAAAGCCCCATTCTCAATGATTGTCCCTGTTGGATAGGATGTCAACTCAATGAAGGCGATTTTGTTTTCCCAGCATAGCGTGTCTATCGGAAATTCGCCTTTTTCTTTCGGCCAGATTTTATAAAAATATTTTCCCAGTCCTTGTTCACGCTGCTTAAGGTGTTTTTGAAACACTTCTGATTCATGCACAATATCACGCTTGGTCATAAGAGGAGAAGTATCAATATATTTTTTTTGTTCAAACCAGCCGGGGAAAACGGCCTCTAATTTTTCGGGAGAAAAAATGGTAATAATTTCAAACGGTTTTTGCAATTTTTTAAGATCGCTTTTTATCCGATCATAGATGTTCAACACTCCTTCGGCGCCGGAAAAAAATTCCACCGTGGTTGATTGTCTGGCGTGTGCTCGCAGGGAATCAAAATCGCTCACGGCTTCGCCGATTTCTTTTCCGAGCGTTTCCCATTCCTCGCTCTTTCTTTTCACAAAAGCAACGAGTTCGGCGTGATTCAGCCCCTTATACGTGCGAATCCCACGCCGTTCTATCATTCCCGCCAGACCTTTTTTCTTTAAATCCTCGGCAATGTCATAAACATAAGTGCGGACAATGCCAGAGTCGTTGGCAATCTGGCTAACGGTCGCGCCGCCCAACTTCAATAAACTCATATAAACATTCACCTCCTTAACATTCAGACCTAATTTGGAAAGCAGGTTCGCTATGTTGTGCTGTTTTTTCATATTGTTGTTAAATTATTTACGACAATTTTATTATATAATACTATTTTTTGTTTGTCAATAGCCAAATTTGTGTATAAAACTATTGACAAAATTTAGAGTATGTGATATATTTTAATGTCAACGGATTGGCCGTTGATGAAAACCAGGACATTCACCATGAACAAGAATTGGAAAGAGATCAGCCAGATTTCTGACACCCGCGTGAGGTGGGAGCTGGTAATGCTCAACATGGATTCTGACCTCGGTCGGAAGATAGTGGAGCGGCTTCCTGAGTACTTCACGCATGAGAAGCAGGCGGGGCCGTACCCGCTTTCGCTCATGCGGGCAATGGCACAAAAGGAGGGACACCGGCAGGGCAACGACGACGGAGAGCGGTACGTCGTCTCCTACGACGCCGTGCCCAATGGCATCCCCGTCCAGACGTTCGACAAGTACGGTAAGAACGTCGCAATCCTTGATGGCCCCAAGTTGCCCGCCGAAATCAGCCCGCACGCTCAGCAGGGCGAGATCGTCACCTGGGAGGGCAAGAAGTTCGTCGTGCTCGAGAACAACGAGAGCTGCGAGGAGCTGTCGATCGCCCCCGCAGAACTCGTCGCCGCAGATCGTTAGCACCTCACCCCACCGCTTTCCTGCCAGCGCCCAAGACAGGATGTGCGCCGAACACATTCAAAATCGGCATCTCATCTTGCGCGCAAACACAAGGCAAAAAATCCCAACCTGAGCGGAAGGGATTTTTTGTTTGAAATAGATAGTGACAAGCTTGTCCCGACTCAATCGGGATCACTCCATTTATCTCTACATTATCTCTATCTTATCTCAATTTTATCTCAAAAACATGCCTCGTGCTACGTGCCTCATGCCTCATGTCCCACCCCAACCAACTCCCCCACCTTCCCCCTCGCCCCCTCCACCCCGCCCTGATTATACGCCGCGAGAATCGCGCTCCCAACAATCACAATATCCGCTTTACCCTTCAGTTGCCTCACCTGCTCTCCGGAAGAAATGCCAAACCCCACTCCCAAAGGACAGCTCACCCGTTCCTTAATGCCGGCTAAATGGGAGCCCAGCTCTTGAAGCAAGTCCTCCCGCGCGCCGGTTACTCCGCGGCGGGAAAAACAATAGACAAATCCGCGCGCTCTTTTTTCCACCGCGGTCATCGCCGCCGCGCCGCTGTCCAAGGCCAAGAAATCAATCAAATGCAAATCATACTCTCTCGCGTATCGCCGCAAATGATCATGCTCTTCCGCCTCGTCAGTATAATCCGGAACAATGAGACCTCTAACGCCGGCGTCTTTGGCGTCCCGGCAAAACTTTTCTACTCCGTAATTAAACACGATATTAAAATAAGTCATGAATAACAGCGGCGTTTCAATTTTGTCTTCTTGTTTCAAAACTTTAACCAAACGAAAGCCGTCGCGGACTCGGAATCCATTATCAATCGCCGCGGTGTTGGCCCGGCGAATCACCGCCCCATCGCCCAAGGGATCGGAAAACGGAATTTGGAGTTCAACAAAATCAACGCCCTCCGCCGCCATCATCAAAACCAATTCCCGCGTTCCCTCAAAATTAGGATAGCCGGCGACGACATGGGTCATAATACCAGGTCTCTGCTCTTTTTTAATTTGTTGAATTCGTCTATCTATAAAATTCATATTTTTCAGATCTCTTAAGATTTATAATTCACCTAATTGTCTAATTCACCTAATTCACCTAATAAAATTTTCAACTTCCAATACACCAAATCAAACAATTGGACATTGGTAATTTGGAATTTTATTAGAAATTAGGTGAATTAGGTGAATTAGGTGAATTTATCATCCGTCGCCCTTTTCCTCAAATACTCTTTCCACCCTTCATCACGAAGAGCTTCAGCCACAATAAAAATATCCTTATCTCCCCGTCCCGAAACATTCACGACAATGATTTTGTCTTTATTTAATTTGGGCGCCAATTTAATCGCTTCCGCCACCGCGTGCGCTGATTCTAACGCTGAAAAAATTCCTTCGGTTCGGGCCAGCGTTTTGAACGCGGCCAAGACCTCGGCGTCGGTCGCGTAAGTATATTGGACTCGACCGCGCTCAAATAAATAGGCGTGTTCGGGCCCGATGCCGGCGTAATCAAGGCCGGCGGCAAGAGAGTGCGTGCGTTCAATCTGTCCGTCTTCGTTCTGCAAAAAATACGACTTGTAGCCCTCCGCCACTCCGACCTTGCCCTCGCCTTGCAAACGGGCCGCGTGGCCGCCGGTTTTTTCTATGCCCTTTCCGCCCGCTTCCACGCCAATCATTTTTACGCTTTGATCATCCAAAAACGCGTTAAACAGCCCGATCGCGTTGCTGCCGCCGCCCACGCAGGCGACTAAATAATCGGGCAATCTTCCCTCCCGTTCGCGCAACTGTTCTTTCACTTCCAAACCAACGACATGCTGAAAATCCCGCACCATGGTCGGGTACGGATGCGGCCCCAGCGCCGAGCCCAATAGATAATAACTGTCCTGAATATTTTCGGCCCAATCCTGAATCGCCGCCGTCACCGCGTCTTTCAGGCGCTGGTCGCCGTACTCAACCGGTATTACTTTCGCTCCCAATTGTTCCATCCAAAAAACATTCGGCCGCTGGCGGTCGTAATCAATCGCTCCCATGTACACCGCGCAGTCAAAACCAAACTTGGCCGCCACCGTGGCCGTGGCGAGCCCGTGCTGGCCCGCGCCGGTTTCGGCGATCAGCCGTTTCTTTCCCATCCGCTTGGCCATGAGCGCCTGCCCCAGACAATGATTGATTTTGTGCGCGCCGGTGTGATTCAGCCCTTCGTTTTTCAGATAAATTTTCGCCCCGCCCAATTTTTCCGTTAAATTTTTGGCAAAATACAACGGCGTGGGCCGGCCCGAATAATTTTTGTACAAATCAAAAAGTTCGGCGGCAAAAGCCGGATCATTTTTCGCTTCGCGGTATTCTCGTTCCAATTCTTTGAGCGCGGGCAAAATCAGCTCCGGCGCGTAACGTCCGCCGTACTGCCCAAAATAACCGTTCTGGTCCGCGTCATAATTGGTCGCGCCAAAAAATTGCTTCATCTTTTTCTTTGGTTCGCTTCGCGCCGCGGCCATCGCCCGCTTCACCAAATGAATGTCTTTTTTCCCGGGAACTGTTTCCAATTTGCTGTTCATATCAATAATGCTCGGCTGCAGCCTTTCCACTGCCTGATTAACATTGTCCGGCCCCAACCCGCCGGCCAAGACATCAACCTCTACTCCGTCAAGCAGCGCGTAATCAATCTGCTCCCCGCCGCCTTGTCCGGCGTCAAACATTATTTTATCCGCCGCGCCGCGATATTTCTCCGCGCGTTCCACATCTGATTTATTTTTAATAATAATCGCTTTCCAAACTTCGGCCGCATCTTTCAAAGATCGGCAGTAGCCGGGCGTTTCATTATCATGCAACTGCACCGCGTCCAAACCGCAATGTTTCACCGCCCAGCGCACGTAAATCTCGCTTTGATCAACAAACACTCCCACGCATTTTACTTTGGGAAACAATCCTTTGATATTTTCAACTATCGTCTTCACCGTCTCCGGCGAAACCCGCCGCGGACTCTCCGGCGCGTCAATCACAAAACCCAAATAATCAACGCCGAGAGCGGCAATGATTTTCGCGTCTGCCAAGTTAGTAATGCCGCAGATTTTAATTTTTGGAGACATATTATTTTAATCTAAAACATATTTTCCCCACGCTGGCGGTAGCCCGACAACCCTATCCCCAACCCCTTTCCCTTATGAAGGGAAAGGGGCTAACGATTGGATTAAAATTAAACTCTCTTAACGGGTTCTCCTTCCCTTCATAAGGGAAGGAGACAGAGGTAGGGTTGTCGGGCTACTGCCCACCACAGGAAATAA
>Ga0265292_1002198_pt1 | contig 14207 bp, 15 predicted proteins | sample Munlanlewell296A_FD_189080 | JGI IMG/M metagenome (GOLD analysis project Ga0265292, IMG submission 189080) | Leachate microbial communities from a municipal landfill in Southern Ontario, Canada - Leachate well 296A | ecosystem: Engineered > Solid waste > Landfill > Unclassified | place: Canada...
GCCCTGATGCGGATGTAGGGGATGGGGATCGGGCTCCTCTTTCCGGGGCAGGCGTCGCAGTTCCCCGGGATGGGAAAGGATCTTCACGACGCGTATCCCGTCGCCCGGCGGACCTTCGAGGAGGCGTCCGAGGCGCTGTCGCGGGACGTGGCGGCCCTTTGTTTCCGGGGAACCGGGGAAGAGCTCCGGATGACGGAGAACACGCAGCCGGCGATCTTCACCGTGAGCGTGGCCGCCTTCCGGGTCCTCGCGGCCGAAACCGGGGTCCGGCCGGCCTGTGCGGCGGGGCACTCTCTCGGGGAATATTCCGCGCTGGTCGCGGCCGGGGTCCTTCCTTTGCGGGAGGCGGTCCGGGTGCTGCGGTCGCGCGGGAAATACATGCAGGAAGCCGTACCCGTGGGCGAGGGGGCGATGGCGGCGATCCTCGGGCTCTCCCCTTCACTGGTCGGGGAGGCGTGCCGGGTGGGCGCGGCGCACGGCGTCGTCTCGCCGGCGAACTTCAACGGCGGCGGCCAGGTCGTGATCTCCGGCGCGGCGAAGGCGGTCGCGGCGGCGTGCGAGGCGGCGAAGGCGGCCGGGGCGAAGCGGGCCCTTCCGCTCCCCGTGAGCGCGCCGTTCCATTGCGCCCTGATGCGGTCCGCGGCGGACCGTCTCGCGCCGGAGCTGCGGGCGATCCCGCAGGGGCCGTTCGCGTTCCCGGTGGTGGCCAACGTGACCGCGGCCTTCTACGGGGCGGGCGACGCGGTGGCCGAGGTGCTGATCCGGCAGATCACCGCTCCGGTGCGCTGGGAGGAGTCGGTCCGGACGATGAAGGCCGCGGGGGCCGACGCGTTCCTCGAGGTGGGGCCGGGGAAGGTTCTCTCGGGGCTCGTCCGGCGGATCGAAAAGGACGCGGCGACGGCGGTCTTCTGCGGTCCGGCCGACCTGGACGGGGCGAGCGGATTGCTCCCCGCCTGACGTTTTTCGCTGGAACCGGGGGACCGGAACAGGGTAAGAATACGGGGTAAGATCGGGGGATGGGCATGCGGCTGTTGGGGAAGACGGCGCTTGTGACCGGCGCCTCCCGGGGGATCGGGCGCGCCATCGCCCTGCGGTTCGCCGCGGAAGGCGCCTTCGTCGTGGTGAACTACGCGGGGAACGAGGCGGCGGCCGGGGAAACGCTCGCGGCGATAGAATCGGCGGGAGGGAAGGCGGTCCTCTCGCGGTTCGACGTCGGCAACGCCGGCGAGGTCGACACGGCGGTCAAGGCGATCGTCGCGGAGCGGGGCCGGATCGACATCCTCGTGAACAACGCCGGGGTCACCCGGGACAACCTGCTGATGCGGCTGACCGAGGACGATTTCGACGCCGTCGTGCGGACGAACCTGAAAGGGACGTTCCTCGTCACGAAGGTCGTCTCCCGGCAGATGATCCGGCAGCGGTGCGGGCGGATCGTCAACATGAGCTCGGTGGTGGGCGAGATGGGGAACGCGGGGCAGTCGGTCTACGCCGCGACCAAGGCGGGCATCCTCGGCTTCACCAAGGCGATGGCCCGGGAGCTCGCTTCGCGCGAGATCACGGTGAACGCGATCGCCCCGGGGTTCATCACGACCGACATGACCGAAAAGCTGTCCGAGGCGGCGCGCAAGGAGTTCGCGGAGCGGATCCCGCTCGGCCGTTTCGGGGCGCCGGAGGAGGTCGCCGAGCTCGCGCTGTTCCTTGCGTCCGACGCGGCGGCGTACGTGACCGGGCAGGTGGTGGGCATCAACGGCGGGATGTACATGTAGCGCATATTGGACGTGCGTATATCAACAGGGAAAAGGGAGGGAATGGAATGCCGGTGGAACAGCGTGTTCGCGAAATCGTGGCGGAGCAACTGGAACGTGACGTGAACGAGGTCACCAACACGGCGTCGTTCATCGACGACCTGGGGGCGGACTCCCTCGACATCGTCGAGCTGGTGATGAAGATGGAGGAAGAGTTCGGGATCGAGATCCCCGACGAGGAAGCCGAGAAGATCAAGACCGTCAACGACGTGATCCAGTACATCACGACGCACAAGAAATAGCGGCGAGCCCCGGCAGGCCCCGATCGCAGGGGGCGCGGGCGGAAGGAACTACATGCGCAGAGTGGTCGTCACGGGACTGGGGGCGGTGACCCCCCTTGGCGTGGGTGTCCGGAGCACGTGGGACGCGATTCTCGCCGGCACGTCGGGCGTGGGACCGATCACGCGGTTCGACGCGAAGGATTTTTCCACGACCATCGCGGCCGAGGTGAAGGGGTTCGACCCCGAGCAGTTCATCGACAGGAAAGAGATCAAGCGGATGGACCCGTTCATCCACTACGCCATGGCGGCCGCGCACATGGCGATGGAGGACGCGGGGCTGGTCATCGACGACGCGCTGGCGCCGAAGGCGGGCGTCTACATGGGAAGCGGGCTGGGCGGGCTCTCCACCCTCGAGCGGTACCACATGGCGTACATGGAGGGCGGGCCGAGGAAGATCAGCCCCTTCTTCATCACGATGCTCATCTCCAACCTCGCCCCCGGGCACATCGCGATGCGGTACGGCGCCAAGGGGCCGAACATCGCCACAACGACGGCGTGCGCGGCCTCCAGTCACGCGATCGGCGAGGGGATGCACGCGATCCGCAGCGGGGTGTGCGACGTGGTGATCGCTGGCGGGGCCGAGGCGACGATCACTCCGCTCGGGCTGGGCGGGTTCTGCTCCATGAAAGCCCTTTCCACCCGGAACGACGATCCCGGGGCCGCTTCGCGCCCCTTCGACAGGGACCGGGACGGCTTCATCATGGGAGAAGGGTCGGCGATCCTGATCCTCGAGGAGCTGGAGCACGCCCGGAACCGGGGGGCGAAGATCTACGCGGAGATGCTCGGGTACGGCGCGTCGGCCGACGCCCACCATGTCACGGCTCCGGCTCCCGGCGGCGAGGGGGCGGTGCGCGCGATGACGGCGGCCCTGGCCGACGCCGGGGTTCCCGCGTCCGCGGTCGACTACATCAACGCGCACGGCACCTCGACGTCCTATAACGATCTGTACGAAACGATGGCGATCAAGACCGTCTTCGGCGATCGCGCGAAGTCGATCGCCGTCAGTTCGACCAAGTCGATGACGGGGCACCTTCTCGGCGCCGCGGGGGCGATCGAAGGGATGTTCTGCTCCCTCGCGTTGCAGGAGGGGGTGATCCCGCCCACGATGAACTACACGACGCCGGACCCCGAGTGCGACCTCGACTACGTTCCCAACGCGTCGCGCCGCCAGGCGATCCGGTACGCCATGTCCAACTCGTTCGGCTTCGGCGGAACGAACTCGGTCCTGCTGTTCGGCCGTTTCGAGGCGTAGCCCCGTGGTGGCGCTTCCGCGACGCGTCGTCATCGCCTCCGATCACGCGGGCGTGGAAATGAAGCGGCGCCTGCGGGAAGCGATGGCGGCCCTCGGGATTTCCGCGGAGGACCTCGGGACCGGCTCCGGGGAATCGGCGGACTATCCGGACTACGCCGCGGCGGTCGCCGGGCGGGTCTCCGCGGGGACGGCGGACGCCGGCGTGCTGGTCTGCGGAACCGGCATCGGGATGTCGATCACGGCCAACAAGTTCCCCGGGGTTCGCGCCGCGCTTCTCTACGACGACGCGGCGGCGCGGTTCTCCCGCCTGCACAACGACGCCAACGTCGCCGTCTTCGGCGCGCGGACGATGTCCGCGGACGACGCGGCGCGGCGGCTGCGCCTCTTCCTGTCGGAGCCGTTCGAGGCGGGCAGGCACACCCGGCGGATCGAGAAGATCCGCGGCATCGAGAAGACCATCCCGGCCGGCCCCGTTCCGGCCGCACACCGAGAGGCGCCCATGTCCTTCCTGAAAGAGACCGACCCCGAGATCCACGACATCATCCGCAAGGAGACCGAGCGGCAGGCGTACACGCTCGAGCTGATCGCTTCCGAGAACTTCGTGAGCGAGGCGGTCCTCGAGGCCACCGGGTCCGTGCTGACGAACAAGTACGCCGAGGGGTACCCGGGGAAGCGGTACTACGGCGGGTGCGAGTTCGTGGACCAGGCGGAGTCTCTGGCGATCGAGCGGGCGAAGAAGATCTTCGGGGCCGAGCACGTCAACGTGCAGCCCCACGCCGGCTCCCAGGCGAACATGGCCGTCTACTTCTCCGTGATGAACCCGGGCGACACGATGCTGGGGATGAACCTCTCCCACGGCGGCCACCTGACGCACGGAAGCCCGGTGAACTTCTCGGGGAAGCTCTACAACGTGGTTCCCTACGGCGTGCGGGAAGACACCGAGACGATCGACTACGACCAGGTCCGCGACCTCGCCCTGAAGCACCGGCCGAAGCTGATCGTCGTGGGCGCCTCCGCCTATCCCCGTACGATCGACTTCCCGGCGTTCCGCAAGATCGCCGACGAGGCGGGCTGCATGGTGATGGCCGACATCGCGCACATCGCGGGGATGGTTGCCGTCGGGCTGCACCCCAGCCCGGTTCCGTACTGCGAATTCGTCACGACCACGACGCACAAGACGCTGCGCGGCCCCCGCTCCGGGCTGATCATGTGCCGGGAGGAGTTCGCGAAGAAGCTCAATTCCGCCATCTTCCCGGGGATCCAGGGCGGCCCCCTGATGCACGTGATCGCGGCGAAGGCCGTGGCGCTGAAGGAGGCGATGACCCCCGCCTTCAAGGAGTACCAGGAGCAGATCGTCCGCAACGCGGCGGCGATGGCGAAGACCCTCCTCGCCTGCGGATACCGGCTTGTCTCGGGGGGCACGGACACCCACCTGATATTGGTGAACCTGAAGGACACCCCGCTGACGGGGAAGGAAGGGGAATCGGCGCTGGAGCACGTGGGGATCACGGTCAACAAGAACACGGTCCCCTTCGAGACGCGAAGCCCGTTCATCACCAGCGGGATCCGCATCGGCACGCCCGCGATCACCACCCGCGGGATGAAGGAAAAGGAGATGGAACGGATCGGCAACCTGATCGCCGACGTGCTCGCCGCGCCCTCGGACGCCTCCGTCCAGATGCGGGTGGAGGCGGAGGTCCGCGCCCTGTGCGACGCCTTCCCTCTCTACGCCTCGCGTCTCGCGGCGTACACGAGGGGGTGAGGCCGTTGCCGACGGCGGCGCGGACCCGTCCCGACTGGGACACCTATTTCATGGACATGGCGAAGCTCGCCGCCATGCGTTCGTCGTGCCTGCGGCGGGCGGTCGGCGCGGTCCTGGTGAAGGACCGTCGACTCCTCTCCACGGGATACAACGGCGTTCCCTCCGGGGTCACGCACTGCGAGGTCGTGGGGTGCCTCCGCGAGCGGCTCAAGGTCCCCTCGGGGGAACGCCACGAGCTGTGCCGGGGCCTGCACGCCGAGCAGAACGCGATCATCCAGGCCGCGTACCACGGCGTCTCGATCCGGGGCGCCGACCTGTACTGCACGAACCTTCCCTGCATCATCTGCGCTAAGATGCTGATCAACGCCGGCGTCCACCGGATCGTCTACCTCGAGGGGTACAGCGACACCCTGACGCGGGAGATGCTCGACGAGGTCGGGATGCAGCTCCTGAAGCTCACGGATCCCTCCCCATGAAGTGCCCCCGGTGCGGCCACGTCGACAACAAGGTGGTCGATTCCCGGGCGGGCAAGGACGGCGACGTCATACGGCGCAGGAGGGAATGCCTCTCCTGCGGGCGGCGGTTCACCACCTACGAGCGGATCGAGGAGGAGCTCCCCCTCGTCGTGAAGCGGGACGGGCGGCGCGAGCCGTACGACCGCCAGAAGATCCTCTCCGGCATCCGCAAGGCGTGCGAAAAGCGCCCCGTAAGCGTAGACACCATCGAACACCTCGTGGAAGCCCTCGAGCAGGAATTCCAGTCCGGCGCCGATAAGGAGATCTCCTCGATCCGGATCGGCGAGCGGGTGATGTCGAAGCTGCTCCAGGTGGACGACGTGGCGTACGTGCGGTTCGCCTCGGTGTACCGGCAGTTCAAGGACGTGAGCCAGTTCGTCGAGGAGATCAAGACCCTCATCAGCGAGCCCCCCGGCCGGCCCGGAAAGTCATGAAGCCCGGCGCGGATTTTCCCCGACCCCTGTTCATGCGGAGGGCGCTGCGCTTCGCCAGGAAAGGGGCGGGTCGGACCGCACCGAACCCGGCGGTCGGCGCGGTGGTCGTGCGGGGAGGACGCGTCGTGGGGGAAGGGTATCACCACGCCGCGGGGCTTCCCCACGCCGAGATCGAGGCGCTGGGGCGGGCGGGGAGCGCGGCGAGGGGAGCGGACCTGTACGTGACGCTCGAGCCGTGCGACCACCGCGGCCGCACGGGGCCTTGCACCGGGGCGATCCTCGCGGCGGGGATCGCGCGGGTGGCGTACGCGATGGAGGACCCCAACCCGGCCGTTTCCGGCCGCGGCGCGAGGCGGCTGCGCGACGCCGGCCTCGTCGTGCATCGCGGGTTGATGGAGGCGGAGGCCCGGGAACTCAACCGCGGGTTCTGCCGGTGGGTCGTCTCGGGGAAGCCGTTCGTCACGCTGAAGCTGGCCGTCTCCCTCGACGGGCAGATCGCGGCCGCCGGCGGCGATTCGCGGTGGATCACGGGCGAGGCGGCGCGCCGGCGCGTGCACCGGATGCGTTCGGGGGTCGACGCCGTGCTCGTGGGGGGCGAAACGGCGCGCCGGGACGATCCGCTCCTGACCGCCCGCGTTCCCGGGGGGCACGACCCCCGGAGGGTGATCCTCACGTCGCGCCCCGCGGAGCTTGCGCGCGGGAAGGTCTTTCGCGAACCGGGGGGCGAGGTGATCGTCGCCTGCCCGAAAGGTGTGCCCGAGCGCGACGTGCGTGCGGTGCAGGACGCGGGGGGCCGGGTGCTCCGGCTCCCGGCGCGCGGCGGGGCCGTGCGTGCGAGTGATTTCCTGGCCGCCCTCGGGGCGGAAGGCGTGACCTCCCTCCTGGTCGAGGGGGGCGGCCGGATCGCCGGCTGGCTCGTGGCGGAGGGCGCGGTCGACCGGTACGTCGTCTTCGTCGCGCCCCTGCTCCTGGGCGAAGGGATCCGCGCCGTGTCGGGCTGGGCGAGCCGATCGCCGTCGTCCGGGAAGCGCCTCGCCTTCACCTCGGTCCGCCGCGTCGGCCCCGACCTCGAGATCACAGCGGAGGAGCGGTAATGTTCACCGGTATCGTCGAGGACGTGGGGACGGTCGCCTCCCTGTCGCCGTTGCGCGCGGGGACGGCGATCACGGTGGCGACGAACCTGCCGATGGACACGATCGCGGAGGGGGATTCCGTCGCCGTCTCGGGGGTCTGCCTGACCGTGACGCGGAAAGGGGCGGGGACGTTCACCGCGGACGTCTCGAAGGAGACGCTCTCGAAGACGACGCTTGGGGGGATGCGCCCCGGGTCGAAGGTCAACCTGGAGCGGGCGCTCACCCTGTCGGGGCGCCTCGGAGGCCACATCGTCTACGGCCACGTGGACGGGACCGGCGTGATCCGGGAAATACGCCCGCTGGGGGAAGCCCGGGTATTCCATATCCAGGCCGATCCTTCTATAATGAAGTTCATGGTTTACAAGGGGGCGGTGACCGTCGACGGCGTCAGCCTCACGGTCAGCGCCGTCCGCCGGGACGGATTCGAACTGGCCCTCATCCCGATTACCCTCGAACGAACGACCCTCGGGGTCGTGAGGGCCGGGGAGCGGGTCAACCTCGAAACCGACATCGTCGGGAAATACGTCCTCAAGAGCCTCGAAGGGGGCGGCGTCACGCTGGATTTTCTGAAGGATCACGGATATTCGTGAGAAGGGCGAGGACGGGATGCCGCTTTCGAAGATCGAGGAGGCCATCGCGGACATCCGCGACGGCAAGATGGTCATCCTCGTGGACGACGAGGACCGGGAGAACGAGGGCGACCTGACCCTCGCCGCGGAGTTCGTCACCCCCGAGGCGATCAACTTCATGGCCCGTCACGGGCGCGGGCTCATCTGCCTCAGCATCACCGAGGAGAAGGCGCAGGCGCTGCAGCTCCCCCAGATGGTGCACGACAACTCCTCGGCGTTCGGCACCGCCTTCACCGTCTCGATCGAGGCGCGCCGCGGCGTGAGCACCGGCATCTCGGCGCACGACCGGGCCACCACGATCCGCACCGCCATCGCGGAAAACGCGAAGTCGGAAGACCTGGTCCGCCCGGGTCACGTCTTCCCCATCATCGCCCGGAAGGGCGGGGTTCTGGTGCGCACCGGGCAGACGGAAGGGTCGGTCGACCTCGCCCGCCTCGCCGGATGCGTCCCCGCCGGGGTGATCTGCGAGATCATGAACGAGGACGGCACGATGGCGCGGATGCCCGACCTCGAACGGTTCTCCGCGGAGCACAACCTTCGGATCGTCGCCATCAAGGACCTGATCGAGTACCGGATGCACCGCGAACGGCTGGTGGAGCGCACCGGTGAAACCCGGATGCCGCTGCGGATCGGCGGCGATTTCACCGCCTGCACCTACGGCAACGCGCTGAACAGCGACACCCACATCGCCTTCGTCAAGGGAGAGATCCGCCCCGGGGATCCGGTCCTCGTGCGCGTCCATTCCGAGTGCCTGACCGGCGACGTCTTCGGTTCCATGCGGTGCGACTGCGGCGAGCAGCTGCGCAACGCCCTGCGGCGGATCGAGGCGGAGGGGACGGGGATCCTCCTCTACATGCGCCAGGAGGGGCGGGGGATCGGGCTCGAGAACAAGATCCGCGCCTACAGCCTGCAGGACAAGGGGTTCGACACCGTGGAGGCGAACGAGCGGCTCGGGCTCAAGCCCGACCTGCGGGATTACGGTGTGGGGGCGCAGATCCTGGTGGACCTCGGGGTCCGCAAGATCCGGCTCCTCACGAACAACCCGAAAAAGATCATCGGCCTGTCGGGCTACGGCCTGCAGGTGATCGAGCGGGTGCCGATCGAGGTCGCGCCGAACGAGGCGAACGTCCGGTACCTGCGAACCAAGAAGAAGAAGATGGGCCACATCCTGAACATGGAGTAGGAGGGGGCGATGGTGCGGGTGATCGAGGGGGATCTGCAGGGCCAGGGAGTCAAGGTGTCGATCGTGGTTTCGAGGTTCAACGGCTTCATCACCGACCGGCTGCTCGAGGGGGCGCTGGACGCTCTCCGGCGGCACGGCGTGGAGGAAAAGGGGATCACCGTGGTCCGGGTCCCCGGCGCCTTCGAGATCCCGCTGGGGGTCCGCCGGGCGGCGGGCCAGAAGGTCGACGCGGTGATCGCCCTCGGGGCGCTGATCCGGGGAGGCACCCCGCACTTCGACTACCTGAGCGCCGAGGTCACCAAGGGAGTCGCCCAGGTGATGCTGGAGACGGGGATCCCCGTCTCGTTCGGCGTGCTCACGACGGACACCGTGGAGCAGGCAATCGAACGCGCCGGCACGAAGGCGGGGAACAAGGGAGCCGAGGCGGCCCAGTCCGCCCTCGAAATGGTCAGCCTGCTCCGCCGGATGTGATCGGGGCGGTCCCGGGGAAAGCGAAGCTTCCGTGCGCAGGGAATCCCGGGAGAAGGTTTTCCAGACCCTCTTCATGATGGACGCACTCGGGGTTGGCCCGGACGAGGCCATACCCCTTTTCGTGCTGGCCTCCGATCCTCCCTCCGACGCGGTCTACTACGCGGAGGCGGTCCGCGGTGTGTGGGAGCGCCTCGAGGAGATCGACGCCCTCATCGGAGAGGCGGCGGAGCACTGGCGGGTCGGAAGGATGACGCTGGTGGACCGGAACATCCTGCGCCTCGGCGCGTACGAGCTGTCCCTCGGGAGCGACATCCCGTTCGCGGTGGCGATCAACGAGGCGGTCGAGCTCGGCAAGCGGTTCGGCTCCGAGGAATCCGGCGCGTTCGTCAACGGGATCCTCGACCGGATCTCCGAAATGGTGCGGAAGAAGACAACGGCGGAGGGATCGGAGTGAAGTACAAGCCGCAGGAGATCGAGCGGAAGTGGCGGCAGAGGTGGGACGAGGCCGGCGTGTTCCGGTGCCCGGACGAGCTGTCCGCGCCGAAATATTACTGCCTCGAGATGTTCCCGTACCCTTCCGGGCGGATCCACATGGGGCACGTGCGGGTGTACACGATCGGCGACCTGCTCGCGCGCTTCAAGCGGATGCAGGGGTTCCAGGTGCTTCACCCGATCGGCTGGGACGCGTTCGGGCTGCCCGCCGAAAACGCCGCGCACCGGCACGGGACGCACCCTGCGAAGTGGACGTGGGAGAACATCGCCTTCATGCGGGAGCAGCTGAAGGAGATGGGGATCTCCTACGACTGGGACCGCGAGTTCGCCACCTGTTCCCCGGAATATTACAAATGGGAGCAGCTTTTTTTCCTGTGGATGCTGCGGGACGGCCTCGCGTACCGCAAGCGCGCCACGCTCAACTGGTGCGGAGAGTGCCAGACCGTGCTCGCCAACGAGCAGGTGAACCGCGACGGGACGTGCTTCATCCACGACCACACGCCGGTGACCCAGAAGGAGCTCGACCAGTGGTTCATCGGCATCACGAAGTACGCCGAGGAACTGCTCTCCGGGCACAAGGAGCTCGAGGGGCGGTGGCCGGCGAACATCATCGAGATGCAGCGCAACTGGATCGGCCGCAGCGAAGGGGCGGAGATCCGCTTTCCCCTCGACGGGGGGGGCGGCGACATCACGGTGTTCACGACGCGGCCCGACACGCTCTTCGGCGCCACCTTCATGAGCATGGCCCCCGAGCACCCGATGGTGATGGAGTTCGCGAAACGGACCGGCAGGGAGCGCGAGGTGCAGGAGTTCGTCGACCGGGTCGCGCGCCAGGACCGGTTTGCCCGGACGAGCGAGGACCTCGTGAAGGAGGGGGTGTTCACCGGGGGGTATTGCGTGAACCCCGTCACGGGGAACCGGATCCCGGTCTACGCCGCCAACTTCGTCCTGTACGACTACGGCACCGGCGCGGTGATGGCGGTGCCGGCCCACGACCAGCGCGACTTCGAGTTCGCCCGCACGTACGGCCTGCCGGTCGCGGCCGTCGTGCAGCCCGAAGGGGAGGCGCTCGATCCGGCGGCGATGACCGCGGCGCACGAGGGGCCGGGGCGCCTGGTCCGCTCCGGCGCGTTCGACGGGATCTCGAGCGAAGAGGGGAAGAGGGCGATCACGCTTCACCTTGAAGGGAAGGGGATGGGCCGCGGGACGATCCAGTACCGGCTTCGCGACTGGGGCGTCAGCCGGCAGCGGTACTGGGGTTGTCCGATCCCGGTGATCCACTGCGAGGCGTGCGGCATCGTCCCCGTTCCGGAGAAGGACCTTCCGGTGGTGCTTCCGGAGGACCTTCCGTACACGCGGGAGCGGGGGAACCCGCTGCTCGGCGCGGAGCATTGGCTCCGCGTGCCGTGCCCCTCCTGCGGGAAGCCCGGCCGGCGGGAGACCGATACGTTCGACACCTTCGTCGAGTCCTCCTGGTACTTCCTGCGGTACATCGACCCGAAAAACGACCGCGCGCCGCTCGACCCGGAAAAGATGCGCCGATTCGCGCCCGTGGACCAGTACGTGGGGGGTGTGGAGCACGCCTGCATGCACCTCATCTACGCCCGCTTCTTCCACAAGTATCTCCGCGACAAGGGGCTGGCCCCCGGGAACGAGCCGTTCGAGCGTCTGCTTTCGCAGGGGATGGTCTGCAAGCAGACCGCCGAGTGCCCCAAGCACGGCTGGAGGTACCCGGAGGAGGTCGACGAAAAAGGGAAGTGCCGCCAGTGCGGCGAGACGGTCGACGTCGGGCGGTCGATGAAGATGTCCAAGTCGAAACGGAACGTCGTCGAACCGTCCACGCTGATCGAGCGGTACGGGGCCGACACGGCCCGGCTCTTCATCCTCTTCGCGGCGCCGCCGGAAAAGGACCTCGACTGGAACGAGCAGGGAGTGGAGGGAGCGTTCCGGTTCCTCAACCGCATCTATCGGCTGGTCGCGCCGCGCGCGAAGGCGATCGCGGACGCCCCGGCCGCGTGGGACGGCTCGGAGGAGGTCCGCGCCATCCGCCAGGTGACCCACCGGACGCTGATCAAGGTCACCGGCGACATCGAGGACCGGTCCCACTTCAACACGGCGATCTCCGCCGTCATGGAGATGGTGAATTTCCTCTATCTCGTCCCCGAGGCCGCGTGGGGCCGCCCCGCGACCGCAGCCGCGCTCCGCGAAGCGGTGAAGATCCTGCTCCACATGCTCTCTCCCTTCGCGCCGCATATGGGCGAGGAACTCTGGGAGCGGATCGGGGGGAAGGGACTCCTCTGCTCCCGTCCCTGGCCCGCCGCCGACGTCGACATCGCGCGCGAAGAGGAGGTCGAGGTCGTCGTCCAGGTCAACGGGAAGGTGCGGTCGAAGCTGACCGTCGGCGCCGGCGCCGGAGAGGGCGAGGTCCGCGAGCGGGTCATGGCCGACCCGAAGATCCGGGAGTACACGGCGGGCAAGGAAATCCGGAAGACCGTCTACGTTCCGGGCAAACTCTTCAGCATCGTCGTTTCGTAAATGAATCGGATTCTCATCGCGTTGGCGCTCCTGTCCGCGGTTCAGGGGTGCGGATACCGCCTCGAGTCCGGGACCGCGCGATTCACGGATCCCTCGGTGCGGATGGATGTCTCCCCCTTCGCGAACCGTTCCACGACGCCCGACGCCGGCGCCGTGGTCGCCGCGCGCCTTCGCGAGGAGCTTCGCCGCAGCGGTTTCCAGGGCTCCTTCGGCAGCGTCGGCGCGAACTACCTGATCGAGGGAAAGGTGCGCGAGGTCCGTTCGGATATCTTCTCCCACGGCGCTGACCGGTTCTCGCTGGAGAACCGCCTCACCCTGGTGGTGGACATCCGGGTGGTCGAGGCCGTCCGGGGAGGAGTTCTCTGGAAAGAGTCCGGCCTGAGCGAGACCGCCTCCTTCTTTTCCGGCACGGACGCGCAGTACACGGAGGCCAACCGGCGCGCCGCCTTCGATGAGGTCGCCCGGCGGATGGCCGTGCGCCTGTCCCAGACCCTCCGCGTGCTCCTGTGAAACCGGCCGATCCCCCCCCGATCTTCCGGGAGTGGCTCTCCCGGGATCCCGCCCCGGCCTACCTCCTGTACGGAGACGGCGCGGGGCTCGCCGGCCTCCTCGCGAGGACGTGGGAGGGGAAGCTGCGCGCCGAGGGGGTTCCGATCGAGTCGTACCGGTGGACGCTCGAGGACCTCGCCCGGGAGTCCCCCACCGCGGCGTGGCGATCCCCGTCGTTCTTCTCCCGCTTGCGGATCTTCACGCTCCCGGACCTCGCGGAGATGAAGAAGGCGCACCGGGACGAGATCAAGGCGTATCTCGAATCCCCGGAACCTTCCGCGACGCTGATCCTCCACGGGACCGATTTCCGCCAGGCGCGCGCGTTCTCAAGCGCCCGGAACCTCCTGTCGGACGCGCCCCGGGAGGAGAAGGCGGTCGAGGCGCTGGCGCGGCACGCCGTCGCCGCGGCCGCCGATGGCGGGGCGAAGCTCACGCGGGAATCGGCGCTCTTCCTCGCGCGGTGGGTGGGCGCCTCCTTCGACGCCCTCGACGCGGAGATCGGGAAGGTGCTGGCGTTTGCCGCCGGGCGCGGAGAAGTGGTCGAGGAAGACATCCGGGCGGTGTGTGTTTCGCGGGGAGCCGTGGACCCGTTCCGGCTGGCCGAGATGCTGGTGCGGAAAGACCGCGCCGGGTGCCTCGCCCTGTTCCGTCGCTTCGCGGCCTCCGCGGAGCCCGACGATTACCACAAGCTGAACGGGGCGGTCGCGTGGTTCCTTCGGAGCAGGATCCAGGGGAAGGGGAGTGCCGGAGGCGTCACGCCGCGGCGGGCCGCGGAAATCTTCCGGGCTCTGTCACGGATCGACCGGGAGATGAAGGGGGAGAGCAGGCTCTCCCCCGGGCAGGTGTACGAGATCCGTCTGCTTTCGCTGCTGACGTAGACCCTGGTGACCAGGTTACTTCTTCGCCGCCTTGTGGACGGCCTTCGCCAGGCGCGAGACCTTGCGGGACGCGGTCTTCTTGTGAAGGACGCCTTTCGACCCGGCGCGCTCGATGACGGACGTGGCTTTGCGCAGCAGTTCGGCACTCTTCTCCCCGGTTCCCCCGGCGATTTCGGACCGAACGTCCTTGACGGCGGTCTTCACGGTGGAGCGGACGTGGCGGTTGCGGGCCCTGGCTTTCAGGCTCTGCTTGTGCCGTTTGATGCCGGACTTGATCCTGGCCAACCT